>JAEEGJ010013292.1_pt1 | contig 20023 bp, 15 predicted proteins | sample 8958761 | NCBI WGS metagenome assembly JAEEGJ01 (sample SAMN16246546, study PRJNA631951) | gut metagenome | biome: gut microbiome; feature: rumen; material: RS-attached | host: Bos | place: Iran: Karaj | collected 2018-10 | reverse complement strand
TTCGCCATCGTCATCGCTTCCGGCCTCTGGCTCGGGAAGAAGAAGGTCAAGGGGATCTCGATCGGTTCCACCTGGATCCTTTTCCTCGGGATCCTGCTCAGCCATTTCGGCCTGCGCGCCGATCCGGCCGCGCTGGCCTTCATGAAGGACTTCGGACTCATCCTGTTCGTGTTCTCCATCGGCATGCAGGTCGGGCCCGGTTTCTTCCAGTCTTTCCGCAAGGGCGGCGTCGGCCTGAACCTGCTGGCGGCGGGCATGATCCTGCTCGGCGTCCTCGTGACGCTGTCCATCCACTGGATCACCGGCGAGAGCCTGACCACGATGGTCGGCGTGCTGTCCGGCGCCGTGACCAACACGCCCGGACTGGGTGCCGCCCAGCACACGATGATCGACGCGCTGGTGGCCGAAGGCCAGACGGCGCAGGCCGCCGAAGAGGCGTCCGCCGCCCTCGCCTCCGCCTACGCGGTCTCCTACCCGCTCGGCGTGATCGGCGTCATCTCCGTGCTCATCCTGCTCAAGAGCCTTTTCAGGATCGACCTGCATAAAGAACGCGCCCAGCTGGAAGAGCTGGACCGGGACAGCCAGGACACCGCCCGCCGCATGCACTGCGAGGTGGAGAATCCGGCCGTCTTCGGCAAGAAACTCTCCGAGGTGATGGTCGGGCACGCCGACCAGTTCCTCGTCTCGCGCCTGATGCGCGGCAGCGAGATCTTCAGCCCCGGCCCGGACACCGTCCTGGAGCAGGGCGACAAGCTCCTGATCGTGACCTCCCAGCCCAACGTGGAAGCCGTGCGCATCGTCTTCGGCGAAGAAGTGCCGATGCACCTCGAAGACTGGCTGCAGCAGGACGAGAACCTCGTGATCCGCCGGCTGTGCATCTCCAAGTCCTCGCTGACCGGCAAGCAGCTGCGCTCCCTGCACATCCGCAACACCTACGGCGTCACGGTCACGCGCGTCGCGCGCGCCGGCGTGGAGCTGGTGGCGCGCCCGAGCCTGCAGCTGCAGATGGGCGACACCATCACCGTCGTCGGCACGGTCGAGGGCATCGACCAGGTGGCCCGGATCGTCGGCAACAAGCCCGAGACGCTCTCCAAGCCCAACCTCGTGCCCATTTTCTTCGGCATCGCCCTCGGCGTGATCGTGGGTTCCGTCCCCATCGCCTTCCCGGGCATCCCGCAGCCGGTCAAGCTCGGCCTGGCGGGCGGCCCGCTCATCATCGCCATCCTGCTGGGCCATTTCGGCCCGAAATGGGGCATCACCACCTACACCACCATCAGCGCCAACATGATGCTCCGCGAGGTCGGCATCAGCTTCTTCATGGCGGCCGTCGGCCTGGGCGCCGGCGAGAATTTCGTCTCCTCCGTGGTGAGCGGCGGCTACCGGTGGATCCTCTACGGCGCGCTGATCACCCTGATCCCGACCTTCCTGACCGGACTGGTCGCGCGGCTGGTCTTCAAGTTCAACTTCTACCGGATCTGCGGTCTGATCTCCGGCGGCAGCACCAACCCGCCGACCCTCGCCTTCGCGCAGGGCGCCTACGGCACGGACTACACCTCCATCAACTACGCCACGGTCTATCCGCTGACGACCTTCCTGCGGGTGCTTTCCGCCCAGGTCCTCATCCTTTTCGCCGTCGCATAAAGCATTGTATATGAAGAATCTGCTGATTGCCGCCAGCTGCGCGCTGGCCCTGTTCGCAGCCTGCACGCCCGCCGCGGAGCGGCTGCAGACCGGCGACCTCATCTTCGTCGGCATCCCGGCCGACTACGACCTCGACGCGGACTCGATGGGCAGCGCCATCGCCGACGCCACCGGCGGACAGACCGGCCTCAACCGCATCCACACCGCCATCGCGGAAGTGGACGCCGACGGCCAGGTCTGGATCATCGACGCCACCATCAAATACGGCGTGGACCGCCACCCGCTCGACACGTTCCTGCGGCAGTTCACCCTCCGCGACGGCAGCCTGCCGGTCTTCGAGGTCAAGCGCCTCAAGGACGACGCGCGCGCCGCGGAATTCGTCCGGAACGCCAAGAAATACCTCGGCCTCCCCTACGACGTCACCTTCCTGCCGGACAACGGCGCCTACTACTGCACGGAGCTGGTCTACGACAGCTATCTGGACGAAAACGGGACGCCGATTTTCCACAGCGCCCCGATGAACTTCAGGAATGCCGACGGCGAGATGCCCCGCTACTGGGAGCAGCTCTTCGCGCGGATCGGCCAGGCCGTCCCGCAGGGCGTCCCCGGCACCAATCCCCAGGCTATGTCCGAAGAGCCTGCGCTGCGGAGCGTAGACGCAGCGCTCTGATAAAATACAGGAACGGGAAGATCTCCAGACGTCCGATCAGCATCCCGGCCGTCGAGGTGAACTTGAGGAAGTCCGGCACGGCCGCATAGTTGGCCATCGAGCCGACGTTGCCGAATCCCGGCCCGACGTTGCCGATACAGGCAACGGACGCCGTAAGTCCCGTCGTGAAATCCATTCCGAAAGCCATGTTGACGCCCGCCAGGACGCCCACGATGACCAGGTAGCAGAAGATGAAGCCCAGGGCTTCGTCGGCCTGGCGCATATCCCGCGGCCGGCCGTCCACCCGGATGGCCCGGACGGTGCCGGGCTCGATGGCCGTCCCCACCCGGTTGTACACCCCCTTGAACGCCAGGACCACGCGGTCGATCTTGATGCCACCCGAGGTCGAACCCGAGCAGCCGCAGATCAGCGAGCAGACCAGCAGGACCGCCATCGACAGCATCGGCCAGGTGGTCGTGTCCTGCGTGGCGAATCCCGTCGTCGTGGCGATGGAGGCCACCTGGAAGCTCGCGTCGCGGACCGCATCGCCGAAAGCCTCGTAGCCGCCGTGGACGAGCAGGTCGACGGTGACCAGACAGACGGAGCCGGCCACCAGGAACAGGAAGGTCCGGAAGATCTCCGACTTGAAGAGGTTGCGCCCGCTCCCCCGCACGAAACTCAGGAACAGGACGCCGAAATTGGCGCCCGCGGCCAGCATGGCCACGGTCAGCACCATTTCGGCCGCCGGGTTGTCGTAGAAGGCGATGCTCGCGTTGCGCGTGCAGAACCCGCAGGTGCTGCACGCCGACATCGCATTCGTGGCGGAGTCAAACCAGCCCATCCCCGTCAGCTTCAGGGACAGGCCCGTCACCACGGTCAGCATCACGTAAGTGACGAGAATCCGGTTGGCGAAAGCCGCGCTCCGCATCCCCCGGAAGGACAGGCGCGCCACGTCGGAAATCTCCGCGCCCGACAGGGCGGACTTCTCCATATTGCCCCGCATGATCATCGAGAAGAGCGTGACGATGCCGATGCCGCCCACCCAGGCGGTCGAAATCCGCCAGAACTGCAGCCCGCGCGGGAGCCCCTCGATATCGTTGAGGATGGACGCGCCCGTGGTCGTGAAGCCGGACACGCTCTCGAAGAGGGCGTTGGCGAACGTGAACTCGCCGCCGTACATCAGGAACGGGAGCATGCCGAACAGGCAGGCGAACAGCCAGGACCCGACCACGATGGCGTTTCCTTCCTGGAAACGCAGGATGTGGCCGCCCTTGCGGATGAACAGCAGCGGGCACGCGCCCACCGCGCCGGCAAACAGGGTGGAGCAGAACAGAGGGATCCGGCTGACGTCGCCAGGCGTGCAGCAGGCAATGACAGCTGCGACGAGCATCAGCGCACTGACAAGCAGCAGGGAGACGCCTATATACCAGGCTATGATCCTTACGTTCATGACTCTGAGTTTTTCAGTAATACAAAAGTATTCAATGTCGGTTCATTTATCAATACAAAAATTTTTATATTTGTATTGAAAAAATCAATTGGAAATGACATTGCAACAATTGCGGTATATCGTCGCCCTTGACGAATACAGGCACTTCGGGAAGGCTGCGGAAGCTTGCGGACTGACGCAATCGACGCTGAGTCTGATGATTAAGAAACTGGAAGACGAGCTCGACGCGCAGATTTTCAACCGCGACGCCCATCCGGTCGCCCCCACGGAGACGGGCCAACGGGTTCTCAACCAGGCCCGTGTGGTCCTGTACAATTCAGGGCAGATACCGGAAATTGTCCGAAACGAGAAGGACCTGCTCGCCGGTCCGCTGCGCATCGGCCTGATCTCGACCGTGGCGCCGGTCCTCGTGCCCGGCCTGTTCAAGCACTTCGGGCGCGAGCACCCGGAGATCGCCCTGCAGACGGAGGAGATGCTGACCGAGACCCTCAAAGCGAAGCTCCACAAGGCCGATCTCGACATCGGCATCCTGGCCGCCCCCATCGGCGACCCGCAACTGCTGGAGATCCCGCTTTACACCGAGCGCTTCTACGCCTATGTCTCCGAGAAGGATCCCGCCTACGGAGAGAAAAACCTGCACGCGGACGACCTGATGAAGCGTCCCGTCTGGATCATGCGCAACGGCCTGCGTCTCTATGATTTCTCCCAGCGGGAGGACAAAGGGAGGATCCCCATCTACGAAGAATACTTCGAAGGCGGCCGCGTCGGCACGCTCATCCAGATCGTCGAGGACAACGGCGGCCTGACCATCCTCCCGGAGACGCACGTCACGCTCATTCCGGACGGGAGACAGAACCGGCTCCGTCCGATCGTCACCCCCGTGCCGCAACGGACCATCGTCCTGGTCATCCGACGGGACTATATCCACGAAGCGATGCTCAACGCCGTCATCCGGGCCATCAAGGCCATCATCCCTGGACAGATGCTGGAGAACATCGTCCGGGCGGATTACATCAAGCTATAGTCCCTGGATAAGTTTGCCGCCGATCTCGATGCGGCAGTCGGCCGGCGCCTTGATGTTGCTGTCGAGGATCAGCTCGCCGCAGGAATCAGCGCGGATCGAGCCCGTACGCGGGTTCTTGATGGAGACGACGTGGCCCCGCACGGTGGCCTGCACGTCGGAGTATTCGAACGCCAGGTCGGCGTCCGGCTCGAAGGTGCAGTCCTCCAGCACGAGCCCGTCCGCGTAGCAGAGCGGCTGCGTGCCGCCGATGCGGCAGCGGACCAGGCGCAGGTTGCGGGAATGCCAGCCCAGATACTCCCCGTTGATGAAGGAATCATAGACCGTGACATTCTCCGACTCCCAGAAAGAATCCTTGGTCTGCAGGTCGCTGTCGTGGATCTCGACGTTGCGGGCATGCTGGAAGGCATAGTTGCCGAAGAGCTTGAAGTTCCGCACCTTGATGTCGCTGCAGTTCATGAAGATATAGTCCGCCTCGTGCGCCTCCACGTCCTCGATGTCGATGCCTTCGCAGGACCAGAAGGTCTCCTGCGCGTGCGGCATCGACACGCGGCGCAGCCGGATGTCCGCGCTCTCGCGGAACATCTTGGGCGCCTCCTGCCGGCAGTCGCGCAGCTCCATCCGTCGGCTGTGCCAGAGCGAAGAGCGGGCCCCTTCGGTGAAATGGCAGTCCGCCGCGAGGAAATCCTCGCAGCACCAGAACACATATTTCCCTTCGAACCGGCAGTTGCGCGCCTCGATGTCGGAGCCTTCCTTGATGGAGGACTCCCCGGCGTGGATGGTGACGCGCTCGAGGCGCAGTCCATGCCTGTTGTAGAGCGGCCGTTCGCCGCCGAATTCACGGTCGATAATGGTTTCCATGCTGCGAAGATAAGAAAAATGTAGATTTTTCCCCGAACATTAGTCTATTTGAGATTATTTGGATATTTTTGCAAGATAATAGTAGTAAAAGTTAGTAGATTATGTCCCTGCACATTTCCGCCAAGACCCAGGCTATGCCTGCATCTGCGATCCGCAAGCTGGTCCCGCTCTCCGACGCCGCCAAGGCCCGGGGTATCCACGTGTATCACCTCAACGTCGGCGCACCTGACATCAAGTCGCCCGACTGCGCGTTCAACGCCGTGGTGGACAAGTGCAAGGGCATGCACCACCTTTCCTACACCAATTCCGCCGGCCTGATCGAACTCCGCGAGGGCATGGTGGAGAAATACTACAAGAAGATCGGCATCGACATCGAAGTCCCCGAACTGCTCATCGACGTGGCGGGCAGCGAGGCCTTCGCCGTCGCGATGCAGGTCGCGGCCGACCCCGGCGACGAAATCATCGTCGTGGAGCCGTTCTACACCAACTACCAGACCTTCGCCTACCTCAACGGCATCACGCTCAAGGCCGTCCCGACCGACATCCGCGAAGGTTTCAAGGTCCCTGACATTTCCGAGTTCGAGAAACTCGTGACCCCGAAGACCCGTGCCGTGCTCATCAGCAATCCCTGCAACCCTTCCGGCAAGCTCTTCACCAAGGAAGAGATGCTCCAGATCGGTGATTTCTGCAAGCGCCACGACCTCTTCCTCATCTCCGACGAAGTGTACCGCGAGTTCTGCTATACCGACGAGCCGCACTTCTCCGCGATGAACATCCCCGGCTGCGAGCAGAACGTCATCCTCGTCGATTCTGTCTCCAAGCGCTACAACCTCTGCGGCGCGCGTATCGGCTGCATCGTCTCGCACAACAAGGACGTGATGGCCGCCGCGATGAAATTCGCCCAGTCGCGCCTCTGCCCGCCGGTGCTCGGCCAGTATGCCGCCATCGGCGCCCTCGACACCCCGCAGTCCTATTTCGACGAAGTCAAGGAAGAATACATCCGCCGTCGCGACTGCGCCGTCGAAATGCTCAACGCCATCCCGGGCGTCTTCGCCCCGACTCCCTACGGTGCCTTCTACACCGTCGCGGAACTGCCCGTCGCGGACGCCGAAGACTTCGCCCGCTGGATGCTCACTGATTTCAGCGTGGACGGCGCCACCACGATGGTGACGCCCGCTTCCTCCTTCTACAAGACCCCCGGTGTCGGACGCAACCACGTCCGCATCGCCTACGTCCTGGAAGTTCCGGCCCTGCGAAAGGCCCTGACCATTCTGGGCGAGGGCCTCGAAGCGTATCGCAAACTGCACGCGGATGAGGTGGCGTAAGTTCTGTGGTTGGCTGCTCCGTCTGCTCGGCTGGACGGCGGTCGAACCGCTGCCCGAGGAGAAGAAATGCATCATGCTCGGTGTGCCCCACACGACCGTGTGGGATTTCTTCATCTCATATCTGTATTTCAAGTCCATCGGTGGCGATGGACTGTGCATGATTAAAAAAGAAATGTTTTTCCCGCCCCTGGGTTGGATCCTCCGGGCGATGGGCGGCATTCCGGTGGACCGGGCCAATTCCGGCGCACTGGTACGCAGCCTCATCTCCCAGATGAAGGACCGGGAGACCTTCCACCTGGCCATCGCGCCGGAAGGCACCCGCAAGCCCGTCAAGCGCTGGAAAACCGGATACCATCTGATCGCCCGTGCGGCCGGCGTGCCGGTCTATCTGGGCTATTTCGACTGGAAACGCAAGCGCATCGGCCGCGGACAGAAGTTCGAACTGACCGACGACGCGGCCGCCGACACGCGCCGCATCCAGGAGATCTACGAATCGATGGATCTGGGGGCCCGCTACCCCGAAAAGTACATCACCCATTAATGCGTCACAACTTCAAGACTCTGTCTGACCTGTACGAGTACGCATCGGTCAGATACGCCAAACGTACCGCGTCCGTCTTCACGGACGGCTCCCAGGCCTATACCTATACCCACTTCAAGGAGACGGCCGACAACCTGTCCCGCATCCTCTGCAATTTCGGCGTGAGCGCCTTCGACAAGGTCGCCATCCTGTCCGAGAACATGCCGCACTGGGGCATCGCCTTCTTCGCCGTCACGGCCTATGGCCGCGTGGCCGTGCCGATGCTCAACGAGCTGTCTGCCAGCGAGGTGGAGAGCATCCTCGCGCACTCCGAGGCCAAGGCGCTCTTCGTGTCGCGCCGCCAGCTCAAGAAAGTGAGCGAGGCCGCGCTCGCGCGCCTCAACCTGGTCATCGACATCGAGACCTTCGAATTCATCAAGCAGGACGACAACGCCTTCACCTGCGACGGGCGCGTGATCACGCCCAACCCGATGGACATGGCCGCCCTGATCTATACGTCCGGCACCACCGGATCGCCCAAGGGCGTGATGCTGAGCCACCGCAACTTCTGCGCGTCGGTGCTCGACGCCTGGTATGCGCAGCACGAGAACAAGCGTTCCGTCTTCCTGTCCATCCTCCCGATGGCGCACACCTACGAGATGACGCTCGGCCTGCTGTATCCCTATTCCGTGGGCGCGCGCGTCTGCTACCTGCAGCGCGTCCCCACGCCGACGATCCTGATCAAGACGCTCTCGGAGGTCCGCCCGACCACCATCCTGTCCGTGCCGCTCATCATCGAGAAGATGTACAAGAACAGCATCATCCCGACCATCCGCGGCAGCAAGTTCCTCTCCTACCTGGAGAAGCACACGCCCCGGCTGCTCTGCCTGCTGGTGGGCGTCAAGCTGCGCAAGACCTTCGGCGGCCGCCTGCACTTCTTCGGCGTCGGCGGCGCCAAGCTCGACCCGGAGGTGGAGACCTTCCTGCACCGCGCGCTGTTCCCCTACGGCATCGGCTACGGCCTCACGGAGACGGCCCCGCTCGTCTGCGGCGCCAGCCCGTTCAAGACCCACGTCGGCACGACGGGTCCCGGCGTGCACGGCGTGCAGATCCGCCTGGAGAACATCAATCCGGAGACCGGCCTGGGCGAGATCACGGTCAAGGGCCCGAACGTGATGATGGGCTACTACAAGGACTACGAGCGCACGCAGTCCGTCCTCACGCAGGACGGCTGGTTCCACACCGGCGACCTCGCCTGCATCGACGAGAAGGGTCGCTTCTCCATCCGCGGACGCCTCCGCAACATGATCGTGGGCGCCTCCGGCGAGAACATCTACCCGGAGGAGATCGAGCACGTGATCAACAGCATGGAAGGCATCGGCGAGAGCCTGGTGGTCCAGCGAGACGGCCGGCTGGTCGCCCTGGTCAAGTTCGAGGACAACGTCATCGACTGGAACCTCGAGGGCCAGGACAAGTTCATCGAGGAGCTGGAGCGCCGCCGCCAGGCGGTCCTGGACTTCGTCAACGAGAAGGTCAGCCGCTTCTCCAAGATCAAGGACGTCGAGATCCAGAAGGAGCCCTTCAACAAGACCGCCACGCACAAGATCCGCCGCTTCCTCTACGAGAAGAAGTAGCGGTCTCCCCTAGCCGATCATGTGCCGGAAGAGCTTGTAGAGCTTATACGGCATGTAGCGGAACGGCAGGTCGAAATGCTGCGGCGTCACGACCAGCGCACGCTCGTGCGTGAAGGCGTCGAAGCTCCGCTTGCCGTGGTAGCTTCCCATTCCTGAATTGCCCACGCCGCCAAAGGGAATCTTCGCGTTGGCGATGTGCATGATGGTGTCGTTGATGCACGCGCCGCCCGAGGAGGTGCGGCGGACGACTTCCCGTCCGACGGACGGTTTCCCGAAGAAATAGAGCGCCAGGGGCTTCTCCCGGCCGTTGATGAAGGCGACGGCCTCGTCCAGCGTGTCATAGGAGCAGAACGGCAGGACCGGGCCGAAGATCTCCGTGGTCATCACGGCGGAGTCGGGGGCCGGATCCAGGATCACGGCGGGCTCGATGTAGCGCGTGGCGGCGTCGGTCCGCCCCCCGCGCACGGTGCCGGAGGCGTCCGGGCCGGAGAGGTAGGAGCACACGCGCGCGAAGGCCTTGTCGCTGACCAGCCGCACGAAGTGCTCCGTCTGCTGCGGGTCTTCGCCCAGCAGGGCGTGGACCTGCGCGAAATATTCGTCCGCGAAGGCGTCGCGGATCTTCCTGTCTATCAATACGTAATCCGGCGCGATGCAGGTCTGGCCGGCGTTGAGCGCCTTGCCCCAGGCGAGGCGCCGGGCGGCCAGCTTGAGGTCGGCGTCGGCGGTGACGATGCAGGGGCTCTTGCCGCCGAGCTCCAGCACCACGGGGGTGAGATTCCGGGCGGCGGCCTGCATCACGCGGCGCCCGAGCTCCGGGCTGCCCGTGAAGAAGATGATGTCCCAGCGCAGGTCCAGCAGGGCGGCGTTGACGTCGCGGTTGCCCTGCACGACGGCGACGTAGCGCTCTTCGAAGGTCATGGCGACCATTTCGCCGAGTACGCGCGAGACGTTGGGGACGTAGGGGGAAGGCTTCAGCAGGGCCGTGCAGCCGCTGGAAATGGCGCCCACGAGCGGGTTGAGCAGCAGCTGGACGGGATAATTCCACGGGGCGATGATCAGGGCGCAGCCCAGCGGCTCCCGGACGGTGCGGCTGCGCGAAGGCAGCATCTGCATCGGGGACAGGTGGCGCGTGGTGCGCGCCCAGCGCGACAGGTGCCGCAGGTGGTCGCGGATCTCGGCGGTCACCAGGCTGACTTCGGTCAGGAAGGCCTCCGGCTCCGACTTGTGCAGGTCGGTACGGAGGGCCTCATAGAGCGGCTGCTCCCATTGCTTGATGGCGCTGAGCAGCTTGCGGAGCATCTGGCGGCGGAACGCCAGGTCGCGGGTGACGCCGGAGGCGAAATAGTCGCGCTGGAGCTGGTGCAGCTCCTGGATGCGCTCGGTGGCGGTGTTTTCCATGGGTTATCGGGCTTGTTCTTCGTGTGCGACCGGACACTAGACCCAGAGGTCGGCGAGGTCGAGGACGAGGCGCTCGGTCTTGTCCCAGCCCAGGCAGGGATCGGTGATGGACTTGCCATAGACGCCGCCGTCGGGTTTCTGGCAGCCGTCCTCGAGATAGGACTCGATCATCAGGCCCTTGACCAGGCGGCGGATCCCCTCGCTGTGGCGGGTGCAGTGCAGCACCTCCTTGGCGATGCGGACCTGCTCCAGCGGCTGCTTGCCCGAGTTGCAGTGGTTCGTGTCCACGACCACGGCGGGATTGGCCAGCTTGCTGGCGTCGTAGAGTTCGCACAGATGTGCGAGATCCTCATAATGATAATTGGCGTGCGTGATGCCGTGGGAATCCATGTAGCCGCGCAGGATTGCGTGCGCGTAGGGATTGCCCTTGGTCTCGACCTCCCAGTTGCGGTAGATGAACATGTGCGCGCTCTGCGCGGCCTTGAGGGCGTTCATCATCACGGAGAGGTCGCCGCCCGTCGGGTTCTTCATGCCGACCGGGATGTCCAGGCCGCTCGCCGTCATCCGGTGCTGCTGGTTCTCCACCGAGCGTGCGCCGACCGCCACGTACGACAGCAGGTCGTCCAGGAAGCGGTGGTTCTCGGGATACAGCATCTCGTCGGCGCAGGAGAAGCCCGTCTCGTTGATCGCGCGCATGTGCAGCTTGCGGATCGAGATCAGGCCGCGGAGCATGTCCGACTCGGCCTGCGGGTTCGGCTGGTGCAGCATGCCCTTGTAGCCGACGCCCGTGGTGCGCGGCTTGTTGGTGTAGATGCGCGGCACGATCACGATCTTGTCCGCCACCTTCTCCTGCAGCTCACGCAGGCGGGAAATGTATTCGATCACCGCATCCTCGCGGTCGGCCGAGCAGGGGCCGATGACAAGCAGGAGCTTGTCACACTCCCCGCCCAGGACCGAACGGATCAGGGCGTCGTTGCGCTGCTTGGCAAGCGCACCCTCCGAAGAGATCGGATACATCTCCTTGATCTCCTTGGGGATCAGCAGCTTGCGTTTGAAAATCATGTTCATATCTTTCTCTTACTTTTTGTCGAAAAAAGAGCGCCGGTACGTCGACAGGCGCATCATCTCCTTCATCGTGTCCTCGTCGCCGGCCGCCAGCGCGTCGCGCAGCTGGCTGAACTTGCCGAGGAAGAGGTCCATCTGCGAGAGCAGCTCATCTTTGTTCTCCTGGAAGAGCTCCGTCCACATGTTCTCGTTGATCCGCGCGATGCGCGTGAGGTCGCGGAACGAGTCGCCCGTGTATTCCGCGAGGTGCTCGGACTCCTTGCAGTCCATCAGCGCCACGGCGATGCAGTGCGTCAGCTGCGAGAGGAAGCCGATCATCTCGTCGTGCGCCTCGAGCGAGAGCACGGCGATGTGGCGGAAACCCAGGATGCAGCCCAGCGTGCGCACCAGTTCGATCCCCTCGGGCGTGTTGCGCTCCGTGGGCGTGATGATGAAGTTGGCGTCGGCGAACACGCGGCAGTCGGCGTACTCCACGCCGGAGCGTTCGCGGCCGGCCATCGGGTGCGCCGGCACGAACTCCACGTCCGGCCGCAGCATTCCCTGCACGGCCGGGACCACCGCCCGCTTGACGCCGGTCACGTCCGTGATCACGGCGCCCGGCCGGAAGTAGTCCTGATATTGCCGGATCCACTCCACGAAGGCCTTGGGATACAGCGCGAAGACCACCAGGTCGAACTGCGAGACATACTCGCGCGTGACCTCGGTCTGCCCGTGCGCGATCAGGCCGTGCGCCAGGGCATAGTCGATGGTGGACTGGCGGCGGGCCAGCGCGCCCACCTCGAAGCCCAGCGCGCTGAGCTTCTGGGCGTACGAGCCGCCGATCATGCCGAGGCCCACGATGAGGACCTTGCGATAGTTGATGAATCCTTTCGTCATACGGTTGCGAGATAATCAGTGCCGAAGCGCAGGGCGAGCTGGTCGCAGAGCACCACGGCGGTCAGGGCCGTCACCACCGGGCAGATCCGGCGGATGATGGCCGGGTCGTGCCGCCCGGTCAGGGCGAGCTCCACATCCTTGCCCTGGACAAAGTCCACGGTCTGCTGGGGACGGGAGATGGAAGGCGTGGGCTTGACGGCGAGGTTGAAGACGACGGGCATGCCGTTGGTGATGCCGCCGTTGATGCCGCCGTTGCGGTTGGTGGACGTGACCACGCGGCCGTCCTGCATCCGGAAGGGGTCATTGGCCTGCGAACCGCGCAGGGCGGCCAGGCCGAATCCGGCGCCGAACTCGATGCCCTTGACCCCGCCCACGGCGAAAGCCGCGCGGGCGAGCACGCCCTCCAGCGAATCGAACCACGGCTCCCCCAGCCCGGCGGGCAAGCCGCAGATGCCGGTCTGGATCACGCCGCCGACGGAGTCCTGCTCCGACTTGGCGGCCAGCACGGCCGCCTCCACCTGCTCCTCCACGTCGCGGATGAGCGGGAAGCGCTTCGCCTCGATGCGGTCGAGCTCGGAGGCCACGTCCATGAACGGCGCGTCCTCCACGCCGGCGCAGCGCAGGATGTGCGTGCCCAGGCGGATGCCCTTGGCGGCCAGCGCCTGCCGGCAGATGGCGCCGGCGGCCACGATCCCGGCCGTCACGCGGCCGGAGAAGTGTCCGCCGCCGCGCGGGTCCTGGAACCCGTGGTACTTGGCCTGCGCCGTGTAGTCCGCGTGCGAAGGGCGCGCGACCGTCTGCACGGCGGCGTAGTCCGCGCTGCGGACATTCTCATTGGGAATGAGGATGGTCAGGGGCGTGCCGGTCGTGCGGCCTTCAAAGACGCCGCTGACCAGCTGGAAACGGTCCGGCTCCACGCGGGCGGTATCGGCAGGGCCGGCGGGGCGGCGGCGGGCCAGCTGCTCCGCGATGTATGCTTCATCCACGGGCAGGCCCGGCGCGAGACCGTCCAGCACGACGCCGACCGCCGGCCCGTGGCTTTCGCCGAAGACCGTCAGGATGACGCTGGTACCGATCGAATTCTTCATACGCTAATGGGTGTAGAACGAACCGACGAGCTTGAGCCGGTCGCACAGCGGGGCGAGTTCGCGCAGTAGGCTGCTGCCCTCTTCCGTGGCCACGTCGCCGTCGAGTTCGACGAAGAAATAATAGTTCCACAACAGCTCCTTCATCGGGCGGCTGTGGAGGTTGTACATGTTGAAATTGTGGGCGCCGATGATGTTGAGCGTCTGCGCCAGGGCGCCGGCTTCATTCTTGACGGTGTACATCAGGATGAAGTGCTTGTCCATCTTGCGCTTGTTTTCCTTGTCCAGGCGGAGCATCCGCGAGAACGCGGCGAAACGCGTGGTGTTGGTGCGGCTGGTGTTGATGCGCGGCTCCAGGACTTCCAGCCCGTAGATGGCCGCCGATTCGGCCGAACCGATCGCGGCGCAGGTGATGTCCTGCTTCTCCGCCACGTGCTTCGCGGCCAGGGCCGTATTGGCGTACTCCTTGACGATGAAGCCGTTGCGCTGGATGTATTCGTGGCACTGGGAGAGCGCCTGCGGATGGCTGTAGACCTTGCGGATCCCGGCCTTGTCGGCGCCGGGCAGGCCGAGCAGGTTCTGCTCCGCCTCCACCTCGATCACCTGGTTGACATAGAGCGAGCCGTTGAACATCAGGTCCGTCACGGAAGCGACCTCGCCGGCGGAGCTGTTCTCGAAAGGCAGCACGGCCACGTCGGCCTCCCCCGCCTCACAGGCCTGGTAGGCCTGCTCGAAACCGGGACAGGACACCAGCTCCGCACCGGGATACAGACGCGCGGCGGCGATATAGGCAAAAGCACCGGGGACCCCGCTGTAGGCCACGCGCAGGCCGGAATTGAGCCGGCGCTGCCAGTCGCGGGAAAGGGTGATCAATTCTTGCTGGAAAGACACATAATACTCGCGGATGTCGCGGTCCTCGACGCGCTCCGCGCCGCGCAGGATGACGCTCTGCTCGCGGGCGGGGTCGGAGACGCCCAGGCCGTGCGCCTTCTTGTAGGCGGCAATCCGGCGGATGAGTTCCATCCGCCGCTCGAATAGCGGGGCGAGCTGTGCGTCTACGGCGTCGATCTCCTTCCTGATTTCTTCCAGATTCTCCATAGGATCGAATAATACACTACTATTTTGCAAAAATAAAAATTATCTTTGCCAATCCAAACATCAAAACCATGAAGATTTTCCGTTATATCGTCCTCGCCGGCGGCTTGATCCTGTCCGGCCTGACCTGCTTCGCCCAGTCCGACTACAAAGCCCTGATCCGGGAGAATCCCGAGCGGGCCGCCGGCGTCCTCCACTCCTACGAATACATTCCGTCCGCCGAGACCCCGGCTCCCGCCGGTTACGAAGCTTTCTACGTCAGCCACTACGGCCGGCACGGATCCCGCCGCCTGACCGGCGACGGCACCGAGCCCGTCTTCCAGCTGATCAGCCTCGCGCGTGAAAGCGACGCCCTGACCGCCGAAGGTGAAGTGCTCTACGAGGCCATCGCCGCCCTCCACGCAGACCACGAAGGGATGAACGGCCAGCTGACCGCGCGCGGCGCCCGCGAGCACCGCGGCATCGCCCAGCGCCTCTACGACCGCATCCCCGCCGTCTGGAACGACGCTTCCCGTCCCGAAGTCCACGTCCAGTCCAGCACCTATCCCCGCTGCCTGATCAGCATGGCCAACTTCACCGACGTCCTCGACAACAACGCGCCCCAGCTGAAGTACGACTTCATCACGGGCGACAAATACATCGACCTGCTGGCCCACGAGACCTACGAGAGCGACTCGCTTTCCAACGCCGCCAACCAGCTTTTCTCCGAGCTCGCGCTCGACTCCTCGATCGACACGCTCCGCTTCATCAAGAACATCTTCACGAAGGATCCCGCGACCGTGCTCGGCGGCATCGAAGCCTCCACCTTCATCTACCTGGTCTGGGAAGCCGCCTGCATCCAGCAGTGCACGGAGACGCCGGGCGCCAACATCCTCGAGCGTTTCTTCCCGATGAACGAGATCCTCGACTGGTACAAGAGCGAGAACGCCGCCCTCTACACGGTACTCGGCAATTCCGTCGAATTCGGCGACAACGTCTGCTGGGCCGCCCGTGACCTGGTGCAGGACTTCATCGACCGGGCCGACGCCGCCCTTGCGGACGGGTCCGCCACGGCCGCCGACCTGCGTTTCGGCCATGACTCCGGCATCATGCCGCTCGTCTGCCTGATGAACCTCGTCGGCGCCGGCGACCGGCTCCACAACGCGGATGCGTCCGACAGCTGGCAGGGCTTCCGGCAGGTCTGCATGGCCGCCAACCTCCAGCTCGTCTTCTACCGCAAGGCCGGCGCGGAGCCCCTCGTCAAGGTCTACTACAACGAGGCCGAGACCCTGATCCACGACCTGGAACCCGCCCAGGGCCCGTTCTACCGCTGGTCTGACCTGAAGGCCTACCTGGAGCGCCGCATCGCGCAGTTCGCCTTCTAGCGCCCGCTTTAAAAATTTTTAATAATCGAATGGTACGTTTTCCGGTTTTCTGCGTCATAGGTGCAGAAAACCGGAAAACAATGTATATACTCCAGAAGAGAATCCTTGCGCTGGCCGCCGCCCTGCTCTGCTTCACCTCGCTGTCCTTGATGGCTCAAGACAGCCTGCTGGGGCGCATGGAGCAGCTGCGCGAGCGCTACGGCGTCCACTTTATCTACGACGCGTCCCTGCAGGGGACGCTCACATCCTCGCGGACAGAATCCGCCCCCGCAGTCACGCTTCCGCTCGAAGAGGCGCTCCGCCAGACCTTCGTCGGCACCGCCGTCAACTGGCAGCTACACGGCAACAGCGTCATCCTGAAGGCCGCCCCCGCGCCCGTCAGGGTGCGCCGTTTCGCGGTCAGCGGCCACATCACGGACGCCGCGACCGGCGAAACACTCATCGGCGCCGGCATCCTGTCGGGCCATACGGGCGCCGTCACCAACGAGTACGGCTTCTATTCCCTGCCCCTGTCCGCCGGACGTCACCAACTGCAGGTTGCCTACATCGGCTACGAGCAGGTCACGCTTGAGCTCGACCTGCAGCGCGACACCGTCCTCAACTTCAGCCTGGAGAACACGGCGGAGCTGGACGCCGCCCGCATCGTCGCCCGCAAGGACGCAGGCATGAAGTCCGTCTACCTCGGTTCGGTGGAAGTGCCGCTGCTCCAGATCCGCAACACGCCCCTCCTGTTCGGCGAAGCCGACCTCATCAAGTCCCTGCAGCTGCTGCCCGGCGTCCAGGGCGGCCAGGAGGGCCTGAGCGGCCTGTATGTCCGCGGCGGCGGTCCGGAAGAGAACCTGGTGATGCTCGACGGCGTGTCCGTCTACAACATGGACCACATGCTAGGTCTGTTCTCCATCTTCCAGCCGGACGCGGTCAAGAACGTCACCCTCTACAAGGGGGCGTTTCCCGCGCGCTTCGGCGGCCGCATCTCCAGCACCCTGGACATCCGCACCAACGACGGCAACATGAAGGAGACCCACGGTTCGCTGACCGTCGGCCTGCTCAACGACCGCTTCCACCTCGAGGGCCCGGTCGTCAAGGACAGGCTCAGCTACTCGATGAGCGTCCGCGGCATGCATTCCGTCATCGCGGAGCCGATCCTGCGCCTGAGCCTCAAGGACAAGTATGTCAACTACTTCTTCTACGACCTCAACGGCAAGCTGACCTGGCGCGCGACGGACAAGGACCGTTTCTATCTGAGTGTCTACCACGGCGCGGACAACGGTGAGATCAACACGGATGACTCGGAGACGACCACGAATTTTACCACCACAAACCTGGTGCATCTGGACTTCAACTGGGGCAGTACCGTAGGGGCGTTGCGCTGGAACCATATCTTCAACGGCAAGCTCTTCTCCAACACCACCCTTTCCTTCAACAGATACCAGGCGACAATGGGCGCATCCGATGACTTTGTGTTTACAACAACTGACGGGGGGACCTCTTTCAGCTCTGTAATGGGCGCCTCTTTCAGATCCGGCATCCAGGATTTCGGCTTCCGGACCGATTTCGACTGGACGCCGTCGCCCGCCCACCTGGTCAAGTTCGGGGCGGATTACACCTGGCACGATTTCCTGCCGGAGGTCTCGAGCTACCACCATGGCGAGCAGGAGCCGGAACAGGTAGCGGCGCCCTACACGGGGACCCACTATAGCGGTCACGACGCGTCGCTCTATGCGGAAGACAACATCTCGCTGGGCCGCCACCTCACCCTCAACCCCGGCCTGCGCTTCTCCTGGTTCAACACCCAGGGGAAGAGCTACTACTCCCTGCAACCCCGTTTCGCGGCCAGACTGAGTCTGGACGGCGGACTGGCTTTCAAGGCCGGCTACTCCCGGATGGCCCAGTATGTCCACCTGCTTTCTTCCACCATCATCTCGCTCCCGCTCGACCTCTGGGTCCCGATTACTAAAGACATCAGCCCGGTCATGGCCGACCACTATTCCCTGGGCGTCTATTACGACGGTCTCCCGGGTTGGGAGTTTTCCGTCGAAGGGTACTGGAAAGAGATGTTCAACCTGCTTGAATACATAGAAGGCGTGCAATTCATCTATATGTCGGAGGGTTGGGAGAAGATGGTCCGGACCGGGCGCGGCCGCGCTACCGGCCTGGAGATCCTCGTCCAGAAAACGGCGGGCAAGACCACCGGCTGGATTTCCTACACCCTGTCCAAGAGCCAACGCTGGTTCCCCGACGGGTCCATCAATCTCGGACTGCCTTTCCCCTACAAGTTCGACCGGCCGCACACATTCAACCTGACGCTGAACCACAAGTTCTCGGAAAAAGTGGATGTATCCCTCTCCTGGGTATTCTCTTCCGGCTCCATGCTAACGGTCGCGGAGCGGCCCGTCATTATCATTCAGCCGGAGGTAAACATATACAACGAAAGCACGCGCTCCGAATTTGCGAAAGAGCCCGGCGGAGAATACTCCTACTATATCGAGAACCGCAACAACTACCGTCTGCCGCCCACCCACCGGCTCAACCTGGGCGTCAACCTGCGCCACCGCACGCGCCGCGGCAACGAGGCCGTCTGGAACTTCTCCATCTACAATGTCTACAACGCGATGAACCCCAACTTCATCCTCGACGAGCATAAGACCGCGTGGGACGAGACAATGGGAAGAAGCAGGGAGATACGTCAGCTCAAGAAGCTGACCATCCTGCCCATCATTCCCGCCTTCAGCTATACCTACAATTTCTAAGAAGATGAAAAAGACACTCCCGATATTAGCTATTCTGACGCTGTTTTCAAGCGCCTGCACGAATCCGCTTGAAACTGATTTCTACCAGGCGCCGGAAGTCATCATCCTCAACGCGATGCTGCGGACCGACGACACGGTCCACTTCGCGCTGGTGAGCCGGGGCCTGGCCGACGATGTCTTGCCGGCCCCGGACGCGCAGCTGCGCTGCTTTGTCAACGGCACGCTGGTCTCTGAAGGGACTTTTTCCCCGTATGAGAGCTACACCTATGCCAGCCGGTTCAATTTCCCGGCCAGCATCCAGCCCGGCGACGAGGTCCGGCTGGAAGCCGTCGACGGTTCACTGCGCGCAAGCGCGACGGTCACGGCACCCGAAGCGGCACCGATCGTCGCCGTCGACACCGCGTACGTCAAAGACAGTCCTTATTATACGCCGGAGGCAATGCGCTGCAGGCTTCGGCTTCAAGACCTTCCGGGCCAGGACAACTGGTACCGGCTTGTCGTCATGAACGAGAAAAGCCGCACCGATTCGCTCCACTATTATGACTACCGTGAGCAACAATTTGTCAATTTCGGTTTCATGGAGGACCCCATTCTCCAGGACGGCTATTCGAAAGATTCGGATAAGGGGAACAATATCACGCAGCTGTTTGCCGGAATCGGCCTCCCCAATGCATACTGTTCGTTCAAGGACGTCTCTTTTGCCGACAGTTCCGCTGACGTCGAGATCCATCTCAAGGATCCGGGGAACAGCGCTTATCATGTCGAGAATGCCTATGATATGAGGACGTATACCATGGTGCCGAATCGCGTCGTCCTGACCGTGAGCCTGAAGTTTACGCTGCTGACCATCACGAAGGAAGAATACGACTACCTGACCCAGCTCAACAAAAGCCTCCACAGCTCCTTGAACCTTGGCACCCTACAGGAGCCCATCCACATCCCGGGCAACGTCGAGGGTGGACATGGATTCGTCTCCGTCGCCTCCGCCTCAACGCAGGTCATGACTCTGCCTCTCGTGGAAGGCTCTCCGTTCTTTATTTAGGGAAGGATCTTGCGGCAGTGGCAGTTGGGCGCGTCGGCGAAGCCATTTTTTTTCGTATCTTTGCGTCCGATGATCCCGAACGCCGCCATACGCGAACTTTTCTTCCGGCACTACAGACCTCTCTGTCTCTATGCGTTGCATTATCTCAAAGATGCTGACGCCGTGGAGGACGTGGTGCAGGAAGTGTTCACGACCTACTGGCAGCGTCACGGCGACGCCACCCCGGACAATCCGAAATCCTATCTGT
>JAEEGJ010013290.1_pt1 | contig 20027 bp, 13 predicted proteins | sample 8958761 | NCBI WGS metagenome assembly JAEEGJ01 (sample SAMN16246546, study PRJNA631951) | gut metagenome | biome: gut microbiome; feature: rumen; material: RS-attached | host: Bos | place: Iran: Karaj | collected 2018-10 | reverse complement strand
TGCCTTGGGAAACATCGGATACAGTACCGTTTGAGCCTGCCTCTTTATCGGCATTTGTTGCAGGTTGCGAAGTATTACTGGAAGCCGGTTCCTCATTCTGCAATTCGGAAGCAGACCAGATGTTTTCTTTCTTCCATCGTTTTGATCCATGATTTTTGAAATGCAGTATTCCATCGTTTTACAGATTTGATGCTGCAAAGTAACGGAGTCTGTCAAGAGGAAGCCGTTGATTAAACGTTTGTAGTCGACAGTAGTCGTTTATTGTCGTTTGCTGTCGGGTATATTGTTGTTTTACAATAAATAACAAAATAGTATAAAACTTTGTCAAAAATGCAGTTTTACTTCATTTTTCGGATTTTTTGTATCTTTGACGCAGAAAACATATCCAATTATGAGAAAGTTCGTCGTTTTAGTCACACTGCTATTGGGCATGGCATTATCCTCGCTAGCACAGAACCAGCAGCTAAAAATCATGACCTATAACGTGCGCCATTGTGCGGGAATGGACATTGTGGTGAACTACGACCGCACGGCTAGTGTAATTGCCCTACAACGACCCGATGTAATAGCCCTTCAGGAATTGGACAGTATGACGGGTCGAAGCGGACATCAAGACCAACTGGGCGAATTGGCTAGCCGCACAGGTTACCATCCGGTCTTTGGGGCGGCCATAGAATTTGACGGAGGCCAATACGGCGTGGGGTTCCTCACACGCGAGATTCCACTCAGCACCAAACGCATTCCCTTGCCCGGCGAGGAACCTCGTGTGCTTTTAGTGGTGGAACTGGAAGATTATGTGATTGCCTGCACCCACCTCGACCTTGAAGAGGCGCAACGCATGACATCAGTTCCGCTCATCGTAGAAGAGGCCCAACGGTGGCAGAAGCCTTTCCTTCTTGCCGGCGACTGGAATGATGAACCTGGCTCGAAGTTGCTCGAGTTGATGACGCAGTATTTCACCGTCCTCTCTGACGATGAGGAAACATACCCTGCCGACGAGCCGACAGAGTGCATTGACTACGTCGCAGCCTTCAACGGCCGCGCCGAAACCATCGAATCGCTTGTCATTGACGAGCCCGAGGCCTCCGACCATCGGCCTTTGGTGGTTTGGGTACGGCTGAGGTGAGCTTTTGTTTTTGCGGAGGTTAAAACCGTCCGATGTGATAGGGTCGTCCTTTTTCCTGCTTATTTGAGACCTTCCTTGGTTGCGGAGGTTGAAACCATCCGATGTATTAGGTCCGTCCTTTCAGGACTTTAGTGCGCTTGACAGAAGGATGACATTTTTTCCATTAGGTTACTTCAATTCAATTAGTTTTCCTACTTTTGTACTCTGAAGTTGGGGATTGCCCTTCTTCAGAGTCCTGAAAGGACGGCCCGACTTCTACGGGGATTTCAATCCCCTTGACCACACAAACTCAACCATCATGGGAAGCTCACTCGCAAGAAACGACATCCACATCGTCTTCCACATCAAGTATCATAGCATGGAGATACGCGACGAAGACCTCGGGCAGGTGTTCGCCTACATCGGAGGTGTCATTCGCAACATGGATGGTATACCCGTAGAAATCGGTGGTATCGGCAATCATGTTCACATCCTCACCTCCTTACCCAAGACCATCTCCTTGTCCGACTTCGTGAAGCGCATCAAGGCTTACAGCAGCAAGTGGATCAAGACCTTGGACGAACAGTATTACGAAGGATTCTGCTGGCAAGCAGGCTACGGAGCTTTCTCGGTGGATTACAAAGGTATAGACCAGGTTGCGAAATATATCCGCACCCAAGCGGAGCACCACCACCGCACCAACTGGAAAGATGAATACAAACAGCTCTTGGACGATGCTGGGATTGAGTATGACGAGCGGTGGGCGTTTGAGACGGATTGAGGCGAGCATCGGAGGTTGAAACCGTCCGATATTGTTGTTTCTATATCAAAATTCCTTGCTTTCCAACCTCCTCACCAACTCATCCACCCCCTCAACTGCCTTCGCCTTGATATGCTGAAATCCAGCAGGCAGGCCGCCTTTCAGGTCTTTCGGATCAATCAGAAACTTGGGTATCTCACTTGGGGCATAATCGACCAACCCTGCCGCTGGATAAACCACCAACGAAGTGCCGACGACCACAAAGATGTCAGCTTGTTGCACCCAATACTCTGCCAAATCCATACCGTCAACATACTCTCCAAACCATACGATATAAGGCCTCAGTTGCGAACCATCGGCGGCTTTGTCACCCAATCGGATCGGGACATCAAGCGGAAACTCCTTGATACAATTGGGATCGAGGCGGTTGCGCGATGAAGTCACCTTGCACAACTCGCCGTGAAGATGCAGCACCTTGCTACTTCCTGCCCTTTCATGAAGGTTGTCCACATTCTGGGTGATGATGGTCACATCATATTGCTTTTCCAAGTCCGCCAAAACACGATGGGCATGGTTCGGCTCCACCTCCAACAGGTTTTTGCGACGGGCATTGTAGAAATCGAGCACTGCCTGAGGGTCTCCCTCAAAACCCTCAACACTGGCCAACTTCATAGCATCATACTTGCCCCACATGCCGTTGGCATCACGAAAGGTAGGGATTCCGCTTTCGGCACTGATGCCTGCGCCGGTGAAGACTACTAGTTTTTGTCGCATAAGAATCAACCTCCGTTTCACTACAACACCTTCCCCACCGCCTCTTCAATCTGGGCGCCTCTCAATCCTCCTGCAACAACACTTCCATCGGGAGCAAAGAGGATGATATACGGTATGCCTACGATGTTAAACCTTTCGGCCAGCGCCTGCGACGGGTCAAGCACTTGAGGATAATGGATGCCCAAATCACGCATGGCCTTTTCCGAGGCTTCCTGCTTGTCGTTCACCGGCACACCGATGACAACCAGACCCTTTTCACGGTATTTCTCGTAAACGGCAATTACGTTGGGCGCCTCAGCCTTGCAGGGACCGCACCATGAGGCCCAGAAATCCACAAGGGTGTAGTTTCCAGCTCCCACATAATCCTCAAAAGTACCCTGCTCTTTGACCACCTCGCCGCTTTCAAGAAGCGTGATGACGGCTTCTTCGGGCATAGACTTCAAGTGCTCATAGTAGCCACCCAAATTGGCATCGGCCTTGACGGCTTTCCCGCCTTGCTCGTATAATTCAATGAATTCGTCCTTGTCAACAAATTCAATCAAGAGGCCCAAAGCCTGCGCACCAATGGCATCGTTCTTATGAGCCTGATAGACTTCACGGCAGTGAGTAGCCATCTTATTGGCCAATTCTTCACTTGTTCTCATAATCCCAATCGAGTCGCCAGCTTGCTCCAAATCACTAATCGTCTCAATATCATCTAAATAGGTATCTCGCGCCCATTGTTGGAAATATTGGATCTCTTGTGACAGCGGGCTACCTTTTATCTCAGTCTGGCCATCAGTAATGGTGACCTTGATTCTCTTTACATCCGGGATGAGCGGAAAAGGTTCATACTGAACAACATCCTCGGAATAATACAGGTCTTCCGTGGGCATTGCACCCCTGATGATGCTAACACCCATTTCAGGATCGATTGCACATTTCAAAGTAAAGGAACCATTATGAACTGTCGCGACGTCCAACACATCGCCCGACATGCTCACCAAGCGCACCGAATCCACTGGATCCGTCAAGGTGCCGCTGATGGTACACACATTGTCATTGTTTTCATTACAGGCGCACAACACTGCCAAAGCCATAAGAACAAAAAGAATACGTTTCATAGCATGATTGTTTTAAAGTAAGAGGCAAAAATACAACTATTTTTGATTTGAAAATGAGTTTATTGCAGAATTTTGAGACCCAACAATGGGAGTCCAGAATGGACGACCCTACCACATCGGAGGTTTCAACCTCCGTCTAACAAAAGCGTCAGCGCAACCTCACCACATCGTAGGTTTCAACTTCCGCAAAACAGCCTCAAATCCGCTTCCTCCCCCAGTCCGCCTTCCAAATATACACCAACGAAATCAGGCCGATGGAGATATTGTAGACCCACTCGGCAGTCCACACGCCGGCGATGGTGGAGGTCTTCGACATCAGGAAGACATAGATGATGTAGATGATGAGGATGCCGAACTCCAAAGCCATGGCCGCCGTGGTGTTGCCCGTGCCTGAGACGGCCTCGAAGAAGGTCATGGAAAAAGCGCCCAACAAGGTGGCAACACAGATCACATACACCGAGGGGATGGCTGCCTGCGCCAAAGCAGTATCATCCGTGTAAATCTGAAGGACAAGATGCGGGATAATCGCAACAATAACAACCAACACCAACGAGCATAAGAAACTGTTCTTCACCACTTTCCAGACACTCGACATCACCTCGTTGCTCTTGTTCTCACCGATAATGCGGCTCGTCAGAGTGTTGGCCGTCGATGAGAAAGCGATGCCAGGAATGATGAGGATCATATAAGTGCTGCGGACCACCGACGAAACGCCGATGGCGGTCTCCCCCATCTTCTCGATCATGACGAAGAAGATGAACCAAGCGCCGAACGAGAACAGGCGTTGGATCATGCTCGGAAAGGCCACCTTGAGGATGTCGCCCATCAAGGCGGGTTGCCACTTGTGCCAGCGGAACATGCCGTATTCCTCGTGCGGTATCTTGATGTAGGTGTAAATCCAGAAGAAGAAAAACGCCGTGATTTCGGCCAACAACGAAGCCAAAGCCGCACCGCCGATGCCCATCTCGGGCAGTCCTGCATGACCGAAGATCAAGGCCCAGTCGAAGAAAATGTTGACCACGGCCATGATGATGGTTGAGAAGGTGATGACCTGGGTGCTGCTGATGCCGACATAGAAGGAACGAAACAGGAAGTTGAAAACCACGAACATGATGCCGAACTGCCTGAATTTCAAGTATTCGTTGGCCGCTACATAAATGTTTTCCGACTCGATGATAACATGCAATAGTCGATGGCTGAAGAAGAACAAAATGCTAAACAGCAAGATACCTAAACCCAGTACAAACAAAGCCCCGTGCTGGAACACCACACCAATCTTGCTGAAGTTGCCCTCCCCGTAACGCCGCGCGATGAAGATCTGTATGCCAATAGCAAAACCCATCGCCAAAGTGGTGAAAACAAAATAATACAAGCCCGCCATCATGGAGGCACTCAATTCGATGGTGCCAAGGTGGCCCAAGAATGCGGTGTCGGTGAAGGTGATGATGGTCTGCGCCAGGTTGCCCAGCATGATGGGGTAAGCGATGCGCCAGATCTCTCGGTTCGAAACGGTGGTTTTAATCATAGACGAACTAAAAACGAGTGGCAAAAATAAACAATTCCAAGAAACATTTTCTCATTTTTCCCTCAACCCTCTTGCATATTTCATTTTTTTTATCTATTTTTGCCCTTGCCAAAATGGTGAAAAAAACATAAAAAATGAAAAAGCAAAATATACTATTCTTTTTTACCATTTTCCTGAGTTTTTTCTTCTCAGGAGAACTTCACGCTCAGCTCATTGTGACTGATGCTTCTGAGTTAAACGGATGGACAGCAGATTCATTGGTCAGAAATATTCTCTTGGACAACGGCGTGACCATTTCTAATGCCAAATTCAATGGTTCCAATAGAATCATTGATTGTAATAGCATTGGAATATTTGAGACAGGTGAAACGCCCACCAACATAGGTATGCAATCTGGCTTAATCCTAGCCTCGGGAGGTGTGAGTGTTGCCATAGGCCCAAACTATAATGAAGATGCCCGTATTCTCACGACTTGTGATAGCTATTATGATAGTGATTTAGCTTCTATCGCTTCCGGCTTTCCAAATGATGTCGCAGTACTTGAGTTTGATTTTATCCCATGGGATGACATCGTGACTTTTAGTTTTGTGTTCGGCTCTGAAGAATACATGGAATTTGTCGGTACAGAATACAATGATGTATTTGGCTTTTTTGTTGAAGGAATTAATCCGATGGGAGGGTATTACGAACGTCAAAACATGGCTTTGATACCTGGAACGACTGAGAATGTTAGCATAAACAATGTGAATCTATATCACAATTCAGAGTATTACATTGACAACACAGGAGGCCCCACCATTCAATTTGACGGGCTTACTACTCCGATGGAAGTTAGTTTTAATGTGGTTCCTATGTCAAATTATCATATCAAAATGGCAATTTGTGATGTATTTGACGACATGTATGATTCAGGAGTCTTTTTGGAAGCCCATAGTTTTAGCACAAACTTCTCATACAGTATGACAATTGACGATTGGTTGTACACGGAAATTCCTGAGGACCATCATTTCTGCGCCAACCAAGAAATAGAATTCAACACGGTGACCAACTGGCATTATGATGATGTGGTGTGGTATTTTGGTGATGGCACATCGGCGCAAGGGGAACAAGTCGCACACACCTACAATGCAGACGGTTTTTACACTGTGACCAATGTACTTCATAATCCTCACAGGGATATGGATTCACTTTTCCTTAGCAAAGTGATAGAAGTCAGAACACCTTTTTCAGAAGAGTATGTCACTGCTTGCGACAACTATTCTTGGAATGGAACCAACTATACGGAAAGCGGTACCTACACCTATGTCGTCCCGATACCTGAATCATGTGACAGTACGGTGATGCTTCATCTGACCATCAACCCCGTTGACACGACTTATCTCAACATCACGGCTTGTGATGAATACGAGTGGTACAACACGACCTACACTGAACCAGGAGTTTACTCCCATACAGAGCAGAGCGTCGCAGGTTGTGACAGTATCTTGATTTTGAACCTTGATATTAGCGGCAGCTTCAATTCTGAGGAAGACGTGACAGCATGCAACAACTACATCTGGCGAGGAACCACCTATACGGAAAGCGGCACTTACACCGATTTTGTCCAAGCACCAGGAGCTTGTGACAGTACCTTCGTGCTGAACTTAACCTTAGGTCATGAGACTCAAAGTGATACGACCGTGGTTGCCTGCAACACGTTCACTTGGCATGGTCACAGCTATTCGCAAAGTGGCGTATATTACGACACAATAGTGGGTGTTGCAGGATGCAAAGAGATTTATGTACTTGACCTGACATTTGTGGAAAGTTACAATACCAGGTTAGATGAGACGGTATGTGACAAATATCCTTGGCCATCAGCCCCTGGCGGCTATCTGACCGAATCAGATCACTATAGATATGAAGGTCTGACACAGGATGGCTGTGACAGCATTGTCGATTTGACCCTTACCGTGCATCACACGCCTACACCACTCATTGCCTATGCTAAAGACGATTACTACAAAGACGGCGACACCCTTGCCGTCATCACCAACACGGAGTTCTTCTCGTTCCAATATGACTTTTTTGTGGAGGATGAGCAGGACCACATGAACAGTTGGGACTCATGTGTTTGGTATATCAGCAAAGGATCGTGGTTGATAGAGCCGGATCCCTCTGAATATCTGAACGAAATCGACAGGCGGTATTGCAGGGTTTATGTCGCCGAACATGATGACTCCCCAGTTGAGTTGAGTTGCACCGTTTACAACAGCCACTGCGAACCATACAGCAATACGAAAAGGTTCTACCTCAAGTCTTCGTTCTTTGGCATCGACGAACAGGATGGGACAAAACTTTCTTTTGGAATCATCCCGAATCCCAACAATGGTGCAATGGAACTGCGTTTCGAAAACATGGAAGGCAAAGTGGAGGTCAAAGTGTATGATATGATAGGGACTCTGTTGGACAGCTTTGTGACATACAACGACGTGGGAACTAAGGCTATACAATACAACTTGAGCGGTCGCAGCGGTATCTATTTCTTTGTGGCCACCGGAAAAGAGGGCACTCTGACCAAAAAGGTGGTCGTCAAATAGTAATCCCCACAAAAAAAAAACAGTTTGACCAAAGCGACGTATAATTCTCACGCAGAATTCGCAAAACTATATGAATCGCGAAGCGACGCTAAGTTTGCGTCCGGCAGGTTCTGCGAGTTCTGCGGATTCTGCGTGAAAAAACTACTTCGCGTGAAGCGCAGTGTATGCCTTCCCCAGATGCTCCGTGATATCAGAAGCAATCAAAGCCTCCTGCCCTATCTCGTCGGCAGCGAGGTCGCCAGCGAGACCATGGAGATAGACACCCAAAACAGCGGCTTCCTCGGGCGAATAGTGTTGGGCCAAAAGCGAGAGGATGATGCCCGTCAGCACGTCGCCGCTGCCTGCCGTGGCCATGCCAGGATTGCCTGTGGGGTTGAAGAAAACGGTGCCGTTGGGCATCGCAACGGTGGTGTGCGCGCCTTTCACGATAACAACGAGGTTGTATTTGGTGGCTAATTCCCTTTGTTTTTCAAGCCGTTCAAACGAGGTTGCAGACTTCCCCACCAAGCGTTCATACTCTTTCGGATGTGGCGTCAGTATCGTTTTGGCGGGCAGGAATGGTAACCATGTCGGGTTGTCGGAGAGGATGTTCAAGGCATCGGCATCCATAACGAGCGGCACTTGCACCTCTTGGATGAGGCGTTTCAAGGCGCGGACAGTGTCGTCAGACTTACCCAGACCCGGACCTACGCCCACAGCGTTATAGGCATCCAAATGTCCAAAAGTTGAAAAGCAGGTTTCGGAGTCATCGCCATCAATCATCGCCTCGGGGATGGTGGTCTGCAAAGGTAATTGAGCCACCTTGGGCAAATGTACGCTCAACAAACCCACACCCGTGCGCAGACAGGCTTTCGCGCCCAACAAGGCGGCACCCGTCTTGCCTTCCGAGCCTGCAATCAGCAATGCATGACCATAAGTGCCTTTGTGGGAGTATTTCGTGCGGTTGTGCAGTATCGGCTTCACCATCGATTTGACGGTCAATAAGTTGTTGGTCTCCACCTCTTCCTGATAGCGTGGATGTAGACCAATGTCCAAGACCTCGAAGCGACCCACATACGGGTCGTTTTCGGGCAGCAGAAACGCCAACTTGGGATTTTGAAAGGTCAGCGTATAGTCTGCCTTGAAGATGAAGCCCAAGGCACTGGGCTCGTCGGCGAAAAGACCCGAAGGGATGTCGATGGCCACGCGGATGGCCTTGGTTTGGTTGAGGTAGGCAATCAGGTCGGCGGTCATGCCTTGCGGCGGACGGTTGAGGCCCGAGCCGAAGATGGCGTCGACCACCACGTCGTTGGCGTCGACTTTCGGGAAATCGTCCTCCGTGAGGATGTCGAACATCGGCACCTTGGTCTCGTTTACGAGGCGGTAGTAGTTCACCTCGCAGTCGTGGCTCATGTGGTCGCTGTAGCGCACCATAAACACCTGCGGGACAATCTCTTGCTCGTTGAGTAGTCGGGCCACCACGAGGCCGTCGCCACCGTTGTTGCCCACGCCGCAGAAGATCTTGATGGTCTTCTCGCGCGGCGTGCGGCGATAAAGCCATTCAAAAACTCTTGTTGCGGCGCGTTCCATCAAATCGACGGACTCAATGGGTTCATGCTCTATCGTGTATTTGTCCGCTTCGCGGATTTGATTGACTGAGAGGATTTTCATATTGCATCTGTTTTCACAAAACCAACAAAACCGTCAAAACCTGTTTTTTATTGGGGAAAAGCGGCCAACTGGCCCGCTTTTCGGCGGCAACCCAGTTGGGTGCCGCCCCAGCATTCCATTAGGTTTTGCTTTGTTTTGCATGTTTTGTGACATAATTATAATTCGCTTAAAGTTCTCTCCAGCTTTTCTTTCCCTTCAAACAATATCCCCATAATCCCCAAAGCATTCGCCGCCGCAACATTATTCGGGTTGTCATCAATGAAAACAGTTTCCTCTGCCTTGATGCCGAAGCGTTGCAAGGCCAATTGGAAAATCTTCGGGTCGGGCTTCATCACCCGCTCGATACCCGAAATCACCATGTCTTCCATAAGGTTGAGAACAGGATAGACGGGCCGCACCAAGGCGAAGGTTTCCTCGGACCAATTGGACAGCCCAAACACATGAAATCCTTTGGTTTTCAGTTCCTTGACATACTCCTCCATGCCAGGGATCTGCCCGCCCATCATCTTCATGAACTCACCGTAATACAGTTCGATTTCCTTCTTCCACTCGGGATGCTCGGCGATGAGTTCCGCAACGCCTTCCGCAATGGGTTTGCCGTTGTCGTGCTGGGCGTTCCACTCGTAGGTGCAAATGTGGGTGAGGAACCATTCGGCCTTCTCTGCCTCGCCGAAATAAGGGTCGTAAAGGTAATGCGGGTTCCAATCAAGGAGCACGCCGCCGTAGTCGAAGATTAGGTTTTTAATCATTAGTTGTCTATTTTGACGCGGGACTGCGAGACACGCGACACGGGACAAACGACTCGCGTCTCGTGTCTTAAAGTCTCGCGTCTAGTTTGTATATAATTTCTAATCATCAACTTATGACCTCAAGGATTGGAACCACGACTGCAATTGTTCATACAAGTCAGGCAACAACATGAGCACCACCACAACGAGAAGCACCAACATCACTATGCCGATCAGCGTACCAAGACAACCCCATTTGCGACCTTTAGTTTCCAACTTGGGCGTACACAGCGTCACGATAAGGCCAATCAAGGGCGTAGTCACCACTGAAAGCAGGAAGGCCCAACCGAAACCGATGCGACGGTGCGAGCCAATCAAACCGACGATGACTGCCAAAAGACAGCCCGCCAGCAAACCGAAAAGAAAGACTAATATGGGCATAATGTTAAATATTTGCCGCAAAGATAAACAAATAATCCCATAGAAAACCGTATTTTTGCACCTTTAAATGAGAAGTTATGCCAAACTCGATAGATTTCAGCCCTCAAATCGCACAAGAACTCAACCTGGCTGCGCACCATGTAGCCAATGTCATTCGCCTCTTTGATGAAGGCGCCACCATCCCTTTCATCGCTCGCTACCGCAAGGAAATGACGGGCACGATGAACGAAGAGAATGTGGCCGCCGTGCAGAAACGCCTCGAACAACTCGTTGAACTCCAAAAGCGTAAGGAAAGTGTCATCGCCTCCATCCGTGAGCAGGAGAAACTCACGCCCGAACTGGAACAAAAGATACTGAACGCCAAGACCTTGCAAGAGGTGGAAGACCTTTATCTCCCCTACAAGCCCAAACGCCGCACCCGCGCCGCCATCGCCCGCGAGAAAGGTTTAGAGCCACTGGCCGCACAAATCATGGCGCAGAATGTAGACATGGTGGACCGCCTCGCTGCCCGTTATGTCAACGCAGGCAAGGGTGTCAACGACATCGAGGAAGCTCTGCAAGGTGCCAAGGACATCATGGCCGAATGGGTCTCGGAAAATATCAATGGACGAAACCGCATCCGCAAGATCTTCCACATGCAAGGCGACATCAGCTCCGCCGTGGTCAAAGGCAAGGAAGAGGAAGGCAAGACCTACCAGCAGTATTTCGACTTCCGCGAGCCGATTTCAGAAGCACCCTCGCATCGCCTCCTTGCCCTGTTCCGCGCAGAGGAAGAAGGCATGGTGAAACTGAAAATCAAAGTCGATGACGACTTCGTGCTGAACTCTTTGGAAAGCATCTTCCTGAAGAATGACAACGAATCGTCGGAACTCGTGCGCGAAGCCATCGCCGACTCTTGGAAACGCCTCTTGGAGCCTTCCATCGAGACCGAGATCCGCAATTATTATAAGGAGAAAGCCGACGAGACCGCCATCCGCGTCTTCGCCGAGAACCTCAAGCAGCTGCTCCTCGCCGCCCCTATGGGCCAGAAGCGCGTCCTCGCCATCGACCCGGGTTTCCGCACAGGTTGCAAGGTGGTGGTCTTGAGCGAAACAGGCGCATTACTCCACAACGAAACCATCTATCCTCACCCGCCCAAGTCGGACACGGTGGGAGCCATACGCAAGATTAAGAGTCTCGTTGATGCCTACCGCATCAAGGTCATCGCCATCGGCAACGGCACGGCAGGACGCGAGACCGAGGACTTTATCCGCTCCATCAAATTCGACCGCGACCTGATGGCCGTGATGGTGAGCGAGAGCGGTGCTTCGGTCTATTCCGCCTCCAAGATTGCCCGCGACGAGTTCCCCGACTACGACATCACCGTGAGAGGTGCCGTCAGCATCGGGCGCCGACTGATGGACCCCTTGGCCGAGTTGGTAAAGATAGACCCGAAGAGCATCGGCGTGGGACAGTACCAACACGACGTGGACCAGAAGAAACTCGGCGAGAGCCTCGACCAGACCGTGGAGAGTTGCGTCAACGCCGTCGGCGTGGAGCTTAACACCGCCAGCCAACAGCTACTGTCGTATGTCAGCGGTGTCGGACCTGCCTTGGCCTCCAACATTATCCAATATCGCGAAGAGCAAGGCGGCTTCAAGAGTCGCAAGCAACTCAAAGAGGTGCCACGCCTCGGCGACAAGGCTTTCGAGCAATGCGCTGGCTTTCTCCGCATCCATAACGGCGATAACCCGCTGGACCAAAGCGCTGTCCACCCCGAGAGTTACCACATCGTAGAAAAGATGGCCAAGAAACTGGGCGTGAAAGTGAAAGACCTCATCGGCAACAAGGAACTCATCGCGAAAATCAAGCCGGAAGAGTTTGTGGAAAACGACTTTGGTTTGGAAACCATCAACGACATCCTTACCGAATTAGACAAACCTGGTCGCGACCCAAGAAAGTCTTTTGAAGCCTTTGAATTCGATAAAAACATCCGCACCATCAACGACTTGCGCGTTGGCATGACCCTCAACGGCATCGTGACCAACATCACCGCTTTCGGTGCCTTTGTCGACATCGGCGTGCATCAAGACGGCCTAGTTCACATCAGCCAGATGGCCGACCATTACATCAAAGACCCGAACGAAGTGGTACACCTTAACCAGAAGGTCCGTGTCAAGGTCTTGGAGGTGGATGTAAACAGAAACCGTATCAGTTTGACGATGAAATTGTAATCAATTTTTTTGAAACATAATATAACAAGTATATGAAATACAAAACTTTACTAATCACTGCTTTATCCGCATTACTATTGATTGGATGTGGCAATAAGAAAGCACAAAAGCAAACTTTCGACCCCATCATTCCCGTTGAGATTAGCGTTATCGAGCAATCCAACGGCAACAATTTACGCAATTATGTAGGGACAACCAAGAGCGAGATGGAACTTCCAGTTTCGTTTCCTTTGGGCGGCAAATTGACGGGTATCTATGTCAAAAATGGGCAACATGTCAAAAAAGGTACTGTCATTGCCCGCGTCGACGCAACTTCAGCCAAAAGCATCCACGACGCCGCCCTGGCCACCCTCAACCAAGCTGAGGATGGCTATAACCGCCTGAAGCAAGTGCACGATGAAGGTGGTATCCCGGATGTGCGATGGGTACAGATGGAAACCGACCTCGAAAAAGCCAGACAAACCGAAATAACCGCCCGCAAGCACCTGAATGAATGCACTTTGATTGCACCACAAGAAGGCTTCATCAGCATGGACAAGCATACTACGGGAGAAAACATGCTCCCCACCACCCCATTCTGCCGCATCATCGACATGAACAAGATGATTGTTGAGTTTTCCGTCCCAGAAAAAGAAATCGGCATTATCCAGATAGGCGACAAGGCCGAAGCCAGTTTCCCAGGCTTGAACAACTTGACCAAGACCCTTGAAATCATCGACAAGTCGTTCGTCTCCAACCCCATGGGACACACTTATACCATCAAAGCCAAAGTGCCCGTCGAGAATAAGGACATTCTTCCTGGCATGGTAGCCAAAATCAAGCTTTCGCTCTCGGAAGCATCGGGCATCGTTGTGCCTTCTTCATGTGTTCTGACCATGCCTGAAGGTGCCGATGTGTGGACCGTCAAGAACGGCAAGGCCTACCGCCGCAACATTAAGGTGGGAGGCTTTGTGAAGAACGGCGTGGTGGTCGAAAGCGGCCTCGAAAGCGGCGACACCATCATCACGGTGGGCTACCAAAAACTTTACAACGGAGCCAAAGTTTCGTTTTAACTATTTGGAAATGAAAAATCTATTGTTGTGTAAGAGCAATTTGGCCGTTAGCCTTCAGCTATCAGCTTTCAGCCACTATACAAGTGAGCTGATGGCTGACTGCTGATGGCTGATAGCTAATGAATAAAAGTCACAAATCTGATAAACTATGGCTCAAAAAAGAAATATAATAGAAGGAGCGATGAGGAACTACAAACTCGTGTTCTTCTTCATGGCCATCATTGTCGTGTTTGGCTTCATCTCCTTGCCCAAACTCAAGAAAAACGAGTTCCCCGATGTGACCATTCGTATTGGTGTGGTGGCCGTTGTCTATCCAGGTGCCACCGCCGATGAAATCGAACAACGAGTTGCCAAGCCCGTCGAGCAATACCTGTTCACCTTCAGCGATGTGGACAAGCAAAAGACCTATTCGCAATCCAAGGACGGTGTGCTTCTTGTCTTCGTCTCGTTAGTCAACGACACCAAAGACGCCAAGATGACCTGGTCACGCATCCGCCAAGGACTTGTCCTTTTCCAAAGAACTGACCTGCCGCAAGGCGTGTTAGCTACCACAGTCATTGATGATTTTGGTAATGCCTCATCCTTGCTCCTTGCCATTGAGAGCGACCAACGCTCACCTCGCGAGCTGCGCGACTTCGCCGACCGCCTCTCGGAACGCCTGCGCAACATCGAAACGATGGGCAACATCAAAATCGTGGGCGAGCAAAAGGAAGAAATTGCCATCTACATGGACCCCACGCGCATGACCCAATACGCAGTGTCGCCCTCTATGATTACGGCAGAATTGGCTGCCCACAGTCTCCGAACCATCACAGGCAAGGCCGATAACGCTGACGGCTCTGCGGTCATCCATGTGAATGTCCCATACAGCGACCTCTACGAGCTCTCGGAACTGATTGTCTTCTCCGACCCTGTCACTGGGCAGATTATCCGCCTGCGCGATGTGGCCCGGCTCGAACGCCGCTACCAAGAGTCATCGCAATACATCCAATACTCCGACAGCATCGTCGACGGCAATCAATGCCTCATCTTCTCCATGGAGATGCGACCTGGACACAACGTGGTGGCCTTCGGCGATGAAGTCAACAAAGAGATCGAGACCTTCCTTGCCACGGCTCCGCCCGACATCAAAGTGCACCGCATCACCGACCAACCCGTGGTGGTCAACAAGTCGGTGCGCTCCTTCCTGAAAGACCTCATCGAGGCTGTCATTATCGTTATTTTGGTGATGCTCTTCCTCTTCCCCTTGCGTACCGCTTTGGTCTCTTCGACTTCGGTGCCTGTCTGCATCGCGGCTGCATGGGCCATCATGTACCTGTTAGGCATCGAATTGAACACCGTCACCTTGGCGGCACTTATCGTTGTGCTCGGCATGATTGTAGACGACTCCGTCGTGGTCATCGACGGCTACACCGATATGCTCAATTCAGGGCGTTCCCGTTGGTATTCCGCCGCCGTCTCCACCAAGAGCCTGATGACTTCCATGCTCATCGCCACCTGCTCTATCTCCTTCATGTTCTTCCCCATGCTGTCGTTGATGAAAGGCACCAACATGGGCGATTTCATCGGAATGTTCCCCTGGGCCATTTTCATCACCTTGTCGTGCAGTTTCCTTTATGCCATCTGGGTGATTCCCTACCTTTCGGCTAGAATCATCGGGCCTTCGAATCCCAACAAACGCTCGAAGTTGGAGAAAATCCAAGCCAAGTTCTTCGACGCACTACAAAAATCCTACAAAAAGCTCCTCGACCTCTGTTTCCGTCACAAATGGGGCACCATCATCGTATCTGTCATATCCGTGGCCATCGGCGTGTTTTTCCTCACTCGCATCAATATCCAGATGCTGCCCAAAGCCGAGCGCGACAGCTTCGCTGTGGAGGTACATCTTGCTGCCGGCAGTTCGCTTGACGAAACCGCCAAAGTGTCCGACTCACTAACGAAAATCCTATTGGCCGACAAGCGCGTGAAATCCGTCACCACATTCCTCGGCATGGCATCGCCGCGTTTCCACATAACCTATGCTCCCGAACCCATGCCCACTTCGGCCTATTCCCAATTCATTGTCATCACCGAATCGGAGAAAGCCACCAAAGAGATGATGAAAGAGTACTCGCAGCAATACGAGAACCATTTCCCCTCTGCACAGATCCGTTTCAAGCAGATGGACTATCAAGTGGTGAATGCGCCCGTGGAATACTACCTCATGGGCGACAGCTACGACAAGCTTGAGCCCATCAAGGACTCACTCGTTGCCTGCTTGAAACAAAATCCCGACCTGTTTTTCGTCCATTCCGACTACGACGACACCGAAGAAATCGTGGAAGTGGACTTGAACATCGACGAGGCCAACCGCCTTGGTGTGACGCAAGCCGTGCTTTCGGTCTACCTCTCGAGTGCCCTTTCGGGCAACAAGATGGTCTCTATGTGGGAAAACGGCTACAACCTGCCCACGACCATCTACACCGAAGGTTTGCACGACATCGACTATGAGGGGATCGGCAACATGCTGGTGCCCACCTCGCTTCCTGGCGTTTGGGTACCTTTGCGTCAAGTGGCCGATATCCATCCCCGTTTCCAACACGACAACCTGACCCACCGCAATGGCCGCCGCTGCATCACCGTGATGGCTGATGTCATGCCTGGATGCGGACAATTGGCGCAATACAAGAAAACACAAGAATACCTCAACACACTCAACATACCCGAAGATGTGGTCATCGAAGAAGGCGGCTCCATGTTGCTCACCAAAGAAACCATGCCTTCGCTGCTCATGTCCATCTTGGCAGCCGTGGTGGTGATGTTCATCGTCTTGATCATCCACTACAAGCGCATCGGCATTTCCTTCCTTTCGATTTCCGTATCGCTGCTCTGTGTCTTTGGTGCCATGTTCGGTCTGTGGCTGTTTGGCCTCGACCTGTCGGTCACCGCCATGCTGGGTGTCATCTCGCTCATCGGCATCATCGTGCGCAATGCCATTATCATGTACGACTATGCAGGCGAATTGCAGGCAAAAGAGAAAATCGCCATCCACGATGCCGCCTACGAAGCTGGACTGCGCCGCATGAGGCCTATCTTCCTCACCTCGGCCACCACAGCCTTGGGCGTCATCCCGATGATTTTAGCCAAGACCCTGCTTTGGGAGCCCATGGGCGTGGTCATCTGCTTCGGCACCATCTTCACCTTCCCCTTGGTCGTCACCGTGCTGCCCGTGGCCTACTGCCTGGCCTTCGATGCGGGCGAACGCGACCAGAAACGCTTGAAGAAAGCCAACCAACGCTTCCTCGACCGCCTCGACGAACGCGACAAGCGCAACGAGGAAAAGAACAAAAACGAAGAAAACAACACACAGCCATGAAAAAAAGACATATCCTATCCATAATCTTTGCCCTGTTTTGCATCAGCGTCAAAGCTCAAGCTCCTGTACTGACGCTCGACTCTTGCTTCGCCTTAGCCAAAGCCAACAATGTGCAGTTGCAAACCAACCAGTTGGAAATCGAAAAAGCGCAACAGGTCAAAGCACAGGTGTTCACCAAGTATTTTCCACAGGTGTCGATTTCATATTTGGCCTATTTTGCCGCCAGACCCATCATTGAATACGGTATCAACGACATTCAGGACGATGATTTGGGGGCTTTCCTTTCAGCGCTCATCACTACATTGAACGACCCTGAAGGTGCCAATATAGGACTACCGACCGAGATCAACCTGATGAAAAAAGGCCATAGCGTGAATGCCACGGCCATGGTGCCCGTTTATGCTGGTGGACGCATCAAGAACGGCAACCAGTTGGCCAACCTCGGTATAGAAGCTGCCCGTCTGAAAGCCGAAGTATCGGAGCGCGACATGCTCGAAAACATCGAATCGTCCTATTACCTTGTAGCGGGCTTGCAGGACAAGGTCCGCACCGTGGAGTCAGCCTTGGCACTTACCGACAGCCTCGAACACATCGTAGATGTTGCACTGAAAGCAGGGCTCATTACCAAAAGCGACAAACTTCGCCTTGCCTTGAAACAAAATGAGTTGAAAGCCAAACAGATGCAACTCGGCAATGGCATTGTTTTGGCTTCACAACTTCTTTGCCAGCAAATCGGCATTGAATACCCCGAAGAGGGTCTGACCTTGGATACTGCTAGTTTCTCAACGAAGAGCATTCCCGTTGCTACAGTTCAGGAAAACCACACTCGGACAGAACACCAACTGCTTCAACTCCAGGTAGATGCAGAGAATCTTCGCAAAAAACTGACTTTGGGAGAAGCCTTGCCTCAAATCGGCATCGGCGGCAGTGCGGTTTACGGCAATCTTGTGAGAAAGTACAAATTCAACGCCATTGCCCTTGCCCAAGTGTCGATCCCGTTGACGCAATGGTGGGAGACCGCGCACAAGCTGAAAGAGCACGACATCGTCATCCGAGAAGCGGAGCTGATGCAGAAAGACCTGACAGAGAAGATGAGTTTGCAGTTGAAACAGGCGTATAACCAGATGGTGGAAGCCGATGCCTTGATGCAATCCGACAAGGCGGCCTTGGACATGGCCAAAGAAAACTACCGCCTCGCCGAGCTCAACTACCGCGCTGGCATGAACACCATCACCGATGTGCTTGAGGCTCATGCGCTATTGCTGCAGGCCAAAAACGCCATCACCGACCGACAAATCACCTACCTCACTGCCCGCCGTCGATACCAAGATTTGAGCGGACAATAATCATGAGACTCAAAAACCATCCAAATCGAACCATTGTTTGTTCATTGGACAGTTTCTAGTTTCATGGATACGCGGAGCAATTCATCTTTTTTGCATAAATACTTGCTTTTTTAAAATAAAGCACCTATTTTTGCACCCGAAACACCTTTTAAGATGAATAAACTGACCAATATTCTTTCACTTATCGTTGCTGTTTTCGGGTTGCATCACACCTTAACTGCTCATCCCATCGACCTGCAAACGGCTCAGTCCATCGCCGTCAAGTTCATGGGAGCTAGCGATATGCAACTGGTCTCCACTTATCGAACAGACAAGAGCACTGCAGCATTCTATGTCTTTAATACCGAGGACGGTTTCGTCATCGTTTCTGCTGACGATTGCGAGACGCCCATCATCGGCTATTCCCATGAAGGTCGTTTCGACCCGAACGAAGTTCCCGTGCAAATGGAAACCTATTTGCAGGACTTCGTTGCAAGGATACAATATGGCATCGAAAACCATATTGAAGCGGATGAACTCACGGCAAGGCAATGGGAACTGGTGAAGAACACTGGTCGTCTCAACGAAAGCAAGACTGCCTCAGCCGTCGAGCCCTTGCTGACCGAAATGTGGGAACAGGGATGCCATTACAACGAGCTCTGCCCTACCTTTTCAAAAGTCCCGTGTGGCCATGCCGAAGTGGGCTGTGTGGCGGTGGCCATGGGTCAGATTATGCACTATTGGAGGTATCCAGAAACCGGCTGGGGGTCGAACTCTTACAACAATTCAGGATTTCAGCTTTCCGCTGATTTCGGCAACACGATATACGACTGGGACCACATGCCCGATTTGTTGACCGACGACTCCAGCGACATTGAAGTTGAGGCAGTGGCAACCTTACTTTTCCATTGCGGCGTTGCTGTTGACATGCAATATACCACCAATGGCTCTGGTGCTGATTCAGGAGATGTGCCCAGTGCATTGATACGCTACTTCAATTATTCAAGGCGGCTCCATATCGAAAAGCGCAGTGATTTCAGTGACGAGGAATGGATGTCGATGCTAAAGGACTGTCTTGACTTGCAACGACCTATGTATTACGGAGGAAAAGGCAACCAAGGCAGCCATGCCTTCGTGTGCGACGGCTACGACGGCAACGACTTGCTGCACTTCAACTGGGGCTGGGGTCGTGCCAACGGCTATTTTGCCTTGGGACATCTGAATCCTATTGGATACAGCTTTAACGAAAGCAACTTTGCCATCCTCGACATCAAGCCGGAATATGAACCTTGGATTGTGCAAGCCACGGTTTATCCACCCACGGCTGGCACCATTGAAGGAACAGGAGAGTACCACATTGGCGAGCAATGCACACTCACTGCGGTTCCCAACGAAAACGGCACATTCAGCTATTGGA
>JAEEGJ010013285.1_pt1 | contig 20037 bp, 8 predicted proteins | sample 8958761 | NCBI WGS metagenome assembly JAEEGJ01 (sample SAMN16246546, study PRJNA631951) | gut metagenome | biome: gut microbiome; feature: rumen; material: RS-attached | host: Bos | place: Iran: Karaj | collected 2018-10 | reverse complement strand
CGGTGCGCTTCTCGCCGTCCACCACGATCTCATCCCCCTCGCGGAACCCTTCCGCGCTGCGGACATAGATGGTCGCGTCGCCCTTGGCCGCGTCCACGGCCAGGCCGGAATTGGCCATGCCCAGCAGGTAGAAAGCCTTCGGGGCCAGCTTGGTACCGGACGGGATGCGGATTTCGGAGAAGGCCGGGATGTGGGTCGCATGCTGGCGCAAGGTCCAGCCGGAGATGTCAGCCTCGCGATCGGAAGCGTTGTACAGCTCGATGAAGCCGTCGGTGATGCTGAACTCATTGATCTTGACGGCCGGGGTGCTGTGCACCTTGAGACGGCCGGTCTCGCGGACGGTGCCGCCGGCGTCCTTCCAGGCAGCCAGGCCCACCAGGTCGCCGCTGAAAGCGGCCGAACCCGCGGTCACGTCGAACTCTGCCACCACCATCTGTCCGGGGGCGACGGCATAGGGAACCTGCATCTGCGGGTTGCCGTTCGCGCTGGCTTTCCAGCCGCGCGGGGTCTTGAGCGAGAGGATGAGGCCCTCCACCGGCGCGTCGGTATTGTTGACGAAACGCACCACCGTCTTGCGGGTCTGTCCGGGCTCGAAGCTTTGGACGTTGGACGGGCGGTTGTCCTCCAGGGACGGGAAGACCTCGAGGGTCGCCACGCGGTAGCCAGCCGCCACCACGTTCGCTTGGATCTCCTGGTTCAGCGCCTCGGTCGGGAAGGTCCCGGCAGCGGTCATGGCGCCTTCGTAGAAGGTACCGGCGGAGCCGTTGCTGTTGTCACCGCCGTTGCCGAGCAGGATGGCGCCCTGCTTGCGCATCGGGTCATAGCTGCTGCGCGGATTCTGGATGCGGCCGCCGTCATAGTAGATCTTCAGTTCGCCCTGCTGGGCGTCGCCGCCCATCGAGCGCCAGTGGTGCGGCTCGCCGTCGGCCATGGCCGTGACGAAACGCCAGTTCACGGTGTCCAGTCCGCGGCAGTATTTGTCGTTGGGATCGGGGTTCACGCAGCCGACGAGGTTGTTCTCCTGGTCCGTCATGATCCAGGGGCCGTCGCCCTCGCCGTAGTACCAGCCGCGGGAGTTGCCGAAATAGGTCGTCTCCATCGTGCCGTCGCCGTCGTCACGGCTGTCGGTCTCGGCATTGCCGTAGTCGAAGCAGCAGCCGGAATTGTAGTGCTGGCCGCTGAAGACCCAGTACTGGCCCTCGGCCTGGTCGTCCACCGCCGTGCCGACCGGGTCGTTGAGACGCAGGCCCATGCCGGGTGCGATGAACAGGCCGTAAACCTTGTGGCCCATCACCGACACCGGAGCCCAGTCCATGAGCGGGACGTTGTTGTAGCCGCCCATCGCGGGACCGCTGAAGCCGCCGCGCGGGGCCTGGTACAGATGGTTGCCCTTGCCGGACTGGTCGTACAGGACCGTGATCCAGCAATAGGTGTCCTTGCAGAACGCATCCTGCGCCGCCGCGTCGGCATATCCGCCGGCGTCGCCGGCGCCGGCCTTCACGACACCGATATCCAGCGTCCGGCCGTCGGACTGACGCATGATCTGGTAGAGCGGGCCGTCATACGCGGCGTAGAGCGCACGCGTGGTACTGTGGGCCGCCACGCAGGGTGTGCCGCCCCGGGCATAGACATCGCAGGGCCCCTCGGGGCGCGCAAGCGCCTTGGAGCCCGCCAGCTGGTTGCAGGCGATCGCAGCCCCGAGAAGCACCAGGCCGACGACCACCCCGAACAAAACTTTCCTCATAAAAAAAAGAATTGGTTATTTGCCTATAAAGTTAGCAATTTTGGCCAAATATGGCGCACGCGAAAAATAAAAAAGCAAAACGGGGTGCGCTCACGCGGACCCCGTTTCCCACAATACAATTAACCAAAATCTACCACCCGGTATTTATGTCTACCGGAAGGGTCACGGGTAAAACCCTTCCGTCACGGTTTTCGAAGAATTCCGCAATGCAAAAGTATTTCCTTTTTTGCAATAATAATATCAAAAGGAGTTCAAATACAATCAATCCTGTTCCAAACACCGGATTAATACGCGGTTTGGAACAGGATTGAAAGGATTAATCAGAATCTGCTATTCCCAGCCCGGATTCTGGACGAGGTTCGGATTCTTGTTCATCACAGAGGTCGGATACGGGAAGAACTCATGCTTACCGGCCTGGAAACCAACCTTGTCGCCACGGTCGATGGCCTCGTGCGAGGTAATCGTGTAGAAACGGCTGTTGGCCTCGGTGCCGTTCTCCCAGGTGACGTTCTGGTCACTGCCCTGAGGAGCCCTGTAAAGCTTGTCAAAGAGCTTCGGCACGCTCTGGCCGGCATTCTTGACGCGATCGGTATCGCCCCAGCGGAGGATGTCGAACCAGCGGCTTCCCTCGAGCCAGAGCTCATAGGACTTCTCCTTCTTGAGTACATTCATGTCGACGGTGCCAAGGGCCTCGAGGCCGGCACGCTCGCGGATCTGGTTGACGGCCCAGGCGCCCTGGGCTGCATCACCGGACTGGAGGCAGGCTTCGGCATAAAGCAGGAGTACTTCGGCATAGCGCATGATCACGCCATTGTTCAGACGGACGTTGTTGCCATACTTGGGAACGATCTTCCCTTCTTTCTCATCCCATTCACCACAGTCTTCAGCACGGACCATCTGCTTGAACGGGAGCCAGAAAGACTGTCCGTAGAGACCGTCCTTGACATCGGAGATACCGATGGCCTTGCAGGCCTTCTTCTCCTCGAGGGTCATATCGTTGACCTTCTTGCCGCCTTCCGCGACCGCGTCACCGTAGACCATGCCATAAACAGCATCGTCGATATGCTTGAGCGTGGCATCAAAGCGATAAGAATGTCCGTCGTTGGCGAAGAACTCGTCACCGAACCACTGGGGGACACCCAGTCCACCCCATCCATCAGCGCCACCCTGATACTCCAGGTGGGGAGCTGCGGCGAAGTGGTCGACACGCCAGCTCCAGATATTGGCCTCCATCCAGGTGGAACGCTGGATCATACCGCCCCAGGCACCGATACCGGAATTGTATTCGATGTTGGTCTCGAAGACCTTCTCTTCGTTGGCATCTCCCTCGATGTGGAAGTTCTGCCAGTACTTCTCACCCGGGACCAGGGCGTACTTACCGGAATCAATGACCTTCTTGAGTGCGGCCTTGGCTCCGTTGTAATCTTTCACGAAGAGGAGTGCCTTGCCCTGGAGAGCCCAGGCGAAGCCCTTGGTCACCTTGACGGCGCCATCCTTGTCCGCGGTGCTCGTGCGCTCGTCGAGGTCTGCTACCGCTGCCTCGCACTCGCTGGCGACCCATTTGAACAGGTCTTCATGGGACATCGGGTTGTCAGGATCCTTGTCGGAGTTGTACGGAAGGCCGTCCGAGATCACATGGTCGATAAACGGCGGGGTGTTCCACAGTGCGGTAAGCAGGAAGTAGACATACGCACGCATCACACGGGCCTCGGCGACCGCCCTGCGGGTCGTAGCAGTCGGGCCGCCGTCGGGCAGGCCGTCCTTGAAGTTGTCAATCACCAGGTTGCAGGCATAGTTGACCTGGAACAGGTTGCCGTAGAGGTGGTCGACCACCTGGTTGCCGGAATCGAGACGGAACTCGTCAAGCTGGGCCATGAAGTCGTTGTCACCGAAGTTGGAGCCGGCCGCATACATATCGTCGGCGCAGTTGTTCGTGGCGGCCTTGTAGTCCGTGTAGATGGAGCTGCCGTCCTGTCCCGTCAAACGGGTGGCGAACCTGGCATAAGCAGCTGCAAGCGCCGCCTCAGCGTCAGCATCGGTCTTATAGAAAGTCTCGTAAGCGTCAACACCTTTCTGCGGGATGTCCAGGCGGGACTGGTTGCAGGCAGCAGTCATGGAAAGTGCGGCAACGGCGAGAACGAAGTATACTATTTTTTTCATATCGATTCTGTCTTTATAGGATTAGAAGGTCAGATTCACACCGAACACGACTTTCTTGGTGGTAGGATACGAACCGGAGTCGACACCACGGGCGGTGGAACTGTTGAGGGAAGCCGTCTCAGGATCGGCACCCGGATAATTCGTGAAGGTGAAGTAGTCATCCAGGGAGACGAAGAAACGCAGGTCGCTGACCGCCACCTTCTGGGTGAGGCTGCGAGGGACTGTGTAACCGAGCTGGATCTGCTTGATCTTGAAGAAGGCGCCGTTGAAGACCGCTGCACTGGAGCTCCAGTATTTCCAGTCGGTAGCCACCTGCTTCGCATCCGGATACTTGGCCGTCGCCTTGTTCACGTTCGGATTGCCCCAGGAATTGCGCCAGTAGGTATTCAGACCGTTGGTCTTGGGACGGTCGGCGGAGACCATGAGGTTGTAGATCTCGTTGCCGGCGGCACCGGTACCGAAGATGACGAGGTCGAAGCCCTTATAGGCGAAATTCGCAGTTATACCGTAAGTGAAGTTAGGAATACCTTCTCCCAGGTACTGCATGTCGTTTTCGCCGACCGTATCGGCCTCTTTGCCATCCTTGTTCAGGTATACAGGAGCACCTGAATCCTTGTTTACACCGGCGTATTTGTAGCCGCGGAAATACCAGATCGGATAGCCTGCCTCGAATGAGGAGACGAGGTTCTCATTCAGACCACTGACCACGTCGTTAGTGATCCTGTTGAGCAGTGAGTGGACCTCGAGGACCTCATTGTGGAGTGTCGCCGCGTTGGCGTTGATACTGTAGAAGAAATCACCGACATTGTCCTTCCAGCCAAGTTCGAACTCGAAACCGGTGTTGAGCACCTTACCGGCGTTGACCCAGGAGGAGGAGACACCAATCTCCGGAAGCGGGGTAATCTGGATGAGCAGGTCGTTGGTGTACTTCTTGTACCAGTCGAATCCGAAGGACAGACGATCACGGAGGAAGCGGGCGTCGATACCGAAGTCGTACTGTTCGGAGGTCTCCCACTTCAGGTCGGGATTGGCCAGGCCGGAAGGCATGGAACCATAGGTCGGACGGCCGTCGCCGGCGGACGGGTTATACTGGTAGAACTGGCCGTTCTTGGCGATGGAGGTCGAGTAGCGGTATCCGTTCAGGACGTTGACGTTACCGTTGAGACCCCAAGATCCACGAAGTTTCAGGAAGGAGACGGCGTCGCGGCTCACGGCGTCGCGGAAGAAAGGCTCGTTGCTGACGGTCCAGCCGGCGGAGACGGAGGGGAAGTAGCCCCAGCGGGCCTGCTTGGAGAGCTTGGAGGAATCGTAAGCATCGGCACGGAAGTTGGCCTGGATGCTGTAACGGTTGTCATAGCTGTAGGTCAGACGGCCGAAATAGGACAGCTGGACGAGATTGATGTTCGGGGCGTTGCCGACATTCTTGGTCGCACCCGAAGTCAGGTAGTCGATATAACGATAGTTCGGCTCATATCCCTTAAGGATATTCGCACCGGTGGAGGAAATGCTCGCATTGTCGCTGTGGTCTTCGACATAGGACATACCGGCCATGACGCCGACAGCGTGTTTGCCGAAGGTCCGGCTGTAGTTGGCGAAGTTCTCCCACTGGTAGTACCAGCCCGTGTTGACGTTGGCAGAGATGTCATAGTTCGTGGACGATGCCATCGAGGTGATCCAGTAGGGCTGGGTGAAACTGTGGCTGTTGTTCTGGGTGATCCGGTAGCCGAAACGGGAGGTGATGGTCAGGCCCGTGATGGGCATGAAATTGGCCGCCACCGCACCGCGGATGTTGAAACCGCCGCTGGTGCCCTCGCTCTTGTCGCGCTGGAAGAGCGGGTTACCGGTAGCTTCCTGCAGGAACTTGGACGTACCGTAGAAGTCGTTGTTGTGGGTCGGATCCCTCGGGATGGGGTCGCCGGCGGCATAGTGGGCCTGCATGTCGATAGGCGTGTCCTCGATATTGCTGATATAAGGAGGGGTCAGCGGATCGATGGAGACCACGGAGTTCAGCGTGGAGCCGTAGCCATTGGAGACGGACAGGCGTGACCACTTCTCAATGGAGTTGTTGGTGGAAATCGTAAACCACTTCTTGATCTGGTAGTCGGCATTGACCTGAGCGGTCAGACGCTTGTACACATCCTTCTTGCCCACCACGATACCGTCATTGTTGACATAGTTGAGGGAGGTGAAGAAATGTCCGTTGTTGTTGCCACCCTGGAAGGTGATGCCATGCTGCTGGCTCCAGCTGGGCTGGAACGTAGCGTCATACCAGTTGGTATCGGTACCCTTGTAGCCGTTGGCATTCAGCGAATCCTGGTTGAGGTTATTGATGTAAGTCTGGTACTCGATGTACTCTTTGGCACCGAAGATCTCGGCCTTCTTGCCCAGGGACTGGAGCGTGAAGCGTCCGTTGTAGGTGATGGAGCTGTGGCCGCTCTTACCGCTCTTGGTGGTGATGAGCACGACACCGTTACCAGCCTGAGCACCATAGATGGCTGCAGACGCGGCATCCTTGAGGACCTCCATGGACTCGATCATGGAAGGATCGAGGTATTGGATGTTATCCACCTTGAGGCCATCCACGATGAGGAGCGGTCCGATGTTGCCGGAGTTGGAGGAGTAACCGCGGACGCGGATGTCAGCTCCTGCTCCAGGGGCACCGGAAGAGTTGATGATCTGGATACCGGCGGCCTTGCCCTGCAGGGCTGCGGCAGCATCCGTCGTGGAACGGTTCTCCAGGTCCTCAGAACGCACGGAGGCTACGGCACCGGTCAGGTCGCTCTTCTTCTGCACACCGTAACCGATGACCACGGTCTCTTCCAGCATCTCGGTATCGTCCTCGAGGACGATGTTGTAGGTGCTCTGGCTCGTGACCACGAAGGTCTGGGACTTGTAGCCGATGCTCTCGACACTCATCGTCGCGCCGGCAGGGACGCTCAGGGAGAATGCACCGTTCAGATCGGTTGCGGCACCGATGCGCGAGTTGCCGACCACCGTCACGGCTGCGCCGATGACCGGCTGCCCGCCGGCATCGACGACCTTACCGCTGATGGTGCGGTTCTGGGCATAGACAGCGTCCATCCCCAGCAGGCTGGCGGCTGCGACCATCAAGGTCATCGCCACCTTGGCAAATAATTGCTTTGTCATACGTAATTTATTTGGTTAGTGAGTTGTTGTCTTGCGACAGCACAAAATTATTTTTCTTTTAATAATAGGTATTTCAATCGCTGACCAATTGCAATCATTTTTCGACCTTTTTGGATTCGCGGGTTTTACATAGCGGAAAATGAAAACATTTCAAAAGGGATTGACTTAAAAATTAAAGAACTAATTGCTAACTTGCATCTTGAAACAAAAGACATCGATGAGACGCTTTTTCTGCACTTTCCTGCTGTTCGCGACGGCCCTTAGCGGGTCGCTGCAGGCCGCTCCTTATTATTATTTCGAGCATTATACGACCTACGAAGGACTGCCCTCCAATACCATCCACTGCACTTTCCAGGACCGCTACGGATTCGTCTGGATCGGCACCCGGGACGGGCTTTGCAGCTTCGACGGCTATGATTTCCGCAAGCCGGGCGCACTCGCGAACACGGACATGACCACGCTCGCGAGCATGGATATCAGCGAGGATGAGGACGGCCGCCTGTGGTTTTCCACCTCAGACGGAATAGGTTGTTTCGACCCGACCACGGGCGAGACCGAGTCCCTGGGCAAGCTGGGAACGAGCCTTATCTTCGATTTGCAGCCGGACCTCAAAGGAAGCGTCTGGTTCGCCGGGGACCGGCTCTTCCGTTACCTCAAGGAGACCGGTGAGATCAAGGAATACACCTTCGCCGGCACCAGCCCCTCCAAGATTGCCATCGACTCCTACGACACCGTTTGGGTGATCCTGCCGGACGGCTCGCTCTGGTCCTACGACAAACGCAGGGACAACTTCGAGCAGCGTTCCTTCCCTGAGCGGCTGGACAACATCCAGGCCGCTGAAGACGGGCACCTGCTGGCCTCCACGCCGGACGGGAAGGTCCTCCTGGTCGAGACCGTCAACCTGACTTACACGACCGTGTTCCATGACTCGACCCGCAGCATCCGCCACATCCTGGAGCGGAGCCGGGACGAATACTGGATCGGCACCAACGACGGCGTGTTCGTCACCCAGCCCGGAAGCGGCGAAGTGGCGGAAATCCGCAACATGCCCGGAGACCCGCACTCCCTGTCCGCCAACTACATCACCAGCCTCAACAAGGACAAATCCGGCAACGTCTGGATCGGCACCTACTACAACGGGCTCAATATCTGGCAGGACAAGCAGGATGAGTTCACCATCTACTACCCCAACCCGAGCGGGCGCTCGATGAAAGGGTCGATCGTCCGTGCGATCGCGCCGGATGCCGAGGGCAATATCTGGTTCTGCACCGAGGACGGCGGGTTGAACCGCCTGTCCGTCTCCCTGCGCAGTGGCCAGGCGTATGAACTTGTTCCGGACCTCAACATGCAGGGCCTGGCCATCGACGGCAATGACCTCTGGGTTTTCACTTTCGGCGGGGGTGTCTATCTGGTCAGCCAGTCGAATGCGGCGATCCGCAGGCACTTTGACCTGCCCGGCTCCTCCGGCTGCGGACTGAGGACTGCCGGCGGGCTCATCTACGCCGGCGCCATGAGCGGGCTCTATGTGTACGATCCGGACCAGGGCAGTTTCATCCAGACACCCGTCCTCCAGGGCCGCTATGTCCACAGCCTCTTCGAGGACAGCCGCGGGATCCTGTGGGTCGGCACCTATGGCAACGGCCTGGTCTGCTGCGACAGCGACGGCAACGTGCTCGCGCACCTGACCACCGAATCCGCCGGCCGCGGGCTCACCGCCGACCGCATCACCTCCTGCTTCGAGGACAGCCGGAAACGGATATGGATCACAACGGAGGGTGGAGGTATCTGCTACACGGATCCCGAGCCCAACCTGTCCAACCTCCGCCTGCATTCCATCACGCGGGCCAACGGCCTGACCAACAACGTCACCTGTGCCGTCGCCGAAGACGAAGACGGACTGCTCTGGGTATCCACCACCCGAGGCATCGTGCGCATCGACGGCGAGACGCTTACCGTACACGATTTCCTCTTCGACCGGCAGCAGATCATGGGAGCCCAGTTCTCCTACGCCGCCGCTGCCACTACCCGCAACGGCGTCATCTACATGGGCAACACCAACGGGCTGGTGACCTTCTCGCCTGCCAAGATGAAACGTTCCGTGCAGAGCTACCACCTCTACATCACCAATATCGAGGCTACCGGCGAGGACGGGACGGTCCGCCTGCACGAGAAGGGCAAATCCACGATCATGACCGGCCGGATCCGCATCAAGAGCCGGGATGCCAACCAGGTATCCATCAGTTTCGCCGCCCCGAACTTCTCCATCCTCCAGCAGGTCTCCTATGCATACACGCTGCACCGCGGCCGCCGCACCGTGCTTTCGTCCGTCACCCGGGACAACAAGGTCAACCTCTCCGGCCTCCAGCCCGGCCACTATGTTTTCAACGTCGGCATCCAGGGCTCGGACACCCCGATTTCAAAAGCGCAGCTGGCTTTCGACATCCTCCCTCCCGCCTTGTGGAGCACGGCTGCCAAGATCCTTTACGGACTGATCCTGGCCGGCATGATCGCCTTCTTCATCTACCAGCTCGAGCAGAAACGCCGGCGCGACCGCGCCCGTCATCTGTCCCGTGTCGAGGCCCAGAAGCAGAAAGAGATCTACGACGCCAAGATCAACTTCTTCACCAACATCACCCACGAAATCCGCACGCCGCTCTCACTGATCAAGATGCCGCTGGACAAGCTGATCGCCGAAAAGGAATACACGCCCAAGTCGGAGAAGGACCTGCTCACCATCCAGGCCAACACCGACCGCCTGCTCACCCTGACCAACCAGCTGCTCGACCTGCGCAAGATGGAAAAGAACGAGATCCGTCCCGTCTTCGTCAAGCAGGACCTCACGGAAATCGTCCGGACAGTCTGCGCCCGCTTCGAGCAGATGGCTTCCGAACAGAAGATCAAGATCGTAACGGATATTCCGGAAGGGCCGTTCGAGGTGATGTGCGTGCGCGACTCCGTCATCAAGATCCTGGGCAACCTGATGTCCAACGGCGTCAAGTATACCAAGGACCTGATCAAGATCTCCCTGAAACCCTCCCAGGACGGCACGATGGCCGTGGTACGGGTGGACAGCAACGGCGCCCTGATTCCCACCAAGGAAGCCGAGAAGATCTTCGAGGTATTCTACCAGGTCGGCGACTCCCACAAGAGCAAGGGCACCGGACTCGGCCTTCCTTTCGCCCGTTCGCTGGCGGAGGTCCACGGCGGACAGCTCTATTTGGACACCAACGAACGCGACTGCAACTCGTTTGTGCTTGAACTCCCCGTCAAACAGCATGCGCCCATCATCGTGGACGAGAGCGTCCCGTCCGCTGACCGCGAGCTAGAAGCGGCCGCCGAACGAGACAGCAGCCGCCACACGCTGCTGGTCGTGGAAGACTCCGCCGAGATGCGCAACTATCTCGCCCGCGAGCTGTCCGACGACTACAATGTCGTCACGGCCGTCAACGGCCAGGACGCCATCGAGCAACTCCAGAAAGAGCGTGTGGACCTGGTGGTCAGTGACATCATGATGCCGGTCATGGACGGCTGCCAGCTCTGCAACTACGTCAAGACCAACATGGAGTACAGCCACCTCCCCGTCCTGTTGCTCACGGCTGCCGTCGGTATGGAAACGCGTCTGCAGACCCTTGAGGTCGGCGCCGACGGCTATATCGAGAAACCGTTCCCGGTCGAGCTGCTCCGCGCCAGCATCGCCAATCTGTTCAAGAACCGGGAGATCTCCTACAAGCAGTTCACCAACTCCCCGCTGACACATTTCAACAGCGTCAACAGCAGCAAGATCGACGAGGAGTTCATGGACAAGCTCCACGGCATCGTGATGAAGCACATGGCCGAGCAGGACCTCAGCATCGAGACGCTCACCAGCCTGATCGGCACCAGCAAGTCCACGCTCTACCGCAAGATCAAGGCCAACACCGGCCTCAACATCAACGAGTATATACGGCTCTGCCGCCTGAAGCAGGCGGCAGAGATGCTGTCTTCGCAGAAATACAGGATCAACGAGGTGGCCTACATGGTGGGCTTCTCCTCACCTTCGTATTTCGCCACAAGCTTCCAGAAGCAGTTCAATATCTCACCTTCGGCCTTCGTCAAGAACCTGAAGGAGTAGGAGGACTACTCCCACACGAATCCCTCGACATCGTCGAGGAATATCTTCTCGCGCTCGTCCGGCTGCATCAGCTCCATGGTCACGTTCTGGAACCTGATGTTCCGGGCGTGCTGCATGGACAGGCCCCAGACCGGCTGGATACCGTGTGCAGAAGGCTCGGGATAACCGCTGTTGCGGCCGAAGAAGAAGGAATTGGCGCCGCGCTGCAGGCGGACGTCCTCCTTGGTGAGCCCACCCTTGTACTGGATGTGGACATCCCGGAGGGTCACGTTCTGCACCGGACTGTCGGGCAGGCCGACAATCAGCAGCGCATAGCGTGCGTCGCAGTTGGTCACGACCACGTCGGAGATCTCGATGTTGCGGGCCACGGAAGCAGGGAGCTCCTTCGGGCCGCGCATGCGGTCACCGATACGGATGTAGATCGGGGAGTTCCAGATGTCGTCCATGCGCAGGTGCTTGACCTTGATGTTCTCGATCAGGGCTCCGTCCACGGTCTCGAGCGCGAGGCCGCGGCAGCGCTTGAAGGTGATGTTCTCGATGCGGATGTTCTTGAAACCGCCGTTGCTCTCGGTGCCGAACTTGACGCGCCCGGTGGGGCCGTCACGGTCCGGGGCGGCCGTGATCGTGGTGCCGAAGGTCCCGTAATAGACGGTGCCGGGGTCATAGCCGGACACGGTGCAGTCCTTGATCAGGACGTTCTCCGTGGCCTTGGGGCGGCCCAGGCCATAGGAGGACTTGAGCACGATGCCGTCGTCGTTGAGCGAGTTGACGGTGCAGTTTGTGATCTTGACGTTGGCGCAGCAGTCGATGTCGAAAGCATCGCGGTTGGTATCGCAAAGGACATGGTCAATCACCAGGTTGTCCACGCCCGTGAGCAGCAGGGAGAAGTGGCCACTGTTCAGCAGGCTGATCCCCTTGATGGTCACGTTCTTGCACTCCTTGAGGGCGATGGCCTTGTTGGCCTCGGCGATGGGGCCCTGGCGGCCCAGGCCGCGGGAGAGGGCGTCCGTGCCGTCGATCAGGCCCTTGCCTTCGAACTTGAGGTTCTTCAGGCCGATGCCCCAGATCAGGGAATTCTTCCAGTGGCTGTGGCCGAAATCCTGGTACATGTCCCATTCGTTGGGCTCGGCGATGTCGTAGCCCTGCTCTGCCGTGGGCTTGGCGGCCTTGATGACGGCACCCTCGTCCAGGCGGAGGGTGATGTTGTCCTTGAGGCGGATGGAGTAGCTGCTGTAGATGCCGGCAGGGAAATAGATCACCCCGCCGCCCTTGGCGGCAGCGGCCTCGATGGCGGCGTTGATGGCGGGCGAGTCGATATGGACGCCGTCGCCGGCCGCACCGAAATCACGCACGTTGTACACTTTGGCCTGCAGGGACAACGCGGCTGCCAGCAGGATCGTTACGGTTAAAAATCTCTTCATCATATCAGTAGACATTGGTTTTGGTATTGTCTTCGGGAATGGGGAGGAAACGCGCGGGATAGCCGAGCAGCTGGTAGGCGATGGCCCAGGCCATGCGGAGATGGCCGGTGGTATTGGGGTGCAGCCGGTCGGTGTCCGCATTGCGGAAATAGTGCGCGTGCTCGTCCAGCATCGGATACAGGCCGCTGATGGCCGCGAGGTCGATCACCGGGACAGCCCAGACGTCAGCGATCTCCCGGACAGCCTGGATGTAGTCGTCGATGAAGTAGCCGTTGTCGTTGGCGAACGACTCGGGCGGCTGGATGTTCTTGTCGTTGAACTTGGCGTAGCCGCGGTGGATCGGTGTCAGGAAGATGATCTGCTTGTCCGGATAGTGCGTCTTGAGCCAGCGGAGCGTGGTGTTGGCGCGTCCCTTGAAGGTGGCGTCGTCATAGACGAGCTCGCGGTGCTTTCGCTCCACTTCCTCCGGTCCGTCGTCGATGGTCTTCTCCATCGAATAGGTGTACCACTCCCCCACGGGGATGTTGCCGTTGAAGTCGTTGGTGCCGATGAACACGATGATGGCATCCACGTCCTGGCCGTGCTCGCGCTCCAGGCGTTCGCCCTGGCCGACGATCTGGTTCATCCGGTGGCCGCTGATGCCATAGACGTAGGGTTCGATGCCGAGGATGTCGACGAGGTTGTGCCAGTAGACGTCGTTGGTGGTGCCGATCTGGCGGGCATCGGTGATGGAATCGCCCAGGAAGGCTACCCGGGCGCCTTCCCACTGGCTGCGCAGCAGCGGCTGCGCCTGGGTGGCAAAGACGGCCAGCAGGAAAAACAGGGTTACAAGTACGCGTTTCATGTTGCGGATTGCATATGTGGTTCTGCAAAAATACAAATAATCCGGCAATTCCCCGCCGTGCGACTACTCGCCGCCGGTCACGATGTGGATGTCGCGCTGCGGGAACGGGATCTGGATGCCGTTGTCGTTGAGGGCCTTGTAGATCACCTCCTTGGCACGGTCGATATAGCCGATGCGCTCGGGCACAAGCACGTACTGCTTGACGGCAATCTCCACGGAACTGTCACCGAAGTTATTGAACACCACGTAGATACCCTTGCGCGGCTCCACGACTTCCCGGCCATAGGAATCCTTGGTCCGCAGGACCTGTGTGGCCTCCTCGAGGATCTCGCGCACGTGCTGCACGTCCGTACCATAGGCCACGCCCACGACGATCTTGAGGAACTCGTAGGAGTTGTTGCGCGTGAGGTTGGTGAAATTCTTGGCGAAGAGGGTGGCGTTGAGGAAGGACATCGTGGCCCCTTCGATCGTCTCAATCTGCGTACTCTGGTAGTTGATCGAGGAGACGCGTCCGCGGACGCCGTCGCACTCGATCCAGTCCCCGACCCGCAGGCGGCCGGACATCAGCTGGATGCCGTAGATGAAGTTGTTGAGCACGTCCTTCATGGCCAGACCGATACCGGCGGACAGACCTCCGGCGACCAGCGAAAGCGATCCGGTCGGGATCCGGAGCATCAGCACCACGATGACGATATAGACGAACCACACCACCACACTGACGATGCTGTTGCCCAGGGACAGGTTGATCTCGTTGCTGCGCACGACCCGGCGTCCCGTCTTGTTCAGGAACGCCTTATAGCTCAGGATCATGAAGAGCCCGCGCGCCGCATAGTTGATGTACCGGAACAAGAAATAGAGTCCCAGCACCATCACGATGCGATAGAAGGAGATATTGAGGATATCTCCCCCGGAAGCATTGGTCAGGTGGACGATAGAGCCCCTGAAAAAATCCTGGTACATGTCCGAGAAATCGAAGACACCCAACGCCATCCGGATGCAGAACGGGATCGACATCAGGGTCAGGACCGGGATCAGCGTCATCCGGAGCAGGTCGTAGAACCAGGTAGCGGGCAGCAGGAGCTTCTCCCGTTCGGGACCCGTGACATAATTTACCTTCTTGCGGTATTCGTCCACCCGCTGCTTCATCCGGTTGTCCCGGTAGAGGTTGACCTGGGTATAGACGGCAACCAGCGTCTCGATGCAGGCCAGCTGGAAGAACCACCACAGCAGCACGATCAGGGCCAGGAAAATGTAGCCGAACAAGGACATGCCAAGGGATACGAGGATCACCAGGAAAGAGAGCCAACCGGTTACCCGGTCGCTATCCCGCAGCCGCGGGGACACCCGCAGGCAGACCAGCAACTGCCAGACCAGGAACACCAGCAGCACCGGCGGGAACAGGATGTTCATCATCGCATTGGGCATGAAGACCATCCGGAAACCGAAGACCAGCAGCGCCAGGACCACCATCGGCAGGTACTGCCGCATGCCCAGGCTCAGCTTGCCGGGCTCCAGGCGCACCAGGAGCGACAGGAGGATGGCGGCTACCAGCCAGGAATAGGTCAACACCACCGAAGTGGAGGCCCGGGCCACATAGCTGCCTCCCGGATTGATCGTCATCAGCGAGGCGAAGATGACGACGCCGGTCAGCAGCGACAGGCTCAGGCGCCGCTGCATGTATCCGGGCGTACGCAGGCCCTTGAAGAACCGGGGCAGCAGGAAAACGATGCCGGCCCCGACGGCGATGCTGAGCATCAGCACGAAGAGGAACACAAAGATGAAGCGGATGAACACGTCCCCGCCCCACTGGCTGTCCTCGACCCCGGGAGCATCCTCTCCGTGGATATGCCGCGTCACGGCATAACGGTCCTTCATACCGGCGACGGCCTGCTGCCAATAGCGCTTGAAATTACTCAGGATACTGCCGTAGCTGGTCTGCCCTTCCACGAAAATCCGGTTCTGGAGGATCCTGTAGCGCCGCTGCGCATAGTCATAGGACTCCTTGAGCCGGAGGTAGACATTCTCGTAATGGGTACTGTCCTCGACGATGTAGTCCTTGTTGGCGGAGTACATCTTCAGCAGGGTCGTGGCGAAGAAAATACAGGAGTCCCGCTCCAGCTGGCCTTTCTCGTCGAGCACGAAGGCGTCATCACCGAGTTCTTCGACCTCCTCGGCGCTCAGCCCGAGCTGGCTCTCCAGCTCCAGGATGTCCACCATGATGCTGTCGTTGTGGTAGCGCAGGCTGTCCGGCAGGTCGGCGATCTCCTGCAGCTGCGGCGGGAGCCGGCGCAGGGACTCGATCAGGCGGGAGAGGCGCTCGATCTCGATGTCCAGTTGCCCGACGATCCTGTCGAAGGGCATGCGGTTGTCGTTGAAATCGTTGTACTCTGCGGTTACGGACTCCAGTGCATATGTCAGGTCGAAGGTGTACTCCTGCTTCTGCGAATACAGCATCAGGGCCAGTTCGTTGCACTTCTTCATGATGGAGACCATCTGGTCGTGCTGGCGGCCGTGCTGCTCTGCCAGGCGTCCCTGCGCGGTGAAGATCTTGTCATAGTCCTTCTGCAATTCGGTGCGGAGCGTGTGCAGGGTCGAGGCCAGGTTGCGCTCGCCCAGCACCGCGGAGAGCGGAAGGGTCAGCAGGAAGGCCGCCAGCAGGGCGATGATCCTTTTCTTTTTCATCCTTTTTGTTTTAAGAATCCGTATTTTCTTTCTCCAATCAGCAAATTTAAGTAAATTCGCTAAAAATCGAAACACACCCGCGATGAAACTCCTCTCCCTCCTCCTCGCGCTGATGCCCGTATTCAGCGGCCCGGGCGCCAGACTCCAGCTCAGCATAGACGATTCCGCCGCGCAGCTGCGCTACAGCATCTCTTATGAGGGCAAGACCCTCGTAGCGCCGTCCCTGCTCGGTCTGCAGACCAACGAGGCGGACTACACGCGCCTCGAACTCGTCTCCGCGGACACGCAGGAGGTCCGGGACCGCTATACCCTGGACCGCATCAAGGCCAGCCGCATCGACCATCCCGCCCTGCAGGTCATCCTGCACTGCAAGAACCCCGACGGCCGGCCCCTGGACATCGAGTGGCACCTGACAGCCAACGACGCGGCTTTCCGCTACCTGGTCCCCCGCGACACGGAGACCGGCAGCGTGCGCGTGGTCCGGGAGACCAGCGCCTTCCGCTTCCCGGAGGGCACGACCGGATTCCTCACGCCGCAGAGTGACGCCATGATCGGCTGGAAGCGCAGCAAGCCCAGCTACGAGGAGAACTACCGCCTCGACGTGCCGCTGGACCAGCGCTCCCAGTACGGCCACGGTTTCACCTTCCCCTGCCTGTTCCGTGTGGGCGGAGACGGCTGGGTGCTGGTCAGTGAGACCGGCGTGGACAGCCGCTACTGCGCCTCGCACCTGTCCGACTACGATCCGCAGGAGGGATACACCATCGCCTTCCCGATGCCGGAGGAGAACAACGGCAACGGCACCGTGGAGCCGGCATTCGCCCTGCCGGGCGCCACGCCCTGGCGGACCTTGACGGTCGGCAGCGACCTGGCGCCGGTCGTCGAGACCACCATCCCCTTTGACGTAGTCACTCCACGCTATGCATCCTCCCGCGGCTACCGCTACGGCAAGAGCACCTGGAGCTGGATCGTCTGGCAGGATGCCAGCATGAACCGCGACGACCAGATCGCCTTCATCGACCTGGCCGCCGAGATGGACTGGCCTTACATCCTGATCGACGCCGGCTGGGACAAGGAATTCGGCCACGCCGGGATGGAGGAACTCGTCCGCTACGCCCGCAGCAAGGGCGTGGACGTGTTCCTTTGGTACTCCTCCAGCGGCTGGTGGAACGACATCGTCCAGAGCCCGGTGGACATCATGTGCGACCCGCTCGCCCGCAAGCCGGAGATGCGCTGGATGGAGAGCATCGGCGTCAAGGGCATCAAGGTGGACTTCTTCGGCGGCGACAAGCAGGAGACGATGCGTCTCTACGAACACATCCTCAGCGACGCCGACGACCACGGGCTGATGTGCATCTTCCACGGCGCCACCCTGCCCCGCGGCTGGGAGCGGATGTACCCCAACTACGTGGGCAGCGAGGCCGTGCTGGCCTCCGAGAACATGGTCTTCGGGCAGTACCAGTGCGACATCGAGTCGCAGAACGCCGCCCTGCATCCCTTCCTGCGCAACACTGTGGGCAGCATGGAGTTCGGCGGCGTGTTCCTCAACAAGCGGCTGGACCGACGCAACGGCGAGCCGGGCAGGAACGGGCGCATCGGCGGGACCATCCGCCGCACCACGGACGCGGCGGAACTGGCCGTCTCCATCCTGTACCAGAACCCGATCCAGAACTTCGCCATCACGCCCAACAACCTCACGGACGCCCCGGCCCTGGCGGTCGACTTCCTGCGCGACGTCCCGACCGTGTGGGATGAGACCCGCCTGGTGGACGGATATCCAGGCAAGTGCATCGTGCTGGCCCGCCGGCACGGCCGGACCTGGTACGTCGCCGCCATCAACGCGGACGGCGCGCCGCTCACGGTGGACGTCCGCGCCCTCGAGGCCCGTTTCGGCGGGACCGCCCTCGTCTACAGCACCGGCAAGGACGGTCTGCAGACCGGCACGGCCGCAAAAAAACCGCTCAGTCTCCCGAAGGACGACGGAGCGGTCATCATCATCAGATAGTCAGCCCGGAACCTCTATTTCCGCATATAGGCGGCGAACTTCTCCGCCGTGTTCAGCTGGCTCTCCTTGACGGAAGCGGCCACGACCTGCGTCTCGATCCGGGACGCGGGTTTGGAGATGATGCGGACCATGTCGGCCGTCTGCTCGGGAGCAAGGAACTTCTTGGGCTTGAACCACATGCCGCCGCCGAGCTGGCAGGGATTCTGGGACACGTCGGCAGGGTGGACCCCCCAGACGGAGATATACTTCTTGCCGAACTCCACGGTCTCCCCCGGATGGTAGTTCACGCCGGTGAGGAACTGGACCTTGCGGCCGTTCAGCTCGGTGGCGACCACCTTCGCGACACGGCTGCGGTCCTTCATCTCCACGCGGATGGAGATGTCCACGGGCTCGCCCTTGTACATCACGCCATAGGCGATCATTTCGGCGTAGGAACCGCCCTTGATCTGGCCTACGCGGGCCGTACGGCCCTTGGTCGCCACGAGCTTGACTTCCTTCTCGCCGTCCCACAGGGCGATGCCGCCCAGGCCGACCGTCCGGCCGACGAGGTATTCGTCACAACCGGCCCCTTCCTCGGCCATCTGCTTCTCGGTGGGATACCAATGGTACTTGAGGAGCTCCATCTGGGCGCCGCTCTTGGAGTAGACGTCGATGGCGCCGCTGTCGTTGAAGTAGATGCGCAGGGCGCACATGGAGTTCTCGACGGCCGCGCCGTGGTGGCCGACGAAGTTGTACTGCACCGCCTGCTCCGAGACGATCTCCTTCACCTGGAGGCTGTCGGAGCGCCAGAAGAGGCTGGTCGCGGTCTGCGCTCCGCCTTGCGCGCAGGAGAAAAGCAGCGGGAGGGCAGCCAGGGCTGCGAGGTAGATTTTTTGTTTCATAGGGCAAATATAAGGAAATTTGATTATATTTGTGGATACCACTTTTAACTTAAGACCAATATGCCTACCAAGAATTATCTAGCAGTCGACCTCGGCGCCACCAGCGGACGTACCATCGTCGCCACCTATGACGGCCGGAAGGTCGAGATGCGCGAACTCACCCGTTTCAAGAACCCGCAGATTCCCCTCGGAGGACATCTTTTCTGGGACCTCCCCGCCCTCTATAACGAGATTCTCATCGCCCTGCGCAAGGTCGTGGCCGAGGGCATCAAGATCGAGTCCATCGGCATCGACACCTGGGGCTGCGACTTCGCCTTCTTCGGCAAGGATGGCCAGTTGCTGAGCCTGCCGTACTGCTACCGCGATTCCCATACCGACGGTGCCATCGACCGCTACATGAAGATGCACGACAAGCGCGAGGTCTACGACAAGACCGGCATCCAGTTCATGGAGTTCAACTCCCTCTTCCAGCTGGACACCCTGCGCCACAACGGCTGCACCGCATTCGAGAACGCCGACAAGATCCTCTTCATCCCCGACGCCCTCATCTACATGCTGACCGGACAGGCGATCTGCGAATATACCGTCGCCTCCACCTCCCAGCTGCTCAACCCCGTCACAGGAGACCTCGACAAGGACCTGCTGATGAGCATCGGCCTGAAGCGCGAGCAGTTCGGTCCGATGACCCAGCCCGGCACCGTGATCGGTCCCCTGACCGACCAGGTCCGCGACGCCACCGGCATGGGCGCGGACGTCAAGGTCGTCGCGATCGCCGCGCACGACACCGCCTCCGCCGTGGCCGCCGTGCCCGCCAAGGATGCGGAATACGCCTACCTGAGCTGCGGCACCTGGTCCCTGATGGGCATCGAGTCCCCCAACCCGATCATTAACGACGAGAGTTACCGCCAGAACTTCACCAACGAAGGCGGCATCGACGGCACCACCCGCTTCCTCAAGAACATCTGCGGCCTGTGGATCTTCGAGCAGTGCCGTCCCGAATTCAAGGACGTCCCCAAGGAGATCGGCCCGCTGACCGCCCTCTGCG
>JAEEGJ010013279.1_pt1 | contig 20047 bp, 11 predicted proteins | sample 8958761 | NCBI WGS metagenome assembly JAEEGJ01 (sample SAMN16246546, study PRJNA631951) | gut metagenome | biome: gut microbiome; feature: rumen; material: RS-attached | host: Bos | place: Iran: Karaj | collected 2018-10 | reverse complement strand
CGCCGTCCATTAAGATTAAATCCGGGAAAATCGAAAAGCTTGTTTCGTTGTCTTCCGCTCTTTCGTTGATGCCGTGCGAAAATCTTCTGTATAAAACTTCATACATTGAAGCGTAATCGTCAGGACCTTCGACGGTTTTAAGTCTGAACTTTCTGTAGTCGCTCTTCTTGGGTTTGCCGTTTTCGTATACAATCATCGAGCCTACGCTGTTAAAGCCCTGAGTGTTTGAAATATCGTAGGATTCGATACGGTCTGCCTTTTGTATGTTAAGAAGTCTTGCGAGCTCTTCGACAGCGCCACGCGTTCTGGCTTCTTCGGATTTATGCTTTTCTTCATCGCGTCTGATGAGCATCTCTGCGTTCTGATGGGCGAGTTCAAGCATCTTTTCTTTCTGGCCTTTTACGGGCGATTTGATTGAAACTTTGCCGCCTCTTTTATCGGAGAGCCACTTCTCCAAAAGTTCTGTTTCTTCAAGCTGTATGGGAACGAAGATTTCTTTGGGAAGGAAGGGAGTGCCTGCATAATAGAGTTTGATGAAACTGGAAATTGTTTCTTCGTCACTCTCTTCAAGTGCGCCTTTCATATAGAAATGTTCGCGGCCGATAAGTTTTCCTTCTCTGACGAAAAATACCTGGATAAGCACGTCGCTTTCGCTTCTTGCGATGCCGATGTAGTCTTTGTTTTCGCCGTCAAATTCAGTGATTTTCTGCTTTTGTGCTATGTCGTATGCGCTCTTTAAAAGCTCTCTGTATTTTGCAGCCTCTTCGAACTCAAGCTTCTCTGCGTGGTCGTTCATTTTGGCTTCTATTTCTTTTAGGAGCGGATCAAAATTTCCTCCTAAAAAAATGAGTGCTTTCTTTATATTCTCGCCGTATTCTTCGGGCGAAAGGCCGCCCATGCAGGGTGCGTCGCACTGCTTCATATGGTAATTAAGGCACGGTCTGTCTGCGGCTTTTTCGCCGTTTAGGGCCTTGTTGCAGGTGCGGATATGATAAATCTTGCTTAAGAATTCTATCATATCGTGAACGCTGCCCGCGGTCGCGTAAGGGCCGAAATACTTTGACTTGTCTTTTTTCATGGTTCGCGAAAAAACAAGTCGCGGATACATTTCGCCTAACGTAACTTTTATGTAAGGATAGGTTTTGTCGTCTTTTAGGAGCGTGTTATATTTGGGGGAGTACTCTTTTATGAGGTTATTCTCGAGCACGAGGGCCTCGAGTTCGGTGTCTGTTAAGATGTAATCGAAGTGGTCGATGAGGCTGACCATCCTTTGAATTTTGAGTGTTTTCTTGGTCGAAATACGAAAATAAGACCGCACCCGATTTCTCAGGTTTACGGCCTTACCTACATATATAACTCCGCCTTTTGAGTCGTGCATCAGATAAACGCCCGGGCTCTTCGGAAGCTTGTCGAGTTCTTTTTTAATCTGCTCGCTGTTCATTCAGACTCCCGGATTATTTTTCTTCTTCGTCATCTTCGAATTTGAATGCTCTGTTCTTGATGCGCTTAAAAACTTCGTTGCTAATCTCTTCTTTAGCCTTTTCCATCTCTTCGATTTCAGCTTTTTCTTCGTCGGAAAGCTGTTCCTTAAGCTCTTCTTTTGCCTGCTCGAATTCGGACTTTTCGTCTTCCTCTTCGGGCTTTACTATGGGCTCTTTGTATGATTCTAAAATGCTTGTCTCGGGTTCTTTTTCTTCTTCAAAAGGAAGATCTTCTGTTTTTTCTTCGTCAGCTTTTACTTCGCCTTCGGGTTTGGATTCTTCTTCAGGCTTTTCTGCTTCTTTTACGTGTTCTTCTTCCTTCTTCTCTTCCTTCTTTTCGTCTTTGGACTTGCCTAAAGGATTCTTGGGCTCGGGAACCGGAATACCTTTTTCAGCACAGTAAATTTCCATGAATTCGCGGCCGGTGATTGTTTCTTTTTCAATCAGGTGAGCTGCAATTTTATCCATGATTTCGCGGTTCTCGGAGAGGAGTTTTTTAGCCTCTTCATAGCAGCCTGCAATGATGGCGATTACTTCGCTGTCAACTTCTGCAGCGGTCTTGTCTGCGCAGTTCATAACGGTTCTGCCGTCAAGATATCTGCTCTCCACGGTTTCAAGTCCGACGAGGCCGAATTTATCGCTCATACCGTACTGTGTAACCATGCTTCTGGCGATGCTTGTAGCCTTTTCGATATCGTTTGAAGCGCCTGTTGTAACGGAGCCGAATACGATTTCTTCTGCAGCACGTCCGCCTAAGAAACCGACGATCATGTCGTGTAATTCTTCTTTTGTATTAAGATATTTTTCTTCCTCGGGAACCTGCATTACATAGCCGAGCGCACCCATTGTACGGGGCACGATGGTGATTTTCTGAACAGGCTCTGAGTTCTTCTGAAGTGCGGAAAGAAGCGCATGTCCGACCTCGTGATAGGACACGATTTTTCTTTCCTGTTCGCTTAAAATTCTGTCTTTCTTTTCTTTGCCGACAAGCACTACTTCTACGGCATTGAAAAGGTCTTTCTGAGATACGAATTCTCTCTTGTTTTTAACCGCGTTGATGGCAGCTTCGTTGATCATGTTTGCAAGATCCGAACCTACCGCACCGCTGGTTGCAAGAGCGATTTCTTCAAAGTCTACGGTCTCATCTAACTTAACATCTTTGGCGTGAACTTTTAGGATCTCTACTCTGCCCTTAAGATCGGGCTTTTCAACGATGATTCGTCTGTCGAAACGGCCGGGACGAAGGAGCGCTTTGTCAAGGATTTCAGGTCTGTTGGTGGCTGCTAAAATAATGATACCTTTCTTGCCGTCGAAACCGTCCATCTCTGAAAGAAGCTGGTTTAACGTCTGCTCTCTTTCTTCGTTTCCGCCACCGTATTTTGAATCACGACTACGACCGATTGCATCGATTTCATCTATGAAAATAATACAGGGAGCATTTTTCTCTGCTTCCTTAAACAAATCTCTTACTCTGGATGCGCCGACACCGACATAGAGTTCCACAAAATCGGAACCTGTGAGGGAGAAGAAAGGCACATGTGCTTCGCCTGCAACCGCTTTTGCAAGGAGGGTTTTACCTGTTCCGGGAGGGCCTACAAGAAGCGCACCTTTGGGTAATTTCGCACCGATTTTAACGTATTTGTCAGGGTTGTGAAGGAAATCAACCACTTCCTGAAGTGACTCGATTGCTTCGTCCTCACCCGCTACATCCTTGAAGGTTTTGCCGGTCTCTTTTTGAACGTATACCTTGGCGTTCGACTTGCCGACATTCATAATTCCACCCACTCCGTCGGAGCCGCCAATACGTCTGAAGAGCAGGAAGCCGATGCCAAGGAAAATAGCTATCGGTAAAATATATGAGAATATAAAATACCATACCTGCATCGAGTTATCAGGTATCTCGCCTTCAACCGTGATTCCTTTTTCCAAGAGTCTCTGTGTAAGGGTATCGTCCTCTTCGACCTTACCTGTGTAAAGAGAAGCTTTGGTGTTGCCAAAGAACAGCGAACTGATGTTATCCTTTTCTGCAACTTCTCTTATCTCAATTGTTTCGGCATGTATGATAACTTTTTCGATTTTCTGCTCTTCAACCATCTTGAGGAACTCGTTGTAGGTGATTTCCGTAGATGTGTCTTTTCTGAAAAATCTGATAAGCCATATTGCCAAAAGAACTATGAGCATAAAGAAAATCAGGTACGTAAAAAATCCGCCCGATCTTCTGTCGCGGTTGTTATTGTTTTTATTTGAATTGTTCTGATTGTTTTCCATATCTACCTCTGTTGTCGAAATTCCGACCGTTCTGCCGATGTTGTTTCAAAATTTGAAACAATACATCAACATTATATTATAAATTGTCCGCCAGACTTATTCAAGTGTGAGCAGCCTGTCGGACTCGCGCTTCCTGCCTATTTCACCGAAGTTTAAGTCACTTTTTTCAAAATCATAAAAGAGCAGCTCTTCCTTATTTCTCTCTGCCTCTTTGAGCACTCTTCCCGAGGCGTTTATAAAGCATGTAGGCGCACTCTGAAAAGGCGTGATTGCATCAACCGCAAATATTGGTGTTACATTCTCTGCAGCCCTTGATATAAGATGGCTTCTTAAGACATCATATTTCTCTGTTTCATCGAAATCCGATACCGCATAAAAGATAACAATATCAAGGTCTGTATTTGCTTTGTAAAGTTCCCTGAAATACTCGGGGAAACGCGCTTCAAAACATATTCTGACACCGACTTTATAGTCTTTGATTTCAAAGATTCCGTCGTCATTTCCGCGTTCAAAATTGTCTGAATCATAACCGTAAAGAGCTCTTTTATCATAGTGTCTGACGTCTCTTTTAGGAGCTATTAAAAACGCTCTGTTTACATACTTTTCATCGAAGGCGATACTACCCACGAGAATGGTTATTTTATGAGCATCAGACAGCTCCTGCAGTTCACGAAGAACCGCAGGAAGTGCCTTGTAATCAAAGTCCTTTGAGCTTGCAAGATCAGTGGGCGGATAGCCCGAAAGAGCGCACTCAGGAAAGGCTATAAAATCGGCCTTTTCTGCCGCCGCTTTTTCTATAGCCGCCTTGATTTTCTCGGTATTCTTTTGTAAGTCGCCGCAAACGGCGAACTGATATGCTGCAAGTCTCATTTTTCAATAGGTTTTTGTGTCAGATATAAAACATATGTATCGTTGAAAACCACCTTGTTTCCGTACTCTAAAACCGCGCTTCTTAAGCCCTCGAAAAACTGTGTATTGTAGGGCTCGGGAATCACCATGTGATCGCAGTGTGTGCCGCTGAAAAGCACATATTCGTCCGCGGTCATTTCACGTTTTCCGTAGAAGTCTTTTCGCTCTACTTCAGTGAAGCCGTAGGCGGGTGCATTGTTGTATCCGAAGCCGTGATGTGTGTACACCGTGTCCGGCTTAAAATACGCATCATATACGCTCTGAATCTGGTTAAAAAGCTCTTCGTTGCTTGACTTATAATCGCCTAAAACAAGCATCATTGCGAGGGTTCCGCCAGGCTTTAAAAGTCCGAAAGTTTTCGAAAACGCAATCTCTTCGGGAATCCACTGAATCGTGGCTGCCGAATAAATCATATCAAACTTTTGATCCTTAAAATCGTGTGTGATGAAGTCGTCGTTCACAATACTGAAATTGTCGAATTTGCCGTATTTTTCCTTCATCTTTGCATACAAATGCTCGCCTAATTCAATAGCATTGTAATTGCAGCCCGTACTTAGTATCGGATCGGTCGCCTGACCTGTGCCGGGCCCGATTTCGAGCACATCTTTGCCCGGTGCGACCTTCGCATAATCAATCAGATAATCGAAAAGTTCCTTGCTGTAACGTGGTCTGAACTTGTCAAACTTATCCGGTATCGTGTCAAAAATTTCTCTAAACTCCATAAATCCTCCTTACATAGATGAATCAACGTTATCGGTTACTGAGGGTGAGTTTTTTAATGATACTTCAAACAGTTCGTAAAATCAATTGTTTTTTGACACAAGAACCCCGTCCCCCTGTGTCAAAAATCTATGACAACAATTTCAGGGTGGTTGAAAAACCTCGGAGCGGGCGTGCTTTCTCTCGCAAGACCACGGCTTACGATGAGCCTGCTGCCGTTACTTAGCGTGTATATTCCGCTTACATATTTTGAGAACAGACCCTGGTTCGGCGCATAGATTCCTATATTTATAAAAGGAATTCTAATCTGCCCCGCGTGCGCATGTCCGGATAAAATCAAATCAAAATCATACAATGCATAAAAATCCGTTTGCTCGGGTCTGTGCGTTAAAAGAATCTTATAATGGTCTTCGCTCGTCTTCGCATAAGCTTTATTAAGCTGCTCTTTAAACTGGCTATTAGTCAGTCTCGTCGGATCGTCGACACCACAGACATCTATCGTTTTGCCGTTTATCTCAATGGTCTCGCAATCTCCTTCAAGCACAGTGATTCCAAGGCTTCTGACTTTTTCTTTCATCTCCACACAGCGTTCACTCCAGTATTCGTGGTTGCCCGAGACATAAAAGCATTTATATTTTTTTGATATATCTTCAAGGAAAATAACCGCATTGTCGTCATCAATTTTATCATCGAAAATATCACCGCCGAGAAAGATGATATCAGGGTTTTCTTTATCAATTCTTTCTATCAGATTTTTCTGATTTTTGCCGTAATAACACGAATGCAGGTCCGTAACGAGAACACATCTGACTGCGTTTTCGTCGCCCTCTTTTAGGAGGTTAAATCTCTCCGTTACAGGCAGGAAAAAATAGGCTGTAAGAACGATTAACAAACCGACTGCAGTCCAGAAAATAATTCTTAAAATAATCTTTATTTCATTGGATTTATTTGAGTCCTCAGTTTTAGCCATTTATATCCTTTTTGACACAAAAACCCCGTCCCCCAGTGTCATTTGCTTTTGTATTTTGCGTATGCTTCTTCTATATGGCCTTTAAACGCATCGTAGTCCTCCCAGGTGAAAGGAAATCCTAAAAGAGGTGCATTCAGATGTTCATTCGCAAAAGCCTCAACCTCGGCGAAATATGCGCCTATTATCATTCCCGATGCAGCAACGTAATGGCCTTTTATATATTGGGAATTATCAAGATATTCATTCACAAAATCGAGTACTTCATCTTTTACGTTTCCTTCAAAAAATGAAGCATCAAAATTCATATAATCGGACGGAATTGCTTCACGCTTTGCAATTTTTTCCGCAAGCTCAGCCAGGTCCGGTTCCGTATCATCAGGGTTGTAATAACCGTTTTCGAATATCCACGCGAGAATATAAGAAATCTCATCATAGGTCCAGTCCCAGATGATATTTTCATCTTCATCGGTAAGCTCTTCTTGGCTCTTTCCAAACTTCTCGCAGTAATACTTCGTAGCAACCTCTGCTCCTGCGCCGTCATCAACGCCGAAAAGTACTGCGTTGGGATTTTTAACTTTTGGTTTATTAGGAAGCGCTGCAAGCTTTTTTGCCTGATTTAATTTTTGCACACCGCAGAGTAAAAACGCAGGTCCCATAAGAACCAGAAAAGCACCTAACGCCAGGCAGACAGCCAGATCTTTTGCCTGTATAAGAATCGGAAAAATAATAAACACCCCAATGCCGAATACAGTCCAAATTGATCCAAATATAACCCATGCTTTGCCGTCTTTTTTTAAAAATTCTTCCTTACTTAATTCATAATTTTTCTTCATACCAAACCATACCCCCATCCATACAGTACAGTTCTGATTCTATTCCTTTTTACTGTAATTTCCGTCCAGTCTTCCGTATGAAATAACATTCCCCGTATTGCCGTCCACATCGGTATTCAGGCCTTTGTAGATGTAGTTTATGCTGTTTCCGCCACCATCAAATCCCATATAAAATTTGCCCGGCTCATTTTTAAGAGCAAACACAAATACCGAATAAGTATGAGTAGTTCCAACAGGCGGATATGGTCCAACATATCTCGCGCCCTTCTCGCCTTTTCCAAACTCTCCCTCTGCGAGCGACGTGCCTGTGGTTGAAACATCCATATGAAGCCAGTTGCCGTCAATCATAATAACCTGATACTGCGTGGCCCCGTCCACTGCGCTCCACGATAAATCCGGCGAAATATTCTCGCCACGACTTGTGTTTGAAATCTTATCCATCCACCTGCCGTTCTTCACGCATTTGGACGTAACATTAAATGTCGGAACATCCTCAAAAAAGATTGTATCAATGTAGTTGTCCGACTTCTTCATAATCGATGCCTGCGAACTGCAGCCTATCATAAAAGATACAAGCATCAAAGCCGAAATAATCGTAAAAATTTTCTTTTTCATCTTTCCCCTCATAAAAGAAATAATTTGATAAAAAGCACTTCGCACCGGGTTTATACCATGCACGAAGTGCTTTCGCTTTTAATAAAATTATCAGGTTTTAACTGTCCGAGAAAAGTTTACTCTTCCTCTTCCCTGCGGCGTCTGAACATTAATACCGGAGGTACTATCAGTCCAACCAATATTGCACCGAAACCGAACATCATGAAGAATGGCTTGTAGTTAACAGTATAACCGGTAGGTGCAATATTCACTTCCGTATTTGTAAAGGTAATAGTTTTATTACCTTTTGTTTGTGAAGATGATAGACTTGCTTTCAATTCGGATAAATTCGTACTGAAACCTGATCCTGTAATTGCAGTACGATAGTTGCTCAGTGCCGTTTCGCTTACTGTAAACACTGAACCATAAGGAATAATTAATTCTACAGTATCATTTGAATTATTTGGAGGATTTAAGGTGAAAGTTGCTTTTCCCGGAATCGACGATTGGTTTCCTGTAATTATATTTTTGCTTGAATTTAACACCCAATCTTCACAATCCGTACTTCCATCTTTCAGAGTCGCAACAAAATTAAATGTTCCTCCATTTCCTTCAACGATTTTTTTCACAGTAATCTTAACCGTTTTACGTTTATTTATAAAATTAACTGTGGTATCATCTAATATTGTTACTCTGCACGAACGCTCATTTACAGAAGTTCCACCATTCAATTTGTAAGAAGTATTATAATATTCAGAATGTGAATCTAAATTCTCTTTTACCAGCGCAATCGCCCCCAGTGGAACGGTGAGTTCCTTTTCCTCTCCGTTTCCAAGTGAGAAATCAATTTTACCGTTAGTGAAACCGTCCTCAGAATAATTCCAAAATTCATTTCCATTTGGAATGTAAAGCCAAACATCATAAGTAAATCTATTTGTTCCGTTCTTATCAGCTGTAGTTCCATTCTCAACCGTTTTTGAAACAGTAATGGTTTTTGTACCTGCAAGCTCATTCGGAACATAAATAGTATCTACGCCATTATCAGAATTTAACTGAACTCCATCCGGAGATGATATTATTGATACATATCCTAAGTCATCAACATTAAATACTATATCTTCGCTTAATGGACGATATCCATCAACAGGATAGGTCTCATATAAATAATACGTTCCCGAAGCAAGAGTTCCATTTTTAAAGCCACCTTTAATATTTGGAACAAATCCATCATTATCGGTAACCAGACTTGAATACCCTGATATTGGTTGATAATCTTTTCTGGGCTGATTATTATTTCCTATTACTTGTCTGTATAACGCAAATTCTACCCCTTTTAGAGCTTCTCCGTTCGCTGTAATCTGAGTCTTTTTTATTTGAAGTTCAAACGGTTTATTCTTAATAGTGATACGTCCATAGCGGATATCCTCGCCTGAGTCAATATCTAGATCTTCCAATGTATACCACTCGTTATCACCACCAGTTACCGTTACAGTTGTTCCGGAACGACGAATAGTAAGCGGTGTTTGCATTCCTTGATAACCGGCAGGAGATGAAGTCTGACTGAGCGTATAATCCACATCCTCGCGTAGATAAGCAATTGTAATTAAGCCTTTTGAATCGGATGTAAATGTTCGATTTACTGTGCCATCGGTCAAAGAAAAAGTTGCATTCTCCAATGCACCAGAGTTTACATCCGGCGTACTTCCACTCCATACACCCGTCCAATCGGATACATATAAATCTATACCTTGACGTTTATTAGTCATAGTATCAATTCGAACATTAGATCCCTGAGGAAGGTCTCCCTTTTCATACTTTACAAACTTATATGTGAATCCTTGAGAATTATCTTCTCCTTTTTGTTTGCCTTCGACAGTAAATAAGCCTGTTCCATCTACTGGAATAATATCAATATGCAAGGAATCCGCATTCGTTACAAGCCCATTGGCATCCACTATGGGATTTCCGCCAGATAATATAACTTCTCTAACTTCATATCTAGAAAAATCTCCTTGTACAGAATTATGCAGTCTCTCTATGAACCAATAAATCGATTTTTCTCCGTAAGGAAGCTGCTTTACAGAATCTTCAATTAAATGCAAATTATCATTATTTCCATTACCTGTCTTTCTATACAAAGCAAAATAAACCGGATCTCTTTCTTCCATCCATTCTTCATCAGACCATACTTTATTTACGCGAAGGCCCCAACCCTTGATATTACGTATCTCCACTTTCGTTTCAAGACCGGGATCAATTACGCCAGTAATAGGCGTTTTTGTTCTTTCACCCTCGTTAGCTTCCATTTGGTTTGTCATAGGATTTTCAGAATAAGGAACATACCACAGCAAAGAATAACCATCAGGGAGTTCCCACTCTCTTTCCTCAATCTTGTATTTTGTTCCTGCCGGAACTTCTCTAACTTCTACAGTATAATCTACCGGTATGTTTGCGATAGAACCATTCATAGAGGTAGTAAATGTGGCTAATACTCTTTCTGCCGGGGTTAACTCATCATTTCCTTGATTTTCATCGTCCCCATCATCATAAGTTTTTTTACCCACTATAGGAACTAATTTCCCTACTGTATTATCCCACCTACAATAATTTCCGTCATTATCTCTAACATGATAATTATACATATTTGCGGGTGGCAAATTATTATCGTCGTCATTCTCAGTTCCTATATAAAGCCTAAATGTAAATGTAGTGTCATTAGCTGCATGAGGAATCTGAGTTGAACCATCTTCTTCATATAGATGCTTAACTAAAGATAACGTTCCTTTTGCATTAGTATCCACGGTATTTTTAAAAACCACACGTGTTCGATTATTAACTTCACCATAGGGTATTGCAAAGTCTTTACGCCCTTTATTTCCTCCATTATCTACTCCTGTCAACTCGACATTATTAGCATATACTTTAGTATATACTCCTTGGTGGTCAACTGTAGTAATATCAACAGCGCATTCTTTTATATAGTACTCAGTCGTCTCATCGGGAAATTTAATCTCTGCTATTTCTCCCGGTTTAAGCACAAAAGTACTGTGATATTGTATCCCATCCGGCGAAGTGTATAAATCTTTTAGTTTAACTGTCCTATTTGAATCTTTATAAACTACCTTGATTCCGGTACCAGCTTCGTTTGCTGTTGTTAATTGATGTTCTCCACGGGGATCCTTATAGAAAATCTGGAAAGGATACTCTGCCATATAAGATTCTGTACTGTCGACACCAGCAATTTCCTTGCTAAGGAGCACCGTACCAGGCTTTACAGACGCAAGATTAAACTTCATGTGGAGATTGGATGCACCGCCACCACGTTCCATATAAAAAATATGCATAGTATGATCTGTATATTCTTTGAAAACATACTGACCATTTGAATTCAATTCGAATATTCCATCTACATAAGCCTGTGCTTCCGCAGCAGTATGATTATCGCGATGTAAATAGTTATCATAGAAAATATCATAAAGTGTTTTGAGTGTACCATTTTCATTAACTTCACCGGTGCTATAATTAACACTACCAGGTATAGCACTATGGATTCCGCCCAAGTCTATTACTAATTCTCCGTCAACATAAAGCCAAAAATCATCATCACCGGTGAATTCATAGATAATATCATGTCCCCAAGCATCAAGACCATTTGGGGTCTGAGTAAATGTGGCCTCTATCTCCACACCAAAGTAATAATCGGTAACATTTTTACCTGTATTTCCTGTACCATCTGCTACTAGATACAAAGGCTCTCCCTTTCTCGGATTGCTATCTGGTAACTCTTTAGCGGCTGTATCATATAGGTTTGTCGGATTAACTGTTGCATACGTATCTGACAGTTTGTTATACGGGAAAAACTGACCATGCTTCATGGATTCACTATTCTTTTTATCGTTTGTTCCCAGATCTTCATATACTGTAAAGTTATAATTTGAATCAAAGTTTCCATCTTTATCATAGAATGAAGCAAAATTCTGGGAACTGTCAAACTCATAGTAACCACTTGAAAAATAAGTATTCTTTAAGAATAAGTGATTAACCTCTACTGCCGATTGAAATAACTGAGAAAGGGATTTCCCTGTTCTCATAGCAGTCGGATAACCATTAACCAAATTTGTTGACACCAACCCTTTAGTAGCCTGGAACGGCTGACTACCAGACCACGTAGAAAGACCCATTACTTCATGTTGTTCTGTTGAAGTAGACGCTCCTTGTGGACTTATTTCCTTGCTATTGAAATTCACCATTTTCATAGTGATTCCATACTCTTTATTATCAACAGTTTCAACTATTTTTGAATCAACGGTTTGTTGAGTAGGCTTCATTATTGCAAAATAAAATGATTCTGCCTCGGCCATCGGGCAAACCTCTACCCCACTGCGATTTGCATTGGCTTTTAATCCGATAAAGGAATAGCTATCGTCATCCCATGAAAGAATAGTCGAGTAGAAATATCCATTTTTTCTTCCGTTTAAATTAATACTTCTGTCAAAATAACTTGGATAATCTCTTTCGCTTCTAAACAAATCTCCGCTATTTTGAGGACGTAAGCATTCTTCTCTATATTTATTTTTTAACTGATAATAGTATGTCGGATCACCATTACTATCCTGATACTCTGTAAAATCCCAAACAGAAGTATTGATAGCGCTTCCTACCCACTGAATCATTTCACCGCTTTCATAAGCGCGGTAGAAGTTGCCATCGCTATTCAAAACATAAAATTCGTATTTCTTTGTTGTGTCATTCCATACACGTGAATAAACAACAACCTCAGCTCCATCAGGAACTTGGTCTCTGTCGGCAATATTCACCTTTTCAGCACTGTAAACAGTAAAATCATTATCCTGCAATAGAGGAGTTCTTGTAACCAAGTTTAACCATGAATAGTTACCACCGCTATTTGAGCCAAGAAAACCATTAGCTACTTTTCCACCCTGAAGAGTAAGCGAGTAAGCACCTACACTGAACTTGTATTTACCGGAATTGCTTCCTGTTCCTGATTCAACTTTAATATCAACCGGGGTGTCTGAAAGAGTTACCGATGATCCATTTATCTTTAAATACTTTGTACTTCCACCAATTTGCGTGGAAATATTATATATATTTTCTTTAACACAGGTAAATTGCCAGTCAGATAGATAATTATCTTTATAAACCAATAACTCGCCATTAGAGTTTAATACATCCGGTTTTACTACAAGTTCAACAGCATCAAACCTATTTTGTGTCTTTATGCTGGTATTTAACATGCCCGCGCCTTTAACGCTTTCCTCGTGATAAGCGATTCCGAAGGTTTGACCATCAAGGCCGTAGTAGTCATCCGGAACTGACACAGATGAAGCATAGGTGAAAGAGAATCGAGAGTTTGTCTCGTTGTTACTATCTGTATATAAACGAACTCCACTGCCTCCTCCTGAATGTTGAAGCCATTTACCCTCTCCAACCTTTTTTATTAAAAACAAATTCGAGGTTCCTGAAGGACAGCTGATTTCAAAGACTGTTGCATTAGCCTTTTGATTATCAAGCTCCATTAAATTTCCGCTTTTGTTACGCATGTACTGGTTAACACCATTTATTTTCGTATAAATGTAATATTGATTAGCCGAACCAAATGACTCAAAATACCAACGACTTGCACTATTAATTGTATTTACTTCTATAAAAGCATCATTAGTGTTTATGTCATTTGTAATATATCTTGTTGAGTTACCCGATCCATAGGAAAGGTAGAATCCGTTTGGATCTGCATAATTAGGGCTACCAGTATTTACGTTACTATCATTAAATTCATTTAAATCCTGAACTTTTTTAGCAGAACCTGTCACATATGGAGCCGGTGCAGCAACGATAGTATATACAGAGAAACTATCAGTACTAAACTCAATAGTCTCTTCGCTAATAGTTGTATCTAAATCGTAAACAAGATAGTTTTCTTCGTTTTTATCTTCTACGAAGTGAAGAACGTTTACGTTTTCGAATTCGTCTAAAGACACACCAACAACGCGGATGCTGACATCCACGTTTCCTGTAGGTTCATATTCGATATTTTCATCATTTTCATCGACTATCTTGATGTCGAATACTTTCGAGAACAAAATGTCTTCTGTATCTACGCCGACTTTGCTTGCAGACTCTTCGAGATATTCATCATATCCTTCATCATCAGCTACAAGCTCGGTAACCTTGAGTGCAACACCTTCCATGGGAATGCCGGACTCACTTGTGTAAGTTACATTTGTCTCGTATGAATTTCCGTCTGAAGCGATTATACTCGCGATAAGATTTGTCTCTGTGATTTCCTGAGCGATTTCTGTATCCTCAAGAATTTCTTCAATTGCATTTTCTTCGAGGTCAGTCTGATTTTCAGAGGTTCCATTAGCAATTGTCTCGTTCTGAACTGTCTGAGTATCGTTTGTTACTACTGAAGTATCATCGCCTGACGTTGTCTGGTTTTCAGAATTTGCTATTGTAGTATCATTCAGAGTTTCAGAACTTCCGTCTACTGAACCTTCACCCTGTGCATTCTGATTATTCTGAGCATCTCCAACTACAGTTTCGCCCTGATCAGCTTGCGCATTTTCTTTCTGTCCGGCCTGAACACCATCCTGTGTGGTCTGTGTCTCTTCGCCCTGTCCGTCCTGAGCAGTTCCATTTGCAGCCTGACCTTCAGATGTTTCGTCCACAGCATTTTCGCCCTGACCTTCACCATTTTCGTCATTTGTTCCGTTCTGAACTTCACCATCTTCAGTTGTATCTTCAGTCTCTACAGTCTGGGTTTCTGACATATCGTAGTTTAATACTTCCTGCAGTCCTTCGGGCACGGAAATAACTCGTGTGTCATCTCCCTCTGCCAAAGCAGTAATCGGGGTCTGACCTACGAGGCATATAAACATACATGCAATTATCCAGGCTGTCAGTAATCTTTTCTTCATAATATTTCTCCGAATTATCTTTTATAAGATTATTCGCTTAAACTTATTCCGTCTTCTTTTTTATCTTTTTTAGGTCTTTTATATCTTGTGAGAATAAACTCTGCCAGAATGCTGCCAATCATAAGAAGCAACATTAAAGGCGTCCACTTATCGATGATAACCATCGGAAGTCTCATGTCTTCTGTTAGGATAAATGCAATCACACCGGCAATTGCAAATATTACTTCAAGTATGATTCCTGCAATGAACTTTCCGGTAAAGGCTTTAACCTTGTAGAACAGTTCTTCTACTGCCTTGCAGAAACCATCTTTTGAAACGTATCCGTTTTCACTCTTCTTGGTTGCGACATTCATAATTCTCTCACGTTCTGTCCAGTCTTCAGGAGACATATCCTGTGCTTCGAAGAGTGCTTCTTTCGCTTTATTAACTTTGCGCATCTTGTGTATGCGTCCGTATTTCTTTCTGAGGAAGAAAATCGGGATTAAAATATAAATCGTTATTATGAGGCAAATCAGATTGACAAGAGCCCAGGCATCACGGCCATAGGAGCTTCCGCCGGGAACAAACTTGTCGGTAATATCTATTTTACCGTCTTCATCTTTGTCTTTTTCATCAGGTGTATTCGGATTATTATCCGGAGTTTGTGTATCCGGTTTGTCGGGATTATCTATAACGTCAGGGTTTGTAATTCCGTCATCCGTCACGCCTGTCGGACCTACTGGTGTATTAGAGCCTATCGGTGTATTATCTTTGCCGATTGAAGATGTATCATCTGATGTCGAAGTATTCGAAGGTGGCTCTTCTTTAAGTGTAAAATAAACTACCAGTCTTCCGTTTGTAGTCGTATCACGGCAAGTGGAAAGTGCTATGATTTTTTTTGCATTTGTAAGTGCCGAAGGTCTGATATAACGTGAATATCTGTTTACAAATTCCACTACATCGTTAAAACCGAGACTGCCCACATCATAAACACTGTCTTCGTAAGCATCTGTAAGAACTACAGCCCAAAGTTCCAATTTATATGAACCGCTGAGACAAGTAAATGATCCCCCGGTATTATTGTCAAAGAAATCTTTATCAAGGAATTTATCCAAATCGCCGAACATGCCACGGCTATCCATATGATGTCCGTAGATAACGATATAATCATCGCTTAAATCGGCTTTATTGTAAGCCGACATATAAACAGATCCTGTCAGGCTTGAGTTGCCATACATATCATGGTATGCATAATACAATTCATCGCCATCCTGCATAACCGGATAGGCGATCTTCGTTCCATCAATTGTAAGATATCCTCTGTAGTCCTTATTCTGAGTAGCCAGGTTTTCCTGAACCTCAACCGACTTTATTTCCTCTGCCGTTAATCCGCCGGAGGAAAATGCACGGTTTTGCGTATATAACTGTTCGTAAATTGAATATCCGCTGAAAATAATAAGTATAAACCCTAAAAGAAAGGAAACAGCCAAGAGAATACGGATGCCGATAACGCTTAACTTGTCTATTGAATCTTTTAAACTTGAATTATACATCCGTTCTCTCCTTTCTTTGTTATTTGCAGCTTTTTATCAATTCGTCTTACTGCACTATTGACGATTTCTTTAATTTCTTTTTATCTGCTATTATAAGTTGCTTCTTCGAATCACATTAATGACGGTTCCGAGTATTTCTTTCTTTTTAACAGGTCCGAAATATCTGGAGTCAAGTCCTTCCCTACGGCTGTCAACCAAAATGAAATATTCATCCTCGCCAAGTGTCAGCGGGTAATTAACCATATCATCACGCTTGGGGGTTTCATAATATATCTTGTCTTCAACCAGTATATTACCGTTAACTACAGGTCGATTCGCATCATTAATCTCTATTGTATCTCCCGGTGCGGCAATTACACGTCCTACCATCAGCCTTTTCTTGGTTTCTTCCGGAATTACCTTTTCAAAAACCACTATCTCATGGAACGAAGCATCTCGGTCCAAGCGATAGAAAATCAGCAAATCTCCGGCATCCACACGTGGCGTCATATCCAGGTTGGGCATATGTGTAATACCGATAATCTTGAAGAATAGAATCCATACTACCAGTACAAAAACTGCAAGGAATATTAAGAACCAGTGATAGTTCCTAAAGCCCTTCTCATAGCGATCAAGTTGCTTCATTAGCTTATCTGTATCGCGCCCGTTTTGTTCATTTTTAAGTTCAGAATTGTCGTTTAAGTCCGTCATTATCGTGTTCCTAATCCATTTTTAAGGTAAAAGACCCGACAGCTGTATTAATATAGCCATCGGATCTTTTATTTTAGCTAATCATATATAAATCAATATGAATCATATTAGCCACCTGTCGCCAGCAATTACTTTGCTGTCTCTTTTTTATTTGTCTGGTTGTATAAAACAATACCGAGTGTAATGAAGAAGATGCCTCCTAAAAGGATTAACATATAAGGAGCAAATCTTACAACAAAACCTGTAGGTGAGATGAGCTGTAAATTGTTGTCTACAGCTACACTGTGAGCTGTATCGTCATCTGCATCTGCTGTAGTTGTAATAGTAGCTTTTGTTGACTGATATGCTGCTTTTGTAGCTGCCTGAGCCACAGCTGAAGTAGGAGCAGTAGGAGTATCAGTAACGGCTGCATCAACAGTACCTGGAGTAACACCATCTTTTACCGTAGTTACTTGATATGTTACACCGGAAACATCATTAGTTTCATATACTTCTACAGAGGTACCGTTCGGGATACCAACATATTTAATATTTTCGCCGTCCTTAATCTTTACAACACCATTAGTATTTCCTGCAGAAAGAGCAGCCGAAGCAGGATCCGTCCATCCAGTTACTTTTGTATTTGTGGTATCTGAAGGATCACCAATAATATCTACCGGCTGCGTTACTGTGTCATTAGTAAACAATACAGTGAACGGGAAAAGATGAGTATTTTTTGCATAATTATCATTAGTAACTGTCTTACTTACTGTAACGTTATATGTATAATAACTGTCTGCAAGATAATCAGTGCCATCATTTGTTCCTGCAACGAAACCATTTGTCTTCACAGCACCGGTAGTAGTTGTGTCGCCTGCATCAGTAATTTCTTCGCTTTCCAGCATACATACATAACCATATATGTCCCATTCAGCTGCAGTTGCACCATTTGTAAATCCTGAAGTTGCCGGACGAACATATACGTCAAGATAACGAACATGAGGGTTTGTAGCACTTGTGGTTTCAGTAACACCTGTAGCCGCATAAGTAGCAACACCATCATGAGGAGTTTCGGTTATTACATAACGATAAACACCAGCAGCACCAAATACAACATTTGAAAAATCTATTGTAAGATCTTTATAGTTTGCAGCACCATCATCAGCAGCAGTAACTGTTTCTGTGGGTGCCCAAGCAATCGTATTTGCGGTAGTACCCGTCAAGGTAATATCAGAAATACCAACACCTGCTTTCGTTTTAGCTGTTACAGCTGTACTATTAGCATGATCTGTCGTAGCATCAGTAACATTAATATTAGCAGCCCCTGCAGTAATAACATAGGTATAACTAATAGTCGGTGCATTGATACTTGTCTCATTAACATTATATACGGTTAATTCCTTCTTAATGTTAATCTTTTTTTCCTGAGTTTGTGGCTTGTCTGTTGCAAATGTTGAACTACCACCAATTTCACCATTAGTAAGTTCAACCGGATCACCCGGAGCAGCAAACACGGTTGCGTTCATTGCCAGCGTCATTACTGCTGTAAGCAAGAATGCGCCGATTCGTTTAAATCCTTTCTTCATTTTACCCATCCTCCAAAAGAATATTTTAAGATTTTCATTATTAACTGTTTTTTGCCATCTTGGGCAAATTTGGGAATAACAACCCCAACGCATTTTTTATGATAGTTGATTTTAGCATTATTTTTATCTTATGTCAACTTTTATTTTGAAACTCAAAAGTCGGCAAAGCGCCTAATAGACGGCATGTGGACAATTTTATGACTTCCTAGCCTTAGAAGTTTGTCCATCATTATTTTAAGCATTAATCAACTAATTTTTTATAAATTTTTTATCGGAAGCAATGTACCTATCCTTAACCAAAATTGCCTAAAAATAAAGGTTTTGACACAAAATAATAATAAAATGTCATAAATAAAAATAATTTTTCGCAAAAAACAGGACAATAAATGGGCAAAATTAAGGGATTTTTGAGATTTTTATTCCCAAAAATCCCTTTTAAAATTATAATTTACTTATTATTTGAGGTGATTTTCATGGACAAAACAGTTATAAGCGTCGAGCAGATGCGAAGAAGTGATGCATACACAATCGAAAACTTTGTCCCTTCCAAAGAACTCATGTACCGTGCGGCAAATGGGGTTTTTGAATCTTTTAGGAGTTGGGATAATAAAAAAATTGCAATTGTGGTTGGCGGAGGCAACAACGGCGGAGACGGTTATGCTCTGGCAGGAATCCTAAAAAAGAACAATATCGATTCCGTCATCATAAAAGTATCCGAAAAGATGTCCGAGGACGGAAAATATTACAGTGATATTGCAGAAGAACTCGGTGTGAAATCGGAAATGTTTACGGAAGCAACGGATTTATCATCATATAATGTAATCGTCGACTGCATTCTCGGAACAGGTTTTACGGGCGAAGTAAGAGGTCTCGCAAAAGATGCGATTGAGGCTATCAACAAATCCGGTGCTTATGTAATAAGTGTGGATATTAACAGCGGAATGAACGGCGATACCGGCGAAGCTTACCTGGCCGTTAAGTCCGATCTTACGGTATCCATCGGATATTACAAGCAGGGACTGGTTACGGAAGCCGCCAAAGAATATATAAAAGAAATGACGAATGTCGATATAGGAATCGTCCTAATATAAGTTAAGCTCATAAAAGAATGGAGCCAGGCACCCTTCGGGAGCCAGGCACAAAAACTGAAAATAAAAAACTCCTTGAAGTTCAAGGAGTTTTTTTAGAGGCGCGAACCGGATTTGAACCGGTGATCAGGGTGTTGCAGACCCACGCCTTACCGCTTGGCTATCGCGCCACAACAATGTAATTATATAAAAAAATGCTTCTAAAAGCAATAAAAATCTTTTTGATGACTCCGACGAGAATCGAACTCGTGTTACCGCCGTGAAAGGGCGATGTCTTAACCGCTTGACCACGGAGCCGTATACTATTTCGTTCGCCTCAATCGATACGTCAACTCCCCAAGTTGGACTCGAACCAACGACATCATGATTAACAGTCATGCGCTCTACCAACTGAGCTATTGAGGATTATTCTCAAACCTTCAAAACCGAACACAGAATTCTTTAAACTAGATTTTAACC
>JAEEGJ010013277.1_pt1 | contig 20049 bp, 14 predicted proteins | sample 8958761 | NCBI WGS metagenome assembly JAEEGJ01 (sample SAMN16246546, study PRJNA631951) | gut metagenome | biome: gut microbiome; feature: rumen; material: RS-attached | host: Bos | place: Iran: Karaj | collected 2018-10 | reverse complement strand
GGAACTTAACACCCTTGCGGATGGTGAAGATATATTCATCCATTGAATCCGAAAGCTCATAGCCTGTAGCCAGACAGGGATTGAGAACTCCGTCGGAATCGAACTTGTAAAGGCCTTCATAAACGTTGAAGATGATCTCACGGTCACCTGCAGCATTAACTGTGTGCGGATCCAGGACGTTGGGCTCCTGGGTGATTCCTACAGTTACAGTGTTTCCTTCGCCTGCGTTCTTGGTGCAGCCACAGAACACTCCTGCAATAACAACTGCGGACAGAACAACTGCCGCGATCCTGCGGGAAAGTTTTTTCATTTCATTGCCCCCTCGATTTTGATTTATATAATTATACGGGTCTGCCCCATATAGACATGAGGACAACGCACACAATAAAAACAGGCCTGAAAAGGCTTATTCTATTGATGTTTACTAAAAATTCAAATTTACAGATTCAAAAAAACAAAACTTTTTTATTTCAAGGGAGTATAATATAACAGGTTTTAATTAAAGCCGCGTTTTTTTATGCGGCTGAAATCAGGGAGATAAGCTATGAAGAGATGTCCGGTATGCGGTGTAATGATGGGAGACAACGTAGCACGTTGTTCGATGTGCAAATACGACTTCCAGAAGGCTTCACAGGGCGATGTGCATTCTGCAGCTGAAGATGCCAAAAAGGTTCTTGAGCAGAGGGAGCAGGAGAAGATCGCACGCGCTGAGGCCAAGCGAAGTGAAGAAGAGAAGCGCATCATCGAGGCTATGGAGAAACTCGAGCGCGATTACGCCACGATGCAGGACAAGTTCAATTCCGAGAAGCTTAAGCTTGATTCGGAATTCTCCGCTTTCCAGAAGAAGAAGCTCGACGAGAAGATCGCTCTTGAGCAGACAGTCGACACCATCCGCAATGAGGTTGGTGAGGCGCGTGAGAAGCGCGATGCAATGCGCAAGGAAGCTGAGACTGTCGTAAAAGAAGCCAGAGAGAAGTCAAAGAAAGAGCACGACGAGATGATCGCAGCTGCTCAGGCAGAGCAGAAGCGAATCCTTGAAGAGGCACAGCGCCAGACCGAGGAGCTCGCCGTACAGGTCGAGAAAGAATATAAGGAAGCAATGGACAAGCGTAATGAGCTTGTCAAGCAGGCAGAAGAAGTCCAGGCAATGATGGACAATGCCGATAAGATCGCTGCCGAGAAGGAAAAAGAAATAAAAGGCCTTGAGGCAAAGATCGTTAAGCTCAACGAAGATTTTGAGAAGGAAAAGGTCAGGATCGCCGAGGAGTCCAAGAAGGTTTCCATGGAGCAGGCTTCCGAAGCACTCAAGATCAAGGATCAGGCAGAGGCTGAGCGTGACAAGGCCAAGGCTGAGACTGAGAAACTCATTGCTGCAGCAAATGCAGAGCGCGATCAGATCATCGCCGAGCTCGAGCAGCGCAATAAGCAGGCTCAGGATGAGCTTGACGGACTTACCGAGCAGGCAAGAAGAGTCATGGCTGAAGCTGAAGAGGCTGCCAAGGCACGTGACGAGCTGACAAAGCAGACAGCTGCTGCAAAGGAAGAACTCAACAAGCAGATCGAGACAGTAAAGGCTGATCTTGATGCAAGAGAGAAAGAACTTAACCAGAGGGTCACCGCTGCCAATGCAGATCTCGAAGTCGTTGAGGCTAAGAAGAACAACGCAGAGGAACTCACTAACCAGTATATAGCCGAGCAGAAGAGGATCGAAGGCGAGATCGGCGGATTAAAGAACGAGCTCGAAGAAGCAAAGCGCGTTATCGCTGATTCCAAGAAAGCCACTGTTCTTGCTGAGGCTGCTGCTCAGGAGATCGTGCTCAATGCCGAGAAGCAGGCTGTATTCCTCAAGGAAGCTGCTTTGAGTGAGAGTGAGAAGGGCTCCATGATGAAGCAGATCGAGGATTTGGAAAAACAGATTAAGGAGAAAGAGATGGAAAAGGCTGAGCTTGAGAAGAAGCTTGCTGCGCTCGACGAATCGATCGCTGCACTTGAGAAGAAGGTAAGAGAGGGCGGTTCAGGTTCAAGTGACGGCCCGAAGGAATACAGCGTTGAGACGATCTCTCATAACAGAATGTCAGAAGTCGACGTCAAGGCCCTTTCCGAGATCCTCAAGAAGAAGGCAGCAGAAGGCTGGAAACTCGTTTCCGCGATCGACGATGACGGCGGAAAGATCATTTCCTCTCTGGGCGGTGCCGAGACAGCATCACTTTCAGGCGGTACATTCAATACTAAGGAAGACCGTGTCGTCCTGATCTTCGAGAGACCCCTTCAGGATACAAGAAGAGTCAGATAACAGACTTTTACAGAAAAGAGCAACCGGGAGGCTGCAATTTGCGGCCTCTTTTTTTGTCTTTGCGGCATTGATGTGGCATTAAACCCAAATGCACAAAAAATATTTAAATTATGTTCAGCGTTTTGTGGAATTAGACTATCAAATATTTTATAATAGGAAAGTTATTGAATTTAGAACCAAGGAGGAATGACTGATGGAGATTTATTCCGCAGACAAAATTCGCAATATCGCGCTGTTCGGCCACGTCGGGTCCGGAAAGACGACACTCGCAGAGGCAATTCTCTACTACACCAAAGCGATCAATCGTCAGGGCAAGATCGTTGACGGAAACACGACACTTGACTATGATCCTGAAGAGATCAAGCGTCAGATGTCTGTTAGCCTTTCCGTTGCCTGCTGTGAGTATAAGGGCAGCAAGATCAATATCATCGACACACCCGGTGACTTCGATTTCCTGGGCGAAGAGATGAGCGGAATAAGGATCGCCGATTCCGGTGTCATCATGATCTCCGCTAAGGGCGGTACATCCGTAGGTTCCGAGAAGGCAATAAGACTCCTTAAGGGTAAGAAGGTTCCTTTCCTGTTCTTCATGAACAGAATGGATGAGCCTAACGCAGACTTCGAGGCAGTTGCTGCCCGTATGATGGAGCGTTACGGACCTTCAGTCATCCCGCTTTCTTTCCCTATCATGAAGGACGGCCAGATGACAGGTATCGTCGATGTTATGAACCGCAAGGCTTTCAACGTCGACAAGGCAACGGGTAAGTTCATTGAGTATCCGCTTCCCGAAGAATACAACGAGAGAGTCGATGACCTCCAGAACAAGGTCAACGAAGTTGTAGCTGAAGCTGATGACGCACTCATGGAGAAGTTCTTCGCAGGCGAGCCTTTCACAGAGGATGAGTTCCGTCACGGTGTTCATGCAGGTTTCCGTGAAGGTAAGCTCCACCCGATCTACTGCGGTTCCGCATATATGAACTGGGGTATCGACTTCCTGCTCAACTGCATTTCGAAGGATACACCTCCGGCAGGAAAGAAGCCCGCGCTGGAAGCAACACTTCCCGACGGAAGCACGCAGATGGTTTCCTGCTCACTTGAGGATCCGCTCGCTGCGTTCGTATTCAAGACGATCTCCGACCCGTTCGTCGGTAAGATCAGTATCTTCAAGGTCAACGCAGGTACTCTCCGTGCAAACTCCACCGTCTACAATGCCACAAAGGGCAAGGACGAGAGGATCGGCGGCCTGTTCTATCTGAGAGGAAAAGAGCAGATCGTAACCGATAAGGTCACCGCAGGTGATATCGGTGCTGCTTCCAAGCTCGCAAATACAGATACAAACGATACGCTCTGCGACAAGGCACGCGTACTCGAGATGCCTAAGATCAAGTTCCCTACACCCGTTCTTTCCAAGAGCATCGTTCCCGATAAGAAGGGTGAGGAAGATAAGATCATTACAGGTCTTACAAAGCTTGCAGACGAAGATCACTGCTTCTCTGTTGAGACCAACCCTGAGACAAAGCAGATGGTACTTTCAGGTCTCGGCGACATGCAGCTTAAAGTCATCATCAGCAAGCTCAAGAGCGTCTATAACGTTAACTGCACACTGGATGCACCCAGGGTTGCTTACCGTGAAGCCATCCGCAAGAAGGTCAAGGTCCAGGGTAAGCATAAGAAGCAGTCCGGCGGTCACGGTCAGTACGGTGACGTATGGGTGGAATTTGAACCCAATGCCGAGACAGAGGATCTCGTATTCGAAGAGAAGGTCTTCGGCGGCGCTGTCCCGAAGAATTACTTCCCGGCAGTTGAGAAGGGACTCCAGGAGTCCGTTAAGAAGGGTATCCTCGCAGGCTATCCCGTAGTTAACCTCAAGGCTACTCTGGTCGACGGTTCTTACCACCCGGTAGACTCTTCCGAAATGGCATTCAAGATCGCTGCAAACCTCGCTTTCAAGGCCGGCATGACAGCCGCAAGCCCGGTTCTCCTCGAACCCATCAGCAAGGTTGAGGTACATATCCCCGAGGATAAGCAGGGTGATATCATGGGCGATCTCAATAAGCGCCGCGGAAGGATCATGGGAATCGATGCCGACGAATTCGGTTCCGTTGTCAATGCTGAGGTTCCTACCGCTGAAATGCTTGAGTACGCTACAGACCTTAAGTCAATGACTCAGGGACGCGGCTGGTTCTCTATGGAGCATGTCCGTTATGAACCCGCACCTGAAGAAGTTGCCCAGAAGGTAATTGCTGAGGCTAAGGTGGAAGAAGATTCGTAATATTGCTTTACCTGCTTGAGCGTAAATCCGCCCGCAGAGCAATGCAGATCTTCAATTAAAACGAGTGCAAAAGAGCCGTCTCTTCTTGAGGCGGCCCTTTTACCCTTTGGACATAAGACAGCCGGTTACCTGTCAAAAGAAAAGGGATGTCCCGTTTGAGACATCCCTTTTATGATCTTTGAGTCAGACCGGATCAGTAGATCTTATAGATGACCGTGTTCTCCTCAGTAAAGTATGCAACCTGCTGAAGGTTCTCTTCGAAGAACTCACGGTTGAAGAATACATCATCACCGTAATCGCCGTCTTCAAAGTCAGGATCTGCGATGAGGTAACGGATACCGCGCTCTTTGCAGTAACGCTTGAACTCGTTTATATTGCCGTCACAGCCTGAAATGAGCCAGAGGTAGATGGTGTCACGCTTATTGGTATCGTGGCCTGCAGACCATGCGTAGTAAGGCCAGCCGTAATACATAGGGCGTCCTGAGAGCAGGAATCTGTTCATAGACCATTCTGGAGTCAGGAAAACGTCATCGGGTTCAGTGTTTTTCTCGATCCATTCCGTAACGGGAGAATTGACGTTTACGGCCATCGGAGTGTTGTTGATGTTGATGTAGGTAGCCCACTCCGAAATACCTGTGCCTGTAAGAGCAACGAGCAGAATGAGTGCGGCTGCGACGCCGAAGATCTCGCAAATGACCCATACAGGACCGGGCAGACCCTTGGTCTTTGTCTCAACGGCCTGATGCTCAAGGACCATGTCCCCGTCATCCTCATCCTCTTCATCTTCGTCTTCGGTGTCGTCTTCTTCCTCAGAACTTTCGGAAACTTCCTTCTTTTCATCCTCGTCTGAGTTCTTTTCGGCAAGTTCCTTGGAATCCTTCTCTTCATCTTCGTCATCGAGGACTTCGAACGGAAGTTCTTCAAGCTCTTCGGATTTTTCTTCTTCCTTATCCGGTTCAGCTTCCTCCTTTTCGGGTTCGGAAGCTTTCTCTGTCTTGTCGGAAGATTCGTCGGACTCGGCTTGTGCCTCTTCCTTGTTTTCGGCTTCTTCTGTCTTTTCGTCCTTATCTGTCTTGGAAGCGTCTTCAGCGATAGCGGCAGAACCGGGTCTCATAGCGACTGTGCGCTCTGAAGGGAATTCGGAATCCTCTTTAGCTTCTTCAGTTTCTTTCTTGTCTTCATCTTTCTTTTCGTCGACGAAAGCAACTTCCGCATCGTCAGAGTCATCGGCGTCATCGGTCTCAGCTGAAGCTTCTTTAGCTTCCTCTTTTTCCTCAGCCTTGGCGGCATCCTCAGCAATTGCCATGGAACCGGGTCTCATAGAAACGGTGCGCTCATCAGGGATCTTGGAAAGCAGACGGGAACCTTCATCCATATCCTCAGTCTTTTCTTCGGATTTCTCTTCAGACTTTTCCTCGGACTTTTCTTCGTCGTCCGTAACGATCTCTTCGGGCTCTGAGACATCGTCGGTCAAGACCTCGAAAGGCTCATCGTCACTGTCGCCGAAATGAACTTCTTTATTCTTTTCTTTATCGTCCTCAGCCTCATCAGGGATAACGGGAGGAAGCTCGCCGTCCTTGGCAGCCTTTTCGATGTTAGCTTCAAGAGCTTCCTTCTCATCGGCGGAATCTTCTTCTGACTCGTTGTCATCTTCCTCTGTATCTGCATCGATATCAACGTCTGCAGCGAGAACGGCAACAGTCTTTTTGCGGCCCGGCACGACAAGCAGGTTTGCCATGAAGATGGCGACAAATGCATCGATCAGAATGAGGGATACCTGGATGAACTTGTGGTTTGCGAGCATTTCGAGCGTTACCTGGAACGTGAACGCAAAGATTATCGGGTTAAGAAATGCCAGGAACAGGAAGAACCTGTAGACGGGCTTCTTCTTTACGATGTCGTGGAAGAAGAGCACCAGGGTGCATGTAATTGCAACAACAAGCGTAGCGCCTGTTACGGTCATGAGATAAGAACCCCATGAGAGCAGGACGTTTGCGGTTACCGGCTGGGAGTTCTCGGAAAGCAGGAACCCGGGCTGGTATTTCAGGGCAAGCACGTTCTGAGCGCCGCCGGAGAATGCCAGTGTCTGTATAAACGATGAGATGACCGCGCATGCTGCCACCATCAGATGAAGGAGCCTGCTCTCTGATACCAGTGCCATTCCGAAAAGCACGAGCAGCAATGCGATAAGGCATGAACCGTGGAAATACGGCATGACGATCACAAGGATGCATGTGAAAAGAGCTAAGGTGCCTGCTGAAAGCGGATCTTCTTTTCTGGGGAGCCAGGCGTTGCGTGAGAACAGTATTGCTTTGACCGCACCGGAGAAAGAACCGGCACTCATGGCGGAGATGCAGAGCCTTCTTACAAACGGAATGAAAAGGATGACGCAGATGAGCGTTATCGCAATGCCGAGCATCAGATGGCGCTGGTTGGGGTAGACGTTGATCGCCCAGACGCCCCATTCGTCATAAGGGGTCACGCCGTACCATGTCTGGTTGCTGAATATCTCATTGAAAGTCTCGGCGAGCGATTTGCCGCTTGTTAATGAATTGCTGATGCGGACAAATACGTTAAGAGAGCTTCTCAGGAAAACGAATACCGGAGACAGCGCGAACGCAAGGCGTCTTCCGGAAAGGAGAGAAGCAAGGAGTCCCAGAAGGACAAGGGCGCATACCATCGAGATGATGGAAGGGATATTGAGCGCATAGTCGATAGGGAATCCCAGATACTCGAGCATTCCTGCGAGGAAGTAGAACATGAAGTGATACTTGATGCCGTCACCTGAGAAATGCATGTATTCGGTAGGAAAGTTGAAGCCCTTGCCGAACGAGGAGACCATCGCGGTGTGGGGCGAGAGGTCTGAGAATGTCGAATAGCCGTTGAGCAGGTAGTTGCGGTCAATCCTGTATGTATAGAACATGAGGAAGGCCGAGACGACTGTCACGAGCAGGATGATCAGGCTGTAAAAGAGTGTGTTGGAAGGCTTGTTGACATAAGCCGGAAGCTTGGAAGCAGGTTCCTCGCCGGTCTCTTTGATGAGCTCTTCTTCTTTGATCCTCCTGCGGTTCACCGTGATAAGGCAGGTGAGAACAAGCCAGAGGAACAATGCTGCGGTAACCATCAGGCCTATCTTCATGCAGAGTTTCTCGCTTGCCACGAAGTAAGACAGCCCGAGGATCACATAGTAGTTGACGAACGGTACGCACATCAGTCCGGTCACGGTTCCCGCGGAAACCACGAAGAGTGTGCTGGGTATGTTTTCGATCGCCTTGACTGAAGGCGCACATGCCAAATAAAGACGTCTAACGTCAGGGATGCAGATGGCCACAAGGACCATTCCCGTTATGGCGCATACGCAAAGATACAGAAATGCGAGCATAAAATCTCCCTTCAAACGATTTAAATAATTATATCAATTATTAATATAGGCAACTTTTACAAACTTATAACAGTTTCAAATAAAGGCAGTAAAAGATTTGTGAAAAAGGTCTATAATCTGCATATATCTTGTGAAAAGAAAGGTATTTCATGAAAATAGTTGTTTTAGGCGGCGGACTGTCGCCGGAGCGTGACGTATCGCTCAAATCGGCAAGCCTCATTGCGAATGCGCTCCTTTCTAAGGGCCATGAGGTTGCGATGATAGATCTTTATGACGGAATCGAGAATGACCGTCCCGCAGAAAGCTTTTTCCGCAGAGGCACGGTAAATCCCTATACTTATACGATTCCCGAGAATGAACCTGATCTCGAGGAGATAATCAGACAGCACGGCGGAAGAAGGCAGTGGGTAGGTCCCAGGGTCATCGAACTCTGCCAGTATGCCGACAGGGTGTTCCTCGGACTTCACGGTTCCCACGGCGAGAACGGCCAGATCCAGGCTCTCCTTGACGCATATGACGTTATGTATACCGGATGCAGATATTTAGGCTGCGCCATCGCCATGGACAAGGACGTATCCAAGTCCCTGATCGCAGGCGCGGGTATCCCCACGGCAAAGTGGATCACCGGCAAATATGAGGACATGACTCCCGAGAAGATCCTTAAGGAGATAGGCATTCCCTGTGTTATCAAGCCTATCGGCTGCGGTTCTTCCTGCGGCGTTTCAATCGTCAAGAACGAGGAAGAGTTCGCTCCTGCGCTTGAATGGGCAGCTTCCTATAAGCAGATGATCCTTGTCGAGCAGTTCCTTAAGGGACGCGAGGTCACGATCAGTGTGGTCGGGCACCGGGCTCTTCCCATTACCGAGATCATCCCCCACGAGGGTTTCTACGACTACAAGAACAAGTATCAGGACGGACTTACGACACATGTCTGCCCCGCCAGGATAAATGAGGAAGACTATAAGAAATGCCAGGATCTCGCAGTCAGGATCTTTGACATACTCAGAATGGACCAGTACGGCAGGATCGACATGATCTACGATGAGAATACTCACGAATTCTGGTTTATCGAGGCAAATAACCTCCCCGGAATGACGAACACCTCACTGCTTCCCGAGGCAGCCAAGGTCGAAGGCATCTCTTATGAGGACCTTTGCGAGAAGATCGTCATGAGCTGCGGAAAGACCGCGATAGAGGGGATCTGACCCGGTAAGTAGTCGGAAGGCTGCTTATGTGTTAGAATTTAAAGGTTAAACTTTCGGAGGAACGGCAATTGGATTATCTTGAAGGACTGATGCTCGGCAAATTGTGGAGCGATACCGATTACGAGAACAGAAAGCATTTCTGGCTCTTCGTGATCTATGGCCTGCTTTGCAACTGCATCGTTCTTTATACATATATCCTCGGTAAGAGGCTTTTGTGGTGCGGAGAGGTAGGAATGCCTCTTTTTGCCACTTTTATAATCCTTTTTGTCGCAAGCCCCTTTATTAATTTCAGATATTACCGAATGCCCTTATGGGGCAAGATATTGGTATTGGCAGAGAAGATCTTCAAATCTTATCTCGTTCTCAGTTACACGGTGAGTCTCATACTCCCGAAACTCACGGTGAATGTTGGTGATCTCCAGTCTTTTGTCATTGACTATCTCAATAAGACTCTTGAGCAGTACACAACCAAATATGCGGCAAGTTCCGGTTCGTTCGCCACGGTTACCGGCGTTCTTGCCGGAGGCCTGCACGTAGTGCTGACGGTACTTGGTATCTTTGTGGTTGCCATGATCGTACCCGGCCTCATATACATAGTATTCAGATTCTGTCAGTTTGTATGGGACTGGCTCATCAACACTTTGATACTTAAGAGATTCTTTCCCTCGAAGCGGTAACAAGCTTCGAACCGGATCTCTTTTTCGCGGAAACAGGAGGAAGGCATGGCGGAGCTTAGAGACAGAATAGACATTACGGTTGAAGAACTCGAAGAGTCTCTCGGAGCTTCAAATCTGCCCAGATTTATCAGGGAATCGGAGAAATCCTTTCTTCAAAGGATCGATACCATCTGTTCCGAGATCTGTGCCGACAAGGAGAAGAAGGCTATCTTCGTCTCAGGCCCCACATCTTCCGGAAAGACGACTTTTACGCTAAGGCTCGCGAAAACGATCACAGAGGCAGGCAGAAAGGCCTGCCACCTCTCTCTCGACGATTACTACAACATTCAGGATATCGTCTGCGACAGGGAGGGAAGACCCGATTTCGAGACGATCGACGCGCTTGACGTTGACAGGATACAGAGCGATATAGCAAGGATCCTGAACGGGGAGACGGTCATCCCGCCGTTCTTTGATTTCCAGACCAGGATCCAGCATGAAGGCAAGCCCGAGAATGCCATCACTTTAGGTGATGATGGCGTACTCATAGTTGAGGGCCTTCACGGACTCAATTCGAGAATATCGGGCAGCTTTGGTGACAAGTGTTCCAAGGTCTTCATAATGCCTTACGGCAATGTGTACTGTGACACCAAGCTCATGGACAGCAATGAGATCAGAATGCTTCGAAGGATCGTAAGGGACAACAGGCACAGAAGTGCCCATGCGCTTGCCACTATTGACTACTGGCCCATGATCAGCAAGTCAGAGGAGAAGTACTACACCGATTATCTGACATGCGCAGACTATCACGTTAATTCGTTCCTCGCATATGAGAGCCTTATAATCGCGCCCCTCGCGTTAAATGACATCCAGGCTGCTTTGAAGCAGGTGGAGAAGGGCACGATCGCGCCCAGCGTATTTATGGAAAAGTCGACTTCCGGCAAGCCTTTTGCGGATCTGTCTTCAGCTTTGGCGAAAGCTTCCAAGCTGATAGGCCACTTGGACAAGATCCCTGTAGTCAGCCCTGACCAGGTTCCCGCGGAATCCATCCTGAACGAATTCATCAGCGGTTAACGAAGGAGGCTAAAAATGCCTATCAGAATATCAGACAATCTTCCGGCGAGACATACACTCGAACAGGAAAGAATATTTGTTATGGAAGAGAACCGCGCTCTGTCTCAGGACATCAGAGCGCTCAGACTTGTCATTCTCAATCTGATGCCTGACAAGATCACGACCGAGACACAGCTGTTAAGGGCGCTGTCAAACACGCCGATACAGATCGATATAGAGCTTTTGTGCATGGCTTCGCACCAGTCGACTCACACGAGCGCCGCGCATCTTACCAAATATTATGAGACATTCGACAAGATAAAGGACCAGTATTTCGACGGCATGATCATTACAGGCGCGCCTGTCGAGAAGCTCCCTTTCGAAGAAGTCGATTACTGGGAAGAATTATGTCAGGTGCTTGAGTGGAGCAAGACGCACGTCTATTCGACACTGCATCTGTGCTGGGCGGCATTTGCGGGACTTTACTATCACTACGGAGTTCCGAAATACGTTCTCGATAAGAAGGTATTCGGAGTTTTCGAGCATTCTATGACATGGAGCCGTCCGGTCAAGCTCTTCAGAGGCTTTGACGACGTATTCTATGTTCCTCATTCGCGTTACACGGAGATAAGGAAAGAGGATATCCTGAAGCACAGTGATTTGAGGATCCTCTCCGAATCTGAGGAATGCGGCATCTATGCCGTTTCGGATCTGCACGGACGTCAGATATTCATCACCGGCCACTCCGAGTATGACAGGGAGACGCTCGACAGGGAATATAAGAGAGACCGTGGAGCAGGCCTTAATACGGCACTTCCGGTCAACTATTACATTGACAATGATCCGAAAAAGGGCGCACTCCTCAGATGGAGGTCTTCTGCGACCCTCATGTACACAAACTGGCTCAACTACTACGTTTATCAGGAGACTCCGTTTGATATCGGAGCTATCAGCAACATAAGGAACGAAGATCTGGTACCCGGAAGGGATGAGGAGAAACATGAGTGATACCGGAATGACGGTACTGACCGATGAATTCACGCGGAGCATCGCTCCCAAACGCCCGGTCTCCGGTTACAAGGGGACCTTCGGAACCGCGCTGATCACTGCGGGTTCCGAATACATGACGGGTGCTGCTGTCCTTGCATGCGGAGCTGCACTCAGATCGGGTTGCGGCCTGGTACGAGTCTATTCCGAAAGCAGGACCTTGGATGCTATCAGGGCAAATCATCCGTGCGCTTTGCAGTCTCTGCGCGAAGGCATGCCTTCAGGAGTTTTGAGAACGGCAGGACGCCTTCTCGAGAGCGCGAATTCCGTGCTGATCGGTCCCGGTATCCCTTCTGACGATCTGAATATCCTTCCGCTTCTCGGACTTTTTATCCGCGAGGCGAAAACCCTTGTTATCGATGCCGGAGCGCTCAGTGCTGCCGCTCATGATAAAGAGAATATCCTTCCGATGTTAAGGCACAGGGAGACGCCTGCGATCCTTACTCCTCATATGGGTGAATTCGCAAGGATCTCTGCAGGTGTTGAGGGGATCGGCCCGGCTGATTCTTCCGATCAGGCCGCACTTAAGCTTGCGGCAAAGCTCAGGAGCATTATCGTTCTTAAGAACAGCAAGACGTTCATTGCGCTTCCTGACGGAAAACTGTACGTCAATGATGTTGAGAACAGCGGGCTTGCGAAGGGCGGATCCGGAGATGTCCTGGCAGGACTTACCGCAGGCCTTCTTGCCCAGGGTGTATCACCCGCGGAAGCCGCATGCGCTGCTGTCAGGATACATTCCAATGCGGGAATGCTCGCGGCGCAGGACTACGGAACAAGAGCAATGCTGCCTTCCGATCTGGAGGATTTCTTCCCGGAAGCATTTGAGAAAGCCGGTTGGAGCTGAGTATCTATGGAACATAAAGATGCCGGACTCAGAACTGATTACTATGACCGTTCGTGCGTTGAGATCGATCTTGACGCGCTCAGGCATAATTTCGAAGAGATAAAGAAGGTTACAACGCCCGGAACCGGTATCCTTGCGGTGGTCAAGGCTGATGCCTACGGCCACGGTGCATATGAGACCGCCAAGGCTCTTCTGGAGTGCGGTGCTGCGGGCCTTTGCCTTGCAACGATCGATGAAGCGGTCGAATTAAGGCACCGCGGTATAACTGCCCCCATGATGATCTTAGGATTTACTGACAAGAGCAGATTTGCCGATGCGGTCAGATATGACATCGAGCAGGCCGTCTATTCTTATGAGGTTGCCAAGGCTCTTTCAGATGAGGCTGTTTCACAGGGCAGGGAGATAAAGATACATGTCAAGCTCGATACCGGAATGGGCCGTATAGGCTTCAAGACTGACGGATCCGATACGGAAGAGATAGTTAAGTGCTGCAAACTGCCGGGGATCGTTCCTTACGGCGTTTTCTCGCATTTCGCCGTAGCGGATACCGATGATGACGAATATACGTTGAAGCAGTTTGATGCCTTTATGGGACAGATAAACAGACTTGAGTCTGAGGGCATCGTTTTTGCGAAAAAGCATATATGCAACAGCGCGGGTATCATGAGATTCCCTCAGATGCACCTCGACCTGGTCAGAGCGGGCATCATTTTGTACGGCTTAATGCCGCCGGGATGCCCCGAGCCGGAGCGTAAGCCTGATCTTATCCCGGTCATGAACTGGTATGCCAAGGTAATTCACGTCAAGACGATACCTGCAGGCGCGACGGTCAGCTACGGAAGGCATTTCAAGGCGGAACGCGAGACCGAGGTCGCAACGGTCGGAATAGGCTATGCTGACGGACTTTCAAGACGTCTTTCAAATGGTTTCGAGCTCGTTTTGAACGGCGAGAAGTGCCCGATAATCGGTAATGTCTGCATGGATATGTGCATGGTGGATACTACGGATCTCAAGGTCAGGCCCAAGGTCGGCGACAAGGTCGTTGTTTTCGGAAAAGACAGGCTTGCTGACGATCTGGCAGACAGGCTCGGAACTATCAACTACGAGATAACTTGTGATGTCGGAAGGAGAGTCAGGCGTATTTACACCTGCAAAGAGTGAAGATGAACTTCCTTGCGGCACTTTACACTCTTGTAATCTATCCGATCGAGCTTTTGTTCGAGATCGTATTCTCGGTCATATTCAAAACATCGGGAAATGTTATCGTTTCCATAATAATACTGAGCCTTGTCTTTAATCTGGTTGTGCTTCCCCTTTACAGGCGCGCCGACAGCATTCAGGAAGAAGCCCGCGAAAAGGAGATCAGGCTCGCGCCCGTGATCAGGCACATTAAGCAGTCGTTCAAGGGTGACGAGCGGTTCATGATCCTCCAGACATACTACAGGCAGAACGGCTACAGTCCGGTGAATGTGCTGAAAAGCTCGGTTTCACTGCTGCTTCAGATCCCTTTCTTCATCGCCGCGTACAGGATGCTTTCCGGATGCAGCATACTTGCGGGTGCCTCTGCAGGTCCCGTTAAGGATCTCAGCAGCCCGGACGGCCTTCTGGTGATCGGAGGGCTTGCCATAAACATCCTTCCTGTCATGATGACGGTGATCAATATCATTTCAGGAGTGATCTACGGCAAGGGACTTCCGCTGAAATCGAAGATGCAGATGTATCTGATAGCTGCTGTATTCCTTGTATTCCTTTACAATTCACCTTCCGGACTGGTCTTTTACTGGACGCTGAACAACCTGTTCTCACTCGGCAAGAATATCGTAATGCTTGCCGTAAGGAAGAAAAAAGAGGCATCTTCTGAAGATCCCGGAAAGAAAAAGGCAGGACAGCCTGACGCTGTTAAGGCCAAACGCAGCAATTATCTTTTCGCTGCTTCGGCATTCTTCCTTGCCATGTTCACGGGCCTTTTCGTACCGTCAAACGTATTGTCCGCGTCTCCGCAGGAGTTCATGAACAGATACACGATGAGCAATCCCGCATTTTATCTGTTTCATCCCGTTCTTACCGGGATCGGACTTTTCGTTCTCTGGGCAGGACTCTTCTATTATCTCGCTTCTCCCAAAGGCAGGAGCATTATGAGCAAGATCATGTTCATAATGTGCTTCGGAGCTCTGCTCAACAACGCTTTGTACAGCAACCTTTTCGGGGATATGGTCGTGACACTGCAGTATGTCAACGCTCCGCATTTTGATACCGAAGAAATGATCTGGGACGGTGTGTTCCTTCTTTTTGCAGCCGGTGTCTGCGTCATATTGCTCAGGTATACAAAGTCTCTGCCGACGATCATCACAGCCTGCGGTGCAGTGGCGCTGATAGTTATATCGTGCACGAATATTACGAAGATCAACGAGCAGCATAAACTTGCATTCAGGAGTTATTCGGCTGAGCTTCCCACGTTCAGTCTTTCAAAAGACGGTCAGAATGTCGTGGTCCTGATGCTCGACCGCGCGCTCGGCTCCATGGTTCCGTACATAATGAATGAGAAGCCGGAACTCAAGGAGAGCTTTGACGGATTCACTTGGTACAGGAACGCTCTGTCCTACGGCCAGAGCACCAATTTCGCATCGCCCGCGCTTTACGGCGGCTACGATTACACGCCCGAAAAGATAAACGCGAGAAGTTCCGAACCCCTTGTGGACAAACAGAATGAAGCGTTAAAGGTCATGCCCACTTTGTTTACAAAAGAAGGATGGGAGTGTACCTTTATCAATCCGACATACGCGGGATACAGCTGGATCCCGGATCTTACGGTTTTCAAGGATTTCGAAGGACTGAAAGCTTATAACACCGGGTATCACTATCTTCCTGATCTGCCCGAAAAGTGTACCAGCCTCGAAGCGACCCTTTGCCGCAATCTGTACTGCTACAGCCTTTACAAGTCGGTTCCGGTCGCCCTCCAGCCCGGTTTGTATGACGGCGGAAGATACAACATGACCGGTTCCATAACAAGAGAGGAGAGCTCTTCGTTCCAGATAGTTAACGGAACATCAAGGGCGTTGGGCCACTATCTGAGCTTCGAAGCCGAATACTATGCGCTCAAGTCGATGGGTTCGATGACTAAGATAACGGAAAACGGGAACAACATGATAATCATGTCGAACAAGTCCACTCACGATATGTCCATGCTCTCTGAGCCTGAATATGAGCCGAAATACTATATCGACAACACCGAGTATGACGAGACTCATAAGGACAGATTTACCGTTGACGGTAAGACGCTCAAGATGGAGACAACGGCACACTATGTTTTCTATGAGATGAATGCGGCTGCCTTGATCTCTGTAGGAAGATGGCTTGATTATCTGAAGGAACAGGGAGTCTACGATAATACCAGGATAATCATAGTAGCTGACCACGGTTACGGGAACGGGCAGTTCGATGAGCTTATCTTCACTAACGAGGACCAGAAGTTCGATGCCCAGGGATATATTCCTCTCATGATGTACAAGGATTTCGGAAGCCACGGATTCAAGATCTCCGATGAGTTCATGACAAACGCAGACACCCCTGCGCTTGCGGCGCAGGGGCTCATAAAAGATCCCGTCAATCCTTTTTCGGGGAATCCTCTCTCCGGTCCCGATTACAAGAAAGGGCCGCAAAAAGTAATATTCTCGACGGGATGGGACGTTCTGACCAATGGTACGAACACCTTCGATAAGTCACAGTGGTACTCGGCAAGCGAAAATGTCTGGGACCGTTCCAAGTGGAAGTATGAAGGTGTCGGCTGACGGTCATACGTCTGCGTTCTGATCGTCGGACCGGTTGTTTTTTGAAGATCTGTTTTTGCTGCATCCGGCCAAAGATATGCCTATCGCGGCAGCTGTCATAGCAGCGAGTATTTTCTTGTGTTTCATACCAAATCTTCTCCTTTTCCGTGCAATATGTTTCCTGACAGAGACAGTATTGCTGCCATCATTATGAAAGTGTTTCTTAAAACGAACTTAAAAAATGGATAAATATGCGATATAATACTGACGCTGTTTTTATGCGCGTATATAAGGAGAGATATTTTTAATGAGTACATTTACGGATAGTTACAAGATCCCGGCACTCAGAAAGAAGATGTGGTTCACATTTCTGATCCTGTCGGTACTTGTTTTGCTTTCGCTTGTTCCCGTTCCGGGAATCGACCACGCCGGTGCTTCCGCAGCGGTTGCAAAATGGGGCGATGCAGGCGAGCTTTTGAACATTATTTCATTTCAGGCCCTCGGCAATGTTGCCGTTACCAGCTTGGGTCTATATCCGTTCCTTATAGCTTCGATCATAATGCAGATACTGACGATCGCAGTACCTAAGCTCCGCGCAATTGCCCAGACAGGCGATGCCGGAACAAAGATAATCACAAGATACACAAGGATCGCCGCTGTCGCAGGCGACATCGTTTTCGCAGTACTTTACTGCGTAGGAATGAGAAATCACGTTTGGACACAGCTCAACTACTGGGTCTCTATCTGCCTTGCAGGTCTCTGCCTTGCGGCAGGTGCGGCTTTCTTCGGCTGGTGCATCGAGCTCATCAACACCAAGGGGATCGGAAGCGGTCTGGTCATCGTGATCCTCGCATGCATCGTCCGCTGCATCCCTGACGTTATTTACGACGTTTACAAGAGAGCATCGGTCATCAACATTCCCGTTGCAGTCCTGATAGCTGCCGGCTGTGCCGTAGTTGCAGTAGCCCTAATCGTTCTCGTTATCTGGTTCGATATGGGCGGCAAGAAGCTCCGCATCGTGTTCTCCAAGAGAACTGTCGGAATGAAGCAGTACGGAATGCAGAATCAGGTATTGCCTCTTAAGGTTGCCCAGGCCGGAACGATGCCTATCGTTTACTCTCTTGCGATCATGCTCCTTCCTGCAGCCATCATCTGCCTGGTAATGCCTGAGGATACGACAAATCTTTTCCTTCTGGGCTTTGTCAATTTCAAGCGCAGCATTTCTTTCTACATCATCTACGCTGCGTTTATCTCTTTGTTCACGTATCTTTTCGCCATGATCCAGTTCAATCCCTTCGATCTTTCGAACCAGATCAAGCAGAACGGCGGATATATCCAGGGCCTCCGTCCCGGAAAACAGACTGCCCAGTATCTTATGAGCCTTTATAAGAATTTCTTCATCGCAGATACGGCTTTCCTGGTCTGCGTCTGCCTTGTACCTATGCTGCTCGACCTTATTCCCGCAATTACGGGCATCTGGTATCTCGGTATCGTGGTATGCCTTTTAGGCGGCGGTTTTGTCGAGCTCAATTCAGTACTTGAGAACGGCATCGAGACCGAAGAAGAGAAGAACAAGATTGCGGTCAAAGACAGAAAGAAGAATAAGTACGCAAAATAAGCACCTAAATCATCTATCCGGAGGTAAGCTTAATTATGAATCTTATTATTATGGGAGCGCCCGGTTCGGGCAAAGGCACATCAGCCACAGTTATCAGAGAAAAGTACGGCCTTGATCATATCTCGACCGGAGATCTCTTCAGATACAACATCAAGGAAAACACTCCTCTCGGAATCGAGGCCAAGTCTTATATCGACAAAGGTGCACTTGTACCTGACGACGTTACCATCAGAATGGTTGAAGACCGCCTCAAGAACCTCAAGAGCGACAAGGGCTTCATCCTTGACGGATTCCCCAGAACGATCGCACAGGCGGAGGCTCTCGACAAGATCCTCGAAAAGCTCGGTTCAAAGATAGATGCAGTTATGTATGTCGTAACAGATGACGACGTCATCATCGACAGAGTTACGACAAGACGCGTCTGCGAGAAGTGCGGCGCAAGCTTCAACGTCAAGTACATGCCTTCAAAGGTTGAGGGTGTCTGCGATGTTTGCGGCGGCAAGACGATACAGAGATCTGACGATAACCCTGAGACCGTTCAGTCCAGGCTCGATACATACAGAAAGAATACTGCTCCCCTCATCGATTTCTATGCCGCACGCGGTCTGATCGTTGAAGGAAACAATAACGTCAGTTCAGAGACATGCATTAAGGAGATCGAGGACGGACTTGCAAAGCTCGGACTCTGATCTGTAGAAAGAAGCTATTAAATGATAGAAATACTCACCAACGAAGAATTCGAAAAGATGAAGGCTTCCGGAAAGATCCTTCAGGAAGTTTTCAAGGCCTGCAGGGACTTCGTAAAGCCCGGTGTATCGACACATGACGTCGACAAGCTCTGCTATGACATCATCAGAAGCCATGACGCCATTCCGTCATTTCTCAATTACGGCCAGCCCCCGTTCCCCGGAACGATCTGCGCTTCAGTAAACGACGAGGTCGTACACGGTATTCCGAAGAAGACGAGGATCCTTCAGGAAGGCGATATCCTTTCTGTTGACGTCGGAGCTATCCTTGACGGTTATCATTCCGATGCGTGCAGGACATATCTCGTAGGTGAAGTTGCTCCCGAGGTCAGACATCTCGTTGAGAGAACTGAGAAATCATTCTTCGAAGGTCTTAAGTATGCCCAGGTCGGCATGAGGACCGGAGATATCGGCCATGCTGTCCAGGAATTCTGTGAGGGATTCGGATACGGCGTTGTCAGGGAACTTACCGGTCACGGCATCGGAACGACCATGCACCAGGATCCGGATGTTCCCAACTACGGAAAAGCAGGTCACGGCAAGAAGCTTACCAAGGGTATGGCCATCTGCATCGAACCGATGATCACGCTCGGCAGCAGGGAAATAGAGCTGCTCGGCGATCAGTGGACTATCGTCACACAGGACGGAAGTCCCGCAGCACATTATGAGAACACGATCCTCATCACTGATGAAGGACCTTTTATGACTACCTATGATTACGAGGAGGGTTTTTAATGGGTAAGGAAGATGTTATTGAAGTTTTGGGCGTAGTTGACGAGGCACTCCCGAACGCAATGTTCAAGGTAAAGATCGACAGCGGACATGTTGTTCTCGCACACCTGTCGGGCAAGCTCAGACAGAATTACATCAAGATCCTTCCCGGTGACAAGGTCACGCTGGAAATCTCTCCTTACGATCTTTCGAGAGGCAGGATCACATGGAGAGGCGAGAAGAAGCCTAAGGCTTGATCCCTCTTAAAGTTTTTCACTGAAAAACAGCTATTTTTCAGGATCTGAATGATGCGTGGGGGTTCCGGCGCAGTGACGGATCCGGGTTTTTACGGGCCGGTTTTATGGCAGACTTATGTCTGACCGGGGTGACTATATATAAGGAGTAATGTTATGGAAGAAGAAAAGAAAGAAGTTTCTGAAGTAAAGGAAACAAAG
>JAEEGJ010013275.1_pt1 | contig 20050 bp, 10 predicted proteins | sample 8958761 | NCBI WGS metagenome assembly JAEEGJ01 (sample SAMN16246546, study PRJNA631951) | gut metagenome | biome: gut microbiome; feature: rumen; material: RS-attached | host: Bos | place: Iran: Karaj | collected 2018-10 | reverse complement strand
TACTCGCGAAAATTTTGATACGCTCCGCAAGTTCGACAACATCTGCACCGAATTCTTGCAGGCAAACGACTTGTACGAAAAGATTTGGCAGATGCCGGTCGTGCTCGTTCCGCTCCGCACGGCTAACAAGCCCTGCATCGTGATGCGCCCAGTGAACTCCACCGAAGCCATGACGGCAAACTTCGCCGAAATCGACCAGCGAATGCTCGCCGGTCTCTGGCGCAAGTTCGAAGCCGAAGGCGCTGGCTCCCTGTGGTACGACGTGACGCACAAGCCCCCCGGAACCATTGAGTGGGAGTAAGTGTGACGCGGTAAAAACAAGTTCCGCATCAGCGAACGCAATTTCCGCCAACATAGCAGCATTTTAAAGCCGTAAGGACAAGTTCCTAACGGCTTTTTTCGTTTGACAAGGGTTAAGCCGAGTCCCAGCCGGACTCCAAACTTGTCAATTTTTAATAGTTTTCCCACCCTACACCCTTTCTTTGTTTTTCATTTTTTTATAAATTGGATTTTAGGGTTAGAAACTCTAGCCTATAACATCAGCGCCTTTTTGTTGCAAACGCATGTATAGTAAAGGCATTAAAGTAGGACAAAATTATGATAAAATCATATTTCATTTACAACACCACTGGTGTAAATTCCAGCAAAGAACTCAGTAACACCATTAATAAAATTATTTCCATCACATCCAATGTGCAGCCCAATATAATCAACGGAATAAGTTCAACCGGTGATTACGGTGTGACCAAAGAAGCTGCAGAAGCAATAATTAAAACTATACCAAGTATCCTGCGCACCTCGGCCTTTGATAGCTATCTACAGCACGCATGGACTACCGACTACAACGGTTCTCGATATGCTGTTTTAGAATTCATTGACCCTGCCGGCAAGGAGTTGACGAGCTATATCATTATTGAAATAGACGCGTTAAACACGACCAACATTTATACATACTATAATTATCGACGCCCAACGACTAGCCCTGCACGTGACATGACGGCTGAAGCAGCAATCATAATCAGAAAGCTTATAGAGGAGATCAAGACCTCCCCCGAAGACTTTAACAACGTATCTTCAAAAGAATCTGAACAAACTCCATCGCTCATGGATGTTCAAATTAAAATAAGTCCAAGCTCAATCATCGGAATACTGGCAAAATTGTTGTTAGGTCAAGATTTTAAGAACGGCATAACCATCACTCTAAAAATTCCTCGATCGCTATGGGAATCAAAAGCTCGATGGCAGGACATCGATATTAGCCACTGGTTTACAGACATACTCTACGACATTGACCTGACATAAATTACATTATAAACGAACTCCTTGTCATACTCAGCGGCAAGGAGTTTATTTTTTCCACACGTGTTCGCGGTGGTATTTCAGATATGGCAAGTGATGGGCGTCTATCCAGCGAAGGCGCATATCGGGATAGATGCCTACCCTTTTCAAGTTCGTTTCATTCAGCTGAGGAGACAACATAATATTGCCGTCATCGTCGAAGGTGATTAGTCCCTTGTCGAAGAGTGCGTCCAAGTTGGCGCTTAGAAGGAATCCGTTGTACACGTCGAGGCGTTCTTCGGCGGAGCTACAATCCTTCCACGGCTTCGCGTGACTGGCACGAAGAATCTCTGGGATGGTGCTGTTAGTGACGGCACAGGCTCCTTTCCAGTAGTTCATCAGTGCTTCGCGATAAACGTCTTGACCGACACGTTGCTTAACTGTTTCTTCGGTTTCGGTGGCGGCTAGTCCAGCGGCGACGATTTGTTGCCAGCGGGTATTGTAGATTTCTAGCGGTGTCGGTGGCAAGGCTATGAACAGCTCTTGCATACGGCGCAGTACACGGCGAAGCGATTCGTATTCGCGTTCTTGAACGATAATTTCTTGCCCATTGACATCGAATGCTCCATTGATGCGGAGTTCGGCTTCATTGAATGAGGCAGTAAAGGTCACGTCCATTTCGTGGGCGCAACACTTGATGGTGGCGCGTTCGTTATGCGAAGCACTACCCAGAGTGACGTAATCTGGACCATCGGATTCTACAATGCTCCAGCCCGAATCGGCTCCGGCCTTTTTAATCAGTTCTCGTTCAGTGAAAGTCATAGATACCATCAATATTAATAAAATTTGCTATATTTGGGATAAGTTTAACAAAAGTCTAAATCTTCCTGGAGAACAAATAACACCTTTTGTCGAATTATCGTTATTTTTTGTCGGCACCTCCCTCCAAAAAGAAAATTTCAATTTAAAGGAGGTTCTAATGGAAATAACAAAGTTTGTCATCATGTTATCTATCGGTGTAGCGAGCAATGTGGCAGAAATGCGGGAACTACACAAAAAACAGGAAGAGTACTTCAATGAAGTAGGAACATTGCTCGTGGTGCAATCCATTCCCGCATTGTTTGCCGCCACCTTCATTTTACACTTTTAATGAAGTCATAGGCGAACCCCAGGCTACTGTAGTTCCATTTAATTCATTATCAGAAATATACTTTTGCGCGTTAGCAAAGTCAGCATTTTGATAGCAGAAAAAAGTCCAATTTACGTGAGAAAAACGAGGTATGAGGACCTTTTCATAATACGGGGCATCAACTCCCGCATACGAGTGTCCCATGACAATAACTTCACTTATTGCCCGATTGCCTAAAAATGCTTCTAGTACCGGTATATTTGCATTCAAATCCTTAGAAAAAGAGTAGGCCATTGCAATATAATTTTCTGCGGCGGGTTCTATTGACATTCCATAATACTCATGGTCACCATAGGCTTTTTCAGCCTCTTTTCGAACTTGTGTTGGGGTTTGATTGGGATTTCCGAACTGTAATGATTCGGGGGCTATTATGCAGCCATGAATATGCAGAATTCGTTCAGGAGATATACCATAGACTTTCTCTAAGGTCTCGGTATAGTTGAAACTGACGAACATGTCGCTTTGTTCAAAAGCCACAATCCTTTTCGCTTTCAAAACATCAACGTCGCGAATCCAATTAGCAAGAGAATCTGTTGCAAAAGATGTGTCGATTTCTTTAACTTTCATTTCAGAATCAAATTCGGCACGATGCCAGCGTGCGTCACTTTCTTCATTCCAATCTAAATATTCAACAGAATCATCCAACATATCTTCATAGGCGAACTCAAGATTCCCTTCTACATCTGTCCAAAAGGCATCCCTAGCATTGAAGATATCAACACCATTACCGATAAAATATTTTGTATGTTGGATACTTTCAAGCGTTTTTGGATTATGTCGTTTGAGATACTTTAGATAATCCTTGAACGATGTTTTCAGTCCATGGTGTAAATCGAAGCCATTTCCAACAATATAAAGGCGCATATTTGACACCTACGAATATGTGCATACAGATTCTACGATGCTCCAGCCAGAATCGGCACCAGCCTTTTTAATCAGTTCTCGTTCAGTGAAGGTCATAGGCAACACTCTGTTTACGGCTATTTCATCCGTTCATTGTATATTCTTTCTTTATTTCGTCAATTTTCTGCTTTCCTAAAGTAAATGGGTAAATGGTTGCTGGCTGATCCGGTTTGTACTCGGCACTTTGTATATCTTCCTCATTACAATCTGACCAATCTAAGCATTTACTCATATTTTGATTTGCTTCGTAATATCCACCATAAGTACCTAGTCCAAATTTTGCGCTTATACCCACATCAAGCATCATTCTTGTAAAAGCTCCGTAAAATTTACAAGAGCGTTTCTCATATACATCAACAGAACTTTTACCTTTTTTGCATGATTGAATTATTACAAATGGGTCTCTATCCTCACTTCTTTTTATATATTCAAGCCACCATTGATTTGCAATCTGATCCTTAATTTTATCAACCGTTTCTGGACTATACGATTCCCATGTGAAATTCATTGGAAGATAAGCTTGAATTTGATGGCTAAGCGCATTTCGTCCAGTTAAACTAAAATCTCTACACGCATCGATAAACAATAATCCTGAACTTGCTGCTTTAGTCATTAATTCTTTTAAATGACTAATTGACATGAATTCATTTGGATTTATATAAATATAATCGTCATTGGCATCACTAAACCCATGACCTGAAAAAACAAACATAAGATATTGTTTCTTTTCTTTGGACGCCAAGCCAGCTAAAAAACGCACTAATTTTTCTTTTGATTGTATTTCTAACCGTTTTATTTCATTATCTCTGTCCCATAAACCACCCATTTCACTAGCCAGGAAACATTCCCAATAATCAATGTCATTGTGAGCACCTTCTACATCTCGATGTGCAGCATTTGCTTTAGGGTTTCCTAACAAAAGAGCTAATCTTTCCATAAATCAATCCTTCTAATTAATCTTATCCCAGGCCTCAAGGACGAGGCGTTGGGTGCGGTATTCGCCGTAGGTTGAGAGTTCGGCGTCGCGGAGGACGCGGAAGGTTTCGCTGGGGTAATCGTCGCCCATGACGGCTTTGGGGTCGAGGATGTATTCGAGGTCGCGACGGTTGAGGCCGTAGAGTCGGGCGAAGTAGGCGTCGAGTTCGGCGCGGAGCTTGGCTCGGTGCGAGTCTTCGAAGACGATGGGCGGAATGGCTGTCGGGTCGAAGTCGGAGACGGCCAAAGCATCGATGTCGGTGCCGGTTGGCAGATCCTTGTGCTGGGCAAGTATGAGCTTGCGGAGGTCTACGCTAGCATCATTCCAGAGCGCACGAGCCCATTCGACGATATCGGAGGCAGTATAGGTCAGGGCGAATACTCGCGGAACAATATAGTCTATATTCATGGGTGTGTAGACACTAGGTTTTAATATGGGGAATTGGTAGACATATCCGTAAGAAACATTTATTCCACCCAATTTCAAACGTATGACGTAATCGGCCACTATAGAATTCATATTTGCTAAAAGAACAGCATTCAAGCAATGCTTTCCTGGAGTAAAGAATATGATGATGGAATCTGCCGATCCACATAAAGGTATTGGAGAAACAATAAAGGTACGTTTATCCACAGCTCTTGCGATTTTACGCCATCCAATTAAATACTTAGGACACATATCCTCAGCAACATGTAAAAGTGCCTGAACAATGTCACCACTCTCGGTTGCGTCGAGATAGATTTTCTGCAACTTTGCGTCAGTCTCCGTTATGGCTAGACGTTGACAAATTTCGCGCAATTTTGGAGCATCTTCTTTACGTAATGCAGCGACTAATGACGAATCTAAACCTGTGGCGCGAAGAATCGTTTCTGTATAAGGAACCCAGTATTCAGGCTGAATCATAAAAGCGGTATTAGCCTTCTGCTCCTCTGAAACGTCTTCAAGATCCTTCTCTGCAAGGAACGTTGCCCAACGGTGATCCATCTGGTGCATCATCTTTGCTTCGTACAACGGAAGCATAGGCCTACCATCGGGGCCATTGTTAGGAGTCGTTGCAAATAAATCACTATCATTAGACATATCATACATTCGGTTGAAGCGAACATTCCACGGATTACCATCTTCATGTTCTGCATCATTGACGAATACCCCAGCTTTGCGGTATATCTTCTTCGCTAATTCGGCATCTTCTTGGCTACGAAATACTGGACACGTATGCGTATTCGGGTTGATCAGGTCGAAGTCTTCAGCTGTCATCGAAAAATGACGGCGTTTGTCATCAAGTTCGGCGACACTCTTCATAAAGAATGCGAAATCACCCGTAGTATTCCCTTCTGCTAAAGTCAAAAGGCAGAATTTAAACATACGATGTACATTGGGGAATATGCCATCCTTATTTTCGAAATCGTAGAGGCTACGTAATATACCCTTAGTTGCAATTTCTCCAAAAAATTCCTTGGTATTATCATCTGTTGCAATACCTGAGGGACATACAAATCCAGCCGTTCCCCTTTCGTTACGGAGATGGTAATTCAGTTCTGCGAAGAGTGCATATAGATTTACGTCGCCAGTACCGGTAAGCGCGAAACGGCAATCGTCAAAATCCTTGTAATGAACGATGTTGCTGGTAGCATCGGCGTTATGGAGTGCATGTTCAAAGTCCGCATAGACCTGTCGTTCGAACACATTGCCTGTGGCCAGAGCCTTAATCATCTTATCGCGAGCGGCCTTGTTGCTTGCATCGGCAATCGCCGGAATACGCTGCGAAAAGAACTCCTTTTCTTGCAACTTGATTCGATCCCACGGCGGATTACCCACCACGCAGTCGAAGCCACCCTTGGCGAACACTTCCGGGAACTCCACCGGCCAATGGAAGAAGGAGTATTCCTCGCTCAGCCTGGCAGCAAGTTCTCGGATGCCTTGCTTGGTTTCAGCAAGGTCATTCATTACGTCGAACAGGTCTCGGCTGGTCGGCACGTTCGCGGCATCGTTCTTCTTTGCAAAGAAAGCTGCCGTATATACATCGCAAGCGAGCTTGTTCTTTACATAGACGCTGTCTTGCTGTAATTTCTCGTAAAGTTCGCGTTTACGCTCTTCGGCCCTGATGTCGTCATTCGGCAAGGCTTCAATCTGTTTGGTCAGCGCCACCAGACGGTCGTTCGTAATGGGGTTCTTCTTTTCGAAGGCGCTAATTTGCCCCTTGCCCCCGCGTTCCTTTTCATTCGACTTCTTGAGTGAAGTGCATACGGCCTTGTCGTCACCGGTAAGTGCCGTATATGCCGCTGCTGGCATACCGTTGTTCAAAACCTTGAGGTCGAATACGCCTACAATAGAGTTGCCCTGCTTGATATGGTGATTCAGGAACTCCAACGGCTTGCCCGGTTCATAACCTTCGAGCCAGAGCGCAGTACGAGCCAGTTCCACGGCCATCTCGTTCAGGTCCACGCCATAAATGCAGTTGGTAATCACGTCGCGGAGCGCCTTGCGGTAGGTTTCGGCAGTCGCACTCTCCCCCGTCTTTTCAAGGCGCTTTTCGCTAAGGACTTCAGCCAAGCGACGGCTACCGGCAAGCAAGAAATGCCCAGAACCGCTACCAGCGTCAATCATACGGAAATCAAGGACGGCGCGTTCGTAATCCGGTTCGCGTTTTTCCTTACGGGCTAGGTCCTCTTCTGCCTTGAGCTTTGCTTCGATGGCGGGTTCAAGAGCAGTCTTGATGAGGCTCTGCACAAGGCTAGCATCGGTATAGTAGCTACCACTGAGCTTACGGGCATTACCCTTGGTCGAACCATCTTCGATAATGCCGTCTTCGTCGCCCACGCCCACGAAACTGAACGTCTTGGCCTGTAGATCCACATGCGGCACGAGTTCCAACAGACTCTCGTAAACGGAGCCGAACTCTTCGGTGTCCATGTTGCGGTAGTCGGTAAAGGTCTTCACGCCGTCGATATCGTTCCAGCGGAGCTGACGGATGGCCTTCATCAAGTGTTCGTTATCGAGTTCGCACGCATCCAGTAGCGGACAATGGTCCGCCTTGAACAAACCGCCAAGCGGCATCAAGTCTAGATTGTCATTGCCTTCCTGGAATGCCTTATAGACCACCTTCACGCCATGCCAGAGGTCAGTATAACGGTCGGTACGGATAGCCTTCTTGGCGCGTTCGGCCAAGCGGTGGACGCTGTAGCCGGTCCAGTAGAGCCGATGGGCGTTGCGGAATCTGGGTTCAAGTTCCGCGTCGGTGCCGGATTCGCTGGGATGGGCAAAAATCAGGCCGCGTTCTTCGATAGTGCTAAGGAAGAGGAATCGGTAAACTTCGCGGAGTAGCGCCTTGTAGAACACATGAACGGTATAGGGCGCACCGTTCGGGCGCTTGCCTTCGGCGAGGGAGTTCAGAAGCACATTGTTGCCGGGGCCTTCGGTCTTGAGGAATCCAGCACCAAGGTATAGGAGCGCATTGGTGACGCCGGTACGCAGACCTTCGCGCACGCGCGTACCCTGCAAGATGCCTTCAGTACGCCACTGTTCCCACACGTTCACGCGGCTTGCCTGCATAAAGCACCAGAACGCCACAAAATCGGGGTAACGGTCTTCCTTGAGGATGGATTCGATATTGAACGAGAGGTAGCTAGGACGGACAAGGCTTTCGGAATCGCGGAGCAAGCGGAGTTCCTTGCCGTTGGTGACAATCGCCCATGTGCAAGGTTCACTTGCGTTCAGGAACATCTGGGCAAGCGCATAACCGCTCTTCTTACGCGCGGTCACGCCTTCGATGGTAAAGATTGCATCCGCCGTATCCAAGGAAAGATTCGCCGGAACAATGACCAGTGGCACATTATCGGACACATAGGTCGTTACCGGGTATTTTACGCCGCCGATTACGGCTGGCTGCTCCTCGGTGATACCAGTATAGTCGAGAGCCGTACCGAGAAGCTGAAAGACGAAATTCTTGAGACTGTCAAACGAGGCATTCTTTGACGCATATTCGGCGTAGAGCGCCTTCGCAATACTGAAGGCGCGGCTGGTCTGGTCGCTGAACTTGATTCCCGGAGGCAAGTTGTAGTCCTTTTCGGACTGGGCCGAGCACTTGCGCTGGGCAATCTGGGCGATACTGTCGCTTACAAAGAGGGAACCGACCAAGTCAATCGTCGAAAATTCAATCTGGTTCTTTTTCATCTGAGTATTTCCGGGTTCAGCAAAAATTCAATCAGGTTCACGTGAAGGATTCCGTCCGTATCGCGGAATGTCTCGGGGATGTCGTTCTGGACGATGATTTTCGAGAAGAAATCCTTGGCGAGTTTTAGCGAATCGAGTTCCGCCTTGATTTTTTCGTCGGTGTTCATCTGCCAAGCCGACTGGATGTAGATACGCTTGTCGCCGTGGTTTACCACAAAGTCAATTTCCTTTTGGACCCTTCCACCTTTATTCCTATCAACAACGACACCCACATCTACCGAGTAACCTCGCGAAACGAGTTCGTTATAGACAATGTTTTCCATCAAGTGACCGGAATCAATCTGACGGAAATTCAGTCGGGCATTGCGCAGCCCCACATCGGTAAAGTAATACTTGTTCGGGTAATCGAAGTAATGCTTGCCCTTGACATCGTAGCGCTTGGCCTCGCTTACGATAAAGGCATCCTTGCAATGTTCAATGTAATCGCTCACGGTGTTCACGCTCAATTTTTCGTTCTTGACGCTCTTGAGTGCATTCGTGATGTTGGTCGGGTTCGTAAGGGAACTTATCTGGGAACTGAGATTATCCAGTATGTTTCCAAGAATGTCGGAACGCGCCACATTGTTGCGTTCCACGATATCCTTGATATAGACTTCATCGAAAAGCGATGCGAGATACTGCTTTTGCTGCTCCGAGTTTTTCAGTTTCAGCAAATAAGGCATTCCACCGTAAAGCATATAGGCGTCGAAATCGTCGCGGACATGCCCGGCCCTGTACCCGTGAAATTCGGCAAAGCTCAGCGGATAAACGTGTATTTGCGATGCTCGACCACGAAATTCTGTCGCGATGTCCTTGGAAAGCATCTTCGAGTTGCTACCCGTGACATAGACATCCAGATTCTCATAGTCCTTGAGTTCGTTCAACAAATCGTAAACGGTGATTTCGTGTCCAGCATTGTCGGGATCTGGAACAGAATAACAGAACTGGATTTCGTCGATAAACAGATAATACTTTTTACGGCGGTCCTTTATTTGCGATTCCACGTATTCGGCAAGGACTACCGGGTTCCTGAACTTCGCGAACTTGCGCTTGTCCAGTTCAAGCATAATGATGTTCTCTGCCCTGGAGCCATTTTTCAACAGGTAGTCGTAAAAAAGATGGAACAGGAGCGTCGATTTTCCACAACGCCTGATACCTGTAATGACCTTGATCTGGCCATCCCACATGTAATCGACAATCTTTTTTAGATACCGTTCGCGATCAATCATTAAAGCCTCCATCCAAGCGACACCTTGACTGAAAAGTTACGCCAAAAATGGCAAAAGAATTCAGACATAATATAATAAAAAAGACTCGCCACAGGTCATTATAGGTCGCCTCCGGGAACGAGCACATAACATCCAATCAAGTCCGCCGGTAGGCACGGCACCACAGTCACTGAACCGTAACGTTGAGCACTAGCCGAACGGACTCGCGAATGATCTTCAGAAAGCACTGCACCACGTCTCTGGGCAAGGTCCGCAAAAAGCTGGGAATTACCCCGATAAAAGTCAAGCGCACGCGCCACATTGTCACGAATAACGGATTCGCCAAGGTTTCCGGTCGGATTGCCTTCGAGCAACGCGTTTACGTCGCCGTTTTCAAGGATTCGAGGTTCACCCACCAGGTTGACAGCCACAGCCACGGCCTCCTCGGCCATCATCAGCTTGGGCGTATTCTTGCCAGTATTGCGCAACTGGTAACGAACTCGGAGCAAGTAAATGGCGGTCAATTCCTTGACCGATTCGGATTCGAAGGCGCCCGAACGAGCCGCAATGTCGTTCTTGCCAGAAAGTGCGCCTTCCAACAGGTAGCTGGATAGGCTCTCCACGATGGGGTTCGTGCGGTGTATAAAGGCATAGCCTTGCGGTGGCGGGTAGGCAAACGATATCTTCAGAGGCTTTTTCAGGTCCTTCTTGGGGAATGACGCCTGTAACTGGCTACGGATTTCGGGCGGCAAACTCTTGACATCGAGGGTAAAGGCGTGTTCCGAAGCACGTTCCTTTGCCGCATTCAAGCGCGTCGTCGCCACCTCGAAGAACTTCTGCACGTCTTCGGAGTCGCCAAGGGCATCCTTCGTCTTGTCCCATTCCGGCATGATTTCTTCGGGTTTCAAAGACTGCTGGCTAAAGATGGTGCGGTTACGGCGTTCCTTGTCGATGGCGCGTTGCCAGTTCTTTTCCACATTGTTCACATCAGTAGCGAACTCTTCGCCAAAATCGAGTTCCAGCTGGCCGTTCTTATCGGTCGCCACGTATTTCTTGAGCAGAGCCGCTTTCACGAGCGCCACGCGGATGTTGCCATTGTCTTCAGGGACCGGGACGGAAATACCGAGGTCTTCCTTAATCTTTTCGGCCTTGCGGAGGATTACATTGAAAATCAGGCCGTCTACCGGATTGTCGGCACCGTAAAGCATGGTACACCAAACATCCTTGCACTGTTGGCCGAAACGGTCTACACGGCCTTCGCGCTGTTCATGGCGAGTCGGGTTCCATGCCAGGTCGTAATGAACGACGGCATTAAAGTAGTCCTGAAGGTTGATACCTTCGGACAGGCAATCCGTCGCCACGAGAATCGGGGAATCAGATTCAGCCAATTCTCGGACCTGTTCTTCGCGTTCCTCATTGGTGAGTTCACCGGTTACGCACGCTACGCTACACTTGGGGAACTCCGCCTTGAGCTGGTCGGCAACATAATGAGCCGTCGCGATATACTTGCAGAAGATGACCGGACGGTAAGTATCGCCCGTCTTCTTTACCATCTTGAGCATATCGTCAAGATGCTTGGCAAGGCACTTGAATTTAGGATCTTCCAGCTTGCCACTCAGGGATTCGGCCTTCGCTATCAGGCGCTTTACGGCCTCGGAATCTTCAAGCACCGGGCTTACAAACTGGTCATTCGCTTCGGTATCGTCTTCGCCGTCGTAGGTTTCGGTGATGTAGCCTTCCAAGAGAGCCGCATTTTCGGCTGTATCTTCGGCCAGCTTAGCGTTTTCCTCAATACTGTTCAAGCGTGTTGTCAAGGCACTCTTGGCGGCAAGCGGACTGGACGAAATGCAGCGCAACAAAGCAAGCGTCGCATACCACATCATTCGACCCTTGAATCCGTCAGTAATTTCGGCCCTGTTCGCAATATCCACGCAGTATTCGCGGACCTCGTTAAAAAAGTCGCCCCATTCACCCGTCAGCTTGTAGGTAATTTCCTTGGTTTTGCGGTCAGGGAAAGCTGCCTTGCCGGGATAGTTCATCACGTCAATTCGGCGACGCTGCACCAGATGACGGCCCAAGTCCTCACGGAGTTTCATCTTTTCGCTGGAAGAGTGGTCCACAGACAGGTCGTCAAGCCCGGCATAGTCCTTTTTCAATAGCGAAAGAAGGTTGTTGAAGGCGTGTTCGTCACCGGAATGCGGCGTTGCCGTCAAGAGGATGATATGGCGTTCCTCGTTCGCAGCCAAGTCCTGCAACAGGGAGAATCGCAACTGACGGCCACCGCCCACGCAACAGGTATGAGCTTCATCGACCACCAACATTGCATCGTCGATATGGGTCTTGAACCAGTCGCGGTGAGTGTCGCTCTTGATATAGTCCAGCGAAATGACCGCCGCCGGGTAGTGTTCAAAGAACTGTTCCGTCTTGCTGACCTCCTTTTCGAGGTTAGCAATGGAACGCGCCGTGATACCGACGGCGTCGATATTGAAGTGTTCCTTGAGTTCCGTTACCCACTGGGTTACCAGATGCGGCGGGCAAAGAACGACAAACTTGGAGATTTCACCGCGTTCGTAGAGTTCTTTCACGATAAGGCCAGCTTCAATCGTCTTACCGATACCTACGTCATCGGCAATCAGCAAACGGACTACCGGCATTTTTAGCGCCATCAAGAGCGGAACCAGCTGGTAGCTTCGCGGTTCAAAGGCCAAGTGGCCAAAACTGCGGAACGGTCCGGCGGCATTCGTGAGCTTTAGCTTCAGGGCATCACGGAGCAGCTTGGCGGATTCAAAACGCCCGATATCGGTCGTATTCGGAGCCGGGAATACGGCGCTTCTGAGTTCCGTATCCTCGATAGACGGCATTATGACCTGAGTTTCGTCGTCGGTACCCCCAAGCGGACGGAGCTTGATGCAATCCTTCAGGTCGCAAGGTTCCACGACCCATTCACGACCACGCACGTTTACAAGGGAGCCTAAGGGGTAAGTCACAGTATCAGCCATCTTAATCCTTCAATCAATCAAAAGTTAGAGTTCGTCGGCATCGCAACCGGGGAGCTTGTTCTTATTCTGCATTATAGCACGTTCCCATTCTTCCGGGGTATTGCCGATAACGATAAAACGGTAGCCTTTGGCATCAAGATACTCTCGCAAGGATGTTTCCGGCTCATCGGCCAAAAGCACCAGACGAGAAGCCTTCCACATAGCCAAAACCGTATAAGCGCCGTTATTGATAGCCTTGTTGTAGGCATCCGGTTTTACGCAGAAAATCGAGTCCAGAATGTCATCGAGCGACTTGGCGTGTTCATCTTCGCGGACGGTCGTTTCTGCCTGAGTTTCGACCTTTTCAGCTGTGGCGTTAGCAAGTTCGACCAGAATCTTGAGTGAGTCTTCGTCAAGACGGTCAATGACGCTATGCTGGGGCTGGTTATAGTAGCTCAATAAGCATCTGTAGCACCCCGCCACGCAGCGTGTTTCAAGCGGTTTCGTCTGTTCGAGATCGTTCAGTTCATCGACAGACTTGGGTGAAGGTCCTCTGCTCGGGTCTTCTGCCGCACTATTCCATGAAAAGTGCATAATCGAAAGCGCACGACGAGCAATTCGGCCAATCGCCTCGCCATTACGCAGCAGTTCCGTCAATACACCAGCTCCGCCTTCGGAGGCTTCATAGAAGAGTAGACTCGTACATTCCTTCTCGTTAGGCATCTGCTTCACGGAAAGTTCGGACTGTTCAATCTGGAACTCCTCTTCGATGGCTCGCTGTAGCGCGGAGGCAACCGTCGCCATCGTCGTTTGGGAATAGGGAGCCGTATCAAGCAAGCCACGCTTGGGTTCATAGACCAGAATGTTTTTAGTGTCTTCGACAAACGGCACAATACGTTGCGGCTGGACCTTGGAATTTTCCTTGTCGTCCTGATCCGGCGCATCCGTATCGCCGGGGTCGGTTTCCCAGCGGCCCGTCATCGGGTTAATATCAAATCCCTTCACGGACATGTTCTTGCGCTTGCGCCAACCGAGGTTAAGCATCCACAACTTGGCATTCGGACCATATGTCAGTTCACCGACACAGTCGCCATCCAGCATCATCTTTGACTGGTTATAGCAAAGAATACCCTTGTCACTGGCAAAGCGGTACACCGTCTGGAGGTCATACCCTTTGCGAAGGCGTTCTTCCTCGTTTGCCGAAATACGCATACTCGGCTTTGTCTCGACGGTTTCAATCTTGTAGAGCGAATCTATTGTCGTTCCGGCGGTCAACGGTTGGCCGCATTTTTCGCACCGTTCGGCGTTCACGCTCACGTGTCCGTAACCGCAACGGTCGCAAATCACCATTGTCTGGGTAGCGAGTTTGTCCGTTGCCGTCGCCTGGCCGTTACCGGAGTTCAGCTTTGCCTTAAACACCTTGTAGCGGCGACCTTCGTGGTAAATGATGCTCTGGGGACCAAATTCGGAAATGGCAAGGAATCGCGGACGACTCACCATAGAACCGGCGTCATCCTTCTTACCGGCGAGATTGCCCCTGACTGACGGAATCCACGCCATCAGCGGAAGACGCGGGAAATCATAACCGGGAAGGAAGCCCTGGCTTGCCAGATAGCGATAGGGGTAAAAATCATTGTTTTTGTTGGCTGATTTACCAATCAAGACATTCAGCTGCTGGCTGGCATCGAAGTAGCGCCTCTTGGCTCGTTCACGTTCAATGGCTGTTATGCTGAGGCTCTGAACAATCTTATCGGAATCCGCCATCTGTTTCTTGATAGACCGCAACAGAGTGCGCCAGCTGTCAAAGGCGGCGTTAAAATCCTTGGCAACATCGTCAATGACCTTATCGACGTAGTCATCCTGAACCCAAGGCTGTTTCTGTTCGTCTTCGGACAGAGCTTTGCGAACATCGGCCAAGACGTTCTTGGCCTCCTTTTTCGCGGCCTGTTTTACGCCGTCGTCGTTAATTCGTTCTAACAGGTCTTTTCGAATTTCAAGGCGCAAGCCGGATTCCGGATCCATCACGTTGTCATAGATGCTCTGACCCAAACCGTAATCGAGTTCCTGAAGCCAGATTGCGTGAATATGGCTCGTTATCAAGTCTTTGTTCGTAATGTCAAGCGTCGGAGCATTCACGATACCGGACACCATATCGGTTCGCTTCTCAAAGAACCACTGGTCGTGGGGACTCATAGAGGAGCTATAGGTAATCACCAGAGCCGGTTGGCCGGATCTACCCGCACGTCCACTACGCTGGGCATAGTTGCTCGCCGTGGGCGGCACGTTTCGCATATAGACTGTGTTCAGGCTCGATATATCGACGCCAAGCTCCATCGTAGGAGAACAGTAGAGAACCGGCAGGCGCTTCAGCTCAATCCCCGGATTTTCCTCTTTCCATTCCTCGATATCTTTTTTGGTAAATCTAAACTGACGTTCCAGTTTCTTGCGGTCTTGCGCATCCACCTGGGCCGTATGTTCGTGTGCGCTGTAATCAAAGACATAGCAGCTTTGATTGTCGATTGCAGACTGTACAAGAGCATCCTTGACGTTTCTATAGACTGCTCCGAAGTATTCATTTTCTCGGATACCGGCGTTAGAAACATCCGGATTTCGACCAGAATGCCATTCCATGGTATTGGCATGCAACTGCCAGCCATCGGGTGTACGGTGAACAATATCGGCGGAACGCGCTATCTCGAACGCGGCTACGACGACTTCGCGAATCAGGTCTGCACTCCCCTTCGCCTTGATATTTGCTTCAGCCGGAGTTCCGGCCCATATACTGGAGTTCTTGATGGCCCTAGAAATCTGGGAGTTCTGAGCCAAGGACACTGTCGCATAGTCGCGTCTACCCGCGCCACGCGTCTGCTTTCGGCCAGAATCGTCAACATAGTTGAACCCATCGGGTTTCTCGTTATAGGCGAAGCCCCATTTTTCAAGTAGGTCAAGATAGGACGACTCCAGAACCTTCTGCTGCTCGCTTCTGTTCAAATAGAACGAGTCTACGCAGAGCTGTGTCTTCATTATTTGGAACAAGATATGATAAAACTCTAGCCTCTTGGCCTGAGTCAAGCAAGCCAGTTCATCACAGTTTGCAAAGCGGTTGTCGTCGCCACAAAGTTCACGCAATCCCTTGTACTCAATGTGGAGCATTCCCAACATTTCGAGCGGCGGATTGTTGTTGTACCAGCCAGAGGCCAAATCCTTCATCAGACGGTAACCGAGAATAAACTTAGCCTCGTTCTTGACATTTTCGAGTGCATTAGGCTGGTCTATCTTCGGGTTGACCATGTACTCCTTGAGCACATCCCTGTTACGCGAATCGAAGCCCAGAGCCGCGAATACGGCACCGGAAAGCTGTTCGTACGGCAATATGCCACCATGCTGCTCCATCGCACCAAGCAATGCGGCACGGAGCGTCACAGTGTAGACGAAATCGTTAAAATGTCCGGCCTGTAAAGCAGCATCCTGACGGTTGTCGGTAAAACCGAGCATCTTGCGGACATCGTTATCGCCAACATCCTTGCCATAGGGATTGTCACGGAACAGCTGGTTAAGTACGGCCAACGTAAGTACCGTGGTCGCCGATGAACGGCCTTCGCCACTCAGACCTATAAGTTTGTTGCGATCAGAACTGAACTGCCTGTATTCGTGGCCGCAACATGGGCAGAAACGAACCTTGCCCGGAATGTACCAGAAATCGGAATTGTTCGGCTTCTTTTCGATATCACGTGTACCGTCGGCCCGTATATACATCGGAATCGGCTGGAATGGAGCATAGTTCTTGCGGACTACCGGAAATCCATGCTTGTCGAGTTCCCACCAGCTTTCTGGCAAGTCATCAGTCGTCTGATACTTGAAGCCGGACTTTTTCGGAACAAGGAAGCCATTGACATCGCTATTATCGTCCGTCGGAACCTCGCCGATATCGCGCGGTTCGAACACCTTGCGTTCATCATTGAATCGGACCGGAAAGAACTCTTCGCCACATTCACGACAGAAGTGGGCGTTAAACAGACGGATACCCTGCTGACCAGGGGCATAAACCTGGGCATCCAAGGTCACGCGGCGCTGTCCCTCTGGTTCGAGGGTACACAGTACGCTGCCGGGGCCAGAAATGAACTGATGCAACTTGAAGGCGAACGGCTTGCGGCCATTGGGGTTGGTCAAGGAATGGGCCGCCATTAGGTAGTCTTGCAAGGCACCCAAGGCACTATCCAAAGAAACGTCCGCATCTTTGGCAAGTTTCTCTGCCGCCATACGAAGCGTAATCGGCTTCGCTCTCTTGGCCTTGCCTACAGCCGGTTTGTCAATACCAAGCGTAAGTTCCACCCAGACCGACAACGGATCGTTCCTAAAATCATCCAAGGACGTAAACGGGACTACACCCTTCGCGATACGCGCATTCAGAAGTGGCCTTACCTTGTCCAGATTCAGGTGTTCGTCGGTCGCCTGAGCCAAGGTTTCCGTGATCACATTAGAAGGGGAAATTTCGGCACCGAACAACTTGGACGCCACCGATGCGACAACACGGTTCTGGTCATCCTCGGTTCCGGTGTTATCCATAGTCGCTGATGTGCCAATGCAGATTAGGTTATTAGCCTTGGTCTCACGACGTAGGCGGCGTACCAGCAAGGCTACATCGGCACCTTGCCGTCCACGGTAAGTATGTAACTCATCTAGTACAAGGAACTGTAAGCCGTCGCAATGCTCCATGACGGCCTTATCGACCTCGGAACCACGAGTCAGGATCAGTTCCATCATCATGTAGTTCGTGAGCAATATGTCCGGCGGATTGCTCGCTATGCGCTTTCGTTCGTCATCGGACTCCTGGCCGGTGTACCTAGCGACAGTGAATGAGTTCTCACATCCAAGTCGGAACTTATTGATTTCCTCCATCTGACTGTTGGCCAATGCGTTCATCGGATAGATGATGATGGCGCGTGTACGCGGGGTCTTGTCCAGTTCCTTCGCGCGCAAGATAGCGTCTACAATAGGGATAAAGAAGGAAAGACTTTTACCTGAGCCAGTACCAGTCGTGACAACAAAACTTTCACATTCCTTAGCAAGCGATATGGCGTGAGTCTGGTGCTGATATAGGGACATCGGCTTGCCGCCCATTCCCTCATTATCCTTACCCACCTTGAATATGTCACGGCACTTCGGAGACAGTACGCCTTCGTCACAAAGTTGGTCAATCGAGGCGCTGGTCTGATAGTTCGGATTGATTTGAATCAGTGGGTCTGGCCAATAACGGCCTCCGGCGTACTCAGCATCGACGACACGCTTGATGTCGTCCGCCGAAATCTTCGTAAAACTGCGAGAAAAGCGGCTATACTCGTCGATAACCGCATCACGATAGCTGAATACATTCTGCGCCATATGAAAAACTCGTTCCTTACACATATAATATAAGAAAAGTGTTCGGAATAGTTAATTTGCAATTACGAGAACTTGATTCTCGGATCGACTAGCGTATAAAGTATATCGCTAAAGAGACGGCCCACCATCGCCATAAGGCTACTGAGGAAGATAATTCCCATCACCACGTTGTAATCGCGATTGACCATCGAATTGTAATACAAGAGCCCCATGCCATCGATATCAAAGACCTTCTCGATGAGGAGCGCGCCCGCAAACATAAGCGTACAAATTTCGGAAAGGCGAGTCGCAATCGGGATCAGCGCATTGCGGAGAGCATGGCGCACAAGAGCCTGTTTGAAACTCAAGCCCTTTGCCAAAGCTGTTCGCATGTAATCGCGGCCCAGTTCCTCAAGCGCAGAATTCTTCATGAGGAACGTGAGGAACGCAAATTCGCTAATCATGTAACAGAAAATCGGGAGCGCCAAATGTTGCGCCAAGTCAAATACTTTCCCGAAGAACGTGAAATCCTCAAAGTCATCGCTCGTGAGCCCACCTAGCGGGAAAATGTCCAAATACGAACCGCCAGCCAAAAAAATGATGAGCAAAATGCCAAGCGCATAACCCGGCATCACGTAACCCGAGAAAATAAGGCCACTCGTAAAAGAGTCAAGCTTGCTGCCGTGATGCACCGCCTTCCAGAGCCCAAGCGGAATGCAGATAAGATAACTCAAGAAGAACGACGTCACGCCAAAGAACAAGGAAATCGGAAAACGGCTTACAATCACATCCCAGACCGGGAGCCCGTACGTATAGCTTTCCCCAAGATTCAAATGCAATACGTTCCAAAGCCACGTAAGGTAACGTTTCCACGCGGGCTGGTCAAAGCCAAAGTACGCCTGGATTTGCGCAATCTGGTCCGGCGAGAGCGCCTTGGAAGCATCTACGCCACCCTTCATCGAAGCCGCCTGCTGCGCACGAGAAATCAGCTCTTCCACGGGGCCACCCGGCAAGAGCTGAATCAAGATAAAGCACACCAACGAAATCCCGATTAATGTCGGGATCATTAGCAGCAAACGACGAAGGATGTACGAACGCATTTATCTCATTTTTCCAGAACGCAAGACGTCCATCATGTTGAACGGCTTTGCTGTACCAGCGGCAATCTGGTCAGCGAGGAAGTTCACAGCATCAACAGTGCCTTCGGCATAAATCTTGCGACCGCAAACATTGTGCTGGAATTCAAAGTGAACCGTACCATCGGCACTATCAAGGCTGTAGGTGTGGAAAGCGTGACCGCCGAGGTATTCTTCAGGCACATGCATGCGTTCCATCTGTTCCTTTTCGTTACGGACTTTTTCGATATCGTCCGGTGTGTAGTCAAAGCCCATCTTCTGGAAGGTGCCTACAACAGCACGTGCTGTGCCGCTCGTATCAGCCTTGGTCTTCTGGTGGCTTTCAACCACGGAAAGCTTGTAGCCTTCAAATGCGGTCGGGAATTCCTTGGCCAAGAATTCAATCATCATCTGGAAAGCGACAATCTGCTTAGCCATGTTCGGAGCGATGACGCTCGGATGGTTGGCATCGGCAACGAGCTTTGCAAGGGCTTCGCGGTCACCGCCGGTCGTTCCCATCACGAACGGAATCTTGTGCTTTACGTAGAAAGCAGCATTGTCGTTCACAGCCGTCGGGTGCGTGTAGTCAATGCAAATCATGTTCGGATACTTGGCAAGCACTTCGCCAATGCGGGCTTCACGGTTGGAGGGCTTCAAGAGCTGAATCGTCTTGCCTGCAACTTCGGCTTCGTTTTCGACGATAATTTCACCCGTCAAAGAATACGGGACAAGTTCCAAACCGCGGGCAACACAAGTTTCAGCCACGATGCGGCCCATGTTACCCGGAATACCATTAACCATCACTTGAACGGACATAAAATCTCCTGTTG
>JAEEGJ010013273.1_pt1 | contig 20053 bp, 9 predicted proteins | sample 8958761 | NCBI WGS metagenome assembly JAEEGJ01 (sample SAMN16246546, study PRJNA631951) | gut metagenome | biome: gut microbiome; feature: rumen; material: RS-attached | host: Bos | place: Iran: Karaj | collected 2018-10 | reverse complement strand
AGGACGCGTACCTGACCTATTTCGCTTTCCAATGCTACGGCGAGCAGACCGTTGAGCTGCCGAAGGATAAGGTGTACAAGGCGGAACTGATCGACGTGTGGAACATGACCCGGGAAGTGATCGCCAAGCGTATCAGTGGCGAAACCAAACTGACCCTGCCCGGACGGGATAACCTGGCCCTGCTCATTACCCGGATTCAATAATCAAAGGAGAATCGACCATGAAGGAATACATGAACGCATCCCTGGCCCCCCGGAAGCGGGCGGAATTGCTTTTGCAGGAAATGAACCTGGACGAAAAGATGGCCCAGTTGGTGGGCGTGTTCGCCATCAAAGGGGCGGAGGACCGCATGGCGGCCTTCTTCAAAAACGGCATCGGCCAGATAAGCTCCCTGGAGTTCCGCTCCTGCGACAGCCTGGAGGAAGTGGCAGCCTGGCAGCGGCAATTGCAGACCATCGTGATGGAAAACAGCCGTCATCACATTCCTGCCGTGTTTCACATGGAAGGCCTGTGCGGGCCGCTGATGCAGGATACCACCACCTTTCCTTCCGGCGTCGCCCGGGGCTCCTCCTTTGACCCAGAGCTGGAGAGGGAGATCGGCGAAACCGTGTCCCGCCAGGAAGCGGCGGTCGGCATCACCCAGGTTTTAGCGCCTGTATTGGATATTTCCCGGGATTCCCGCATGGGCCGTCAGTGCGAGCCCTACGGGGAGGACCCCACCCTGGCCGCCGCTATGGGCTCGGCCTACACCCACGGCATCCAGGAGACCGAAACCGCAGGCCGCACTCCGGACGCTTCCGCCAAGCATTTCTTCGGCTTCCATAATTCCGCCGGGGCCATCCATGGCGCGCATGTGGACGCCGGGGACAGGCTGCTGCTGGAAATCTACGGCAAGCCCTTCCAGGCGGCCATCACCGAAGCGGGCCTCAAGGGCGTCATGCCCTGCTATGGTTCCGTGAACGGATTGCCCATCCATGCCTCCAAGCATTATCTGAACGGTATCCTGCGGGACGAAATGGGCTTTGAAGGCGTCACCGTGTCCGACTATGGCGGGGCCAGCAACGCCCATGAATACCAAGGCATCGGCGAAACCATGGGCGACGCGGGCCTGCGCTGCCTGGCCGCCGGGCTGGATGTTGAACTGCCCATGCCGAAGGCCTACGCGGACGAACTGAAACAAAAGTTTGCCGACGGCGAAGCGGACATGGCTCTGCTGGACGGCGTGGTGACCCGGGTGCTGGAGGCCAAATTCCGCATGGGCCTGTTCGAGCATCCCTTCGCGTTGGAGGGAAGCGAGCTGGATCAGACCGTGCATCATGAAGAAGACGAACAGCTTGCCGCCCAGTCCGCTCGGGAAGCGCTGGTTCTGCTGAAGAACGACGGCGCGCTGCCCCTGACCGGCAAAGAAAAGACCATCGCCATCATCGGCCCCGCCGCCGCTAACGCCCGGTATTATTTCGGCGGCTATACCCATCTGTCCATGGTGGAGGCCAAGCACGCCGCCCGTAATTCCATGGCGGGCGTCAATGGCAATGGCGTCAAGAATGGAGTGCGTTTTGTGCCCGGCACCAGCGTGGAGGACGACGAAAACGAAGAATTTGCCGGCGTGCTGACCAAATTAAAGCCCCACTGCAAAAACCTTCTCCAGGTTTTGACAGAGAAATTGCCGGATACCCGCATCCTGTATGCTCCCGGCTATCACAAGGCAGGCGCGGATGAAAGCCTGTTCCCGGAAGCGCTGGAGATCGCCAGGCAGGCCGACGTGATCCTCCTGACCCTGGGCGGCAAAAACGGCTCCGGCTCCATCGCCACCATGGGCGAGGGCGTGGATGGCACCAACATCAACCTGCCTGCCTGCCAGGACGCCTTTATCCGGGAAGCGAAAAAGCTGGGCAAGCCCCTGATCGGTATCCATTTTGACGGGCGGCCCATTTCCAGCGATACGGCGGACGAATGCCTGGATGCCATCCTGGAATGCTGGAATCCCGCTGTGTATACTGCCGACGCCGTCACCGACGCGCTGCTGGGCAGGCTGAATCCCTCCGGCAAAATGCCCCTGTCCACCGCTCAGTGCGCGGGACAGATTCCCGTTTATTACAACCATCCCAACGGTTCCATGTGGACACAGGCTCCCAGCATCGGCTTTACGGATTACGTGGATTGCTCCCACCGTCCCCGCTATTGCTTCGGCCACGGGCTGAGCTATACCAATTTTGCATATAGCGATCTGATACTGGATAAAAAAGAAACCAAACCCTTTGAAGCAGTGAATATCTCTTTGAAGGTGAAAAACACCGGAACATGCAGTGGTACGGAAATCGTGCAGCTGTATGTGAAAGATGTGCATGCGTCCATGACCCGTCCCCAGAAAGAACTGCAAGGCTTCGCCCGGGTGGCATTACAGCCCGGGGAAGAAAAAGAAATAAGCTTCAATTTGCAGCCCAGCCAGATGGCTTTCCTGGACGAGGATATGCGCTGGAAGATCGAAAAGGGCGAATTTGAAGTGCAGTTTGGGTCTTCCTCCGAAGATATCCGCCTCACAGATTCCTTCCGTGTAACAGAAAACGCCTGGCTGGCTGGAAGAACCCGTGCGTTCTACGCCCTGGGTGAAATCAAATAAGGAGGACGCCCCATGGACATCAAAACCAGTTCCTGGATCACAGTATCGCAGGACACAGGCAATATTTGCCCTGTGTTCAGGAAAATGTTTGCTGCTGAAAAAGCAATTAAAAAAGCCGAACTGGAAATCACCGCATTAGGCGTCTATGAAGCCGAAATCAACGGTCAGCGGGTGAGCGACTATGTGCTGGCCCCCGGCTGGACCAGCTATGATCACCGCCTGCAGGTGCAGAGCTATGACGTGACGGCGCCGCTGCAAAAGGAAAACGACCTGCGCGTCACCGTTGGCCGGGGTTGGTTCCGCTCGCCCATGCCGGGCTGGCTGAACAGCGAGGACAAGCAGCGGCGGCTGAATCAGCCCTGCGGTCTGATTGCCGCGCTGCATATCGTCTATGCCGACGGCACGGAAGAGCGCATCTCCACGGATGAAAGCTGGCAATGGGCGAACAGCCGGGTGCTGTTCAGTGAAATCTATGACGGCGAGACCTGCGACGCCCGCATTGAGCCCGCGGATTGGCAGCCGGTGAAGCCGCTGGAGTGGAGCAAGGACATCCTGATCCCCCAGGAGGGCGAGGCCATCCGGGAAACCGAGCGCGTCGCCGCAAGACGTATCTTTAAAACGCCCCAGGGCGATATCGTGGTGGACTTTGGCCAGGAGGTCACCGGCTACGTGGAAATCACGCTGAACGCCCACGCCGGGGATGAGGTGCTGTTCGATCACGCCGAGGTGCAGGATCAGGACGGAAACTGGTACAACGAAAACTACCGCAGCGCCAAGGCTCAGGCAAGGTATATCTGCCGGGATGGAAAACAGATCTGGCATCCGGAGCTTACCTTCTTCGGCTTCCGGTACATTCGGCTGCTGTCCTGGCCGGGTGAAGCCAAGTCTGAAAACTTCACCGCCATCGCCGTGCATTCCGATATGAAGCGCACCGGCTGGTTGAAGAGCGGCAGCGCCGAGTTGAACCAGCTGTTTTCCAACATCGTGTGGGGTCAGCGTGGCAACTTCCTGGACGTGCCCACCGACTGCCCCCAGCGGGACGAGCGTTTGGGCTGGACAGGCGACGCCCAAGTGTTCATCAAGACCGCCAGCTATCTGTTTGATACCGAGCGTTTTTTCAAAAAATGGCTCCATGACCTGGGTGCCGACCAGCGGGAAAGCGGCGAGGTGGGCCAGGTGATCCCCGATCTGATGCCCGAAGGGCCCAGCAGCGCCGCATGGGGCGATGCCGCCACCATCTGCCCCTGGCAGGTGTACCAGACCTATGCGGACATGGCCGTGCTGGAGGATCAGCTTGACAGCATGCGCAAATGGGTGGATTATATCGGCTCGGTTACCAAGACCCCAAACCTGTGGGTCGACCATTTCCACTTTGGCGACTGGCTGGGCCTGGACGCGCCCAGCGGCAGCTACAAGGGCAGCTCCCGGGAGGATTTCATCGCCAGCGCCTTCTATGCCCATTCGACGGAGCTGGTGGTGAAGGCGGGCAAGCTGCTGGGCAGGGATGTTTCCTCCTATGAAAAGCTGCACCGGGACATCGTAGATGCTTTCCGCAAAGCCTTCCCCGAGTATAAAACCCAAACCGAGCACGTGCTGGCCGTGCATTTCGGATTGGCGGAGGATGCGCAAAAGACCGCCGACGCCCTAGCGGAGATGGTCAAAGCAGACGGCGTGCAGCTGCGCACCGGTTTTGTGGGCACACCCTACATCCTGCACGTGCTGAGCCAGTATGGCCACGCCGATTTGGCCTGGGATTTGGTGCTGCGGCGGGAATACCCCGGCTGGCTGTACCCCGTCATCAAAGGAGCCACCACCATCTGGGAGCACTGGGACGGCATCAGGCCCGACGGCTCTTTCTGGTCTGCCGATATGAATTCCTTCAACCACTATGCCTATGGCGCGGTGGCGGACTGGATCTTCGAGCAGGCAGCGGGCATCCGGCATGCCGAGGACAAACCCGGCTTTGAGGAATTGATCTACGCGCCCCATCCGGACGCTCGCCTGGGCTGGCTGCAAGCCAAGCTGGTCACCCGCCACGGCACGGTCAGCGCCCTGTGGGTCTGCAAGGAGGACGGCGTGCGCTATGAATTGGAAACTCCGGTACGCACACTGGTTTGCCTGAACGGTGAGGAAAAATGGGTGAACCCCGGCAAATATATATTCTGGGCAAAGCAATAAGGAGGACACGCACAATGCGCAGCATGAAGATCAATCAGGAATGGGATTTTGGTCTGGGTCAGGTGGACCTGGGACAGCGCATCCGCGGGATTTTCGGGGATCGGAAAGTCAATCTGCCCCATGATTATATGATCGAAAGCGACGTTTTCCCGGAAGCGGCATCCGGCGCGTCCAGCGGCTATTACAACGCGGGCGTGGCCCATTATGCCAAGGAGATCGATATCCCGGCGGAATGGGAAAACGACCAGATCTTCCTGCGCTTCGACGGGGTCATGATGAACGCCACCGTGGAGGTGAACGGCAATCTGTCCTGCCTGCAGCATTACGGCTACGCGCCCTTTGAGACGGATATTACCCATTTGGTCTATCCGGGCCAGAAGAACCGTGTCGTGATCACCGTGAACCCCAGCATGCAGCCGAACTCCCGCTGGTTCTCCGGCGCGGGCCTGTTCCGGGGCGTGGAGCTGGCGCACACGCCCAAGCTGCACATCGCTTTCGAGGGCCTGTCCGGCTACACGAAAAAGATCGAATATAAGGCCGACGGCACGCCCGAGACCGCCTATTTGCAGGTATCTGCGGAAATCAAAAACGAATACGCCGAAAGCCGTCTGGCCGAAGTCACATTCGCCCTGATCGACGATCAGACCGGCGAAACGGTGAAGGCCAGCAAAACCCTGACCCAGGTGCAGCCCCTGGGCGTCGGCATGGCCTATATGACCCTGACCGTGGATGAGCCCCGGCTGTGGGACGCCGAGCATCCCAACCTGTACCGCCTGCAGGCCACGGTGAAGGATACCGGCACTTTTAAGACTCATATCATTCCCAATGAATGCCCGACAGAAGATACCGAGAGCGTGCTGTTCGGCATCCGCACCATCGAGGCGGACGTGAAGCACGGCCTGCGCATCAACGGCAAAGAGGTCAAATTGAAGGGCGGCTGCCTGCACCACGATAACGGCCCCATCGGCGCAGTGACGGTGTACGACGCGGAAGCCCGGAAGGTAAAGAAATTAAAGGAAGTGGGCTTCAACGCCATCCGCACCACCCATAATCCGCCGTCCGCCACGCTGATCGAGGCTTGCGACCGGCTGGGCATGTATATCTTCGATGAAGCCTTTGACGCCTGGGGCATGGGCAAGCAGCCCGGCGATTACAACCAGTTTTTTGAAACCGACTGGAAAAAGGACCTGACTGCCTTTGTGAAGCGCGACCGCTGCCATCCCTGCGTGACGATCTGGTCCACCGGCAACGAGATCACTGAGCGCGGCGGCCTGAACGACGGCTATGTGTTGGCGGCCAGGCTGGCCGAAACCATCCGCGCCCTGGATTCCAGCCGCCCCATCTCCAACGGCATCTGCTCCTTCTGGAACGGACTGGATGATATCATCATGGCCGAACAAATGAAAAAGCGCATGGAAGGCGTGACCGGCAGCCTGCAGAATGCCGACATCGGCGGCAAACGCGATTTGCTGTGGGAGCAGTACACCGAAGGCTTCACCAACGGCCTGGATGTGGTGGGCTACAACTACCTGGAGGGCAAGTACGAGCTGGACCACCGGATGTTCCCGGAGCGGGTGATCCTGGGCAGCGAAAACTACCCCAAGGAAATCGGCATGCACTGGCCCATGATCGAAAAGACCCCCTGGGTCATCGGCGATTTCACCTGGACGGCCTGGGATTACATCGGCGAGGCAGGCCTGGGCCAGGCCAGCTTCTACGAGCCCGGCGATCCCCGCATCAACAACCCCTGGGGGGCGGGCAACGCCTATCCCTGGCGCACGGCCAACGACGCCGACTTTGATATCATCGGCGGCATCCGTCCCCAGGGCGTTTACCGCCGCATCGTGTGGGGCAGCAGGGAAACGGGCCTGTTCTCCTATGACCCCGCCGTGATCGGCAAGGTGGAAACCCTGTCCAGCTGGGGCTTCCCCGGCGTGTGGAAGCGCTGGAACTGGGCGGGCCAGGAGGGCCAGCCTGTCGATTTGGCCGTGTTCAGCAGCGCGGAGGAAGTGGAGCTGCTGGTGAACGGCGTCAGCCTTGGCCGCAAAAAGGCGGGCGAGGCGCTGATCCATGATATGCCGCTCACCTTCCTGTTCCGGGCGGAGTACCGGCCCGGCACGGTGGAGGCGGTGAGCTATACCGACGGGAAAGAAGTTTCCCGCACGATTTTGGCGACCACCGGCAAGCCCGTTGCCCTCCGCCTGACCGCCGAAACGGAAGAGCTGAAGGCCGACGGCGCGTCCCTGTGCTATGCGAACGCGGAACTGATCGACGAAAACGGCAATGTGGTGCCCGACGCCGATACGCTGCTGCGGGCCGAGGCCACCGGCGCGGCGGCGCTGCTGGGCTTTGGCAGCGGCAATCCCATCACCGATGAAAATTACAGCAAAGGCCAGTTCACCAGCTATCTGGGGAAAGCCCTGGCCGTGCTGCGCGCGGGCTATGAGGCGGGCGAGGTAAAGCTGACGGTCTCCGCCGAGAGCCTGGGCCAGGCCGAAATCCGCCTGCAAGTGAAGTAAGAGCAAAGAGGAGTGTGACGGGTATGCGTACCGTGATTCCATTCAATGATAATTGGCTGTTTCTGAAACCCGGAGAAAACCGCGTGCCCGTCACGCTGCCCCATACCTGGAATAACTTGGACGGCCAGGATGGCGGCGGGGATTACTGGCGGGGCGAATGCGTGTATGAAAAGACCTTCGCCGCGCCGGACAGAAAAGCAGATGAAGAAGTATATCTGGAATTTGACGGTGTATCCGCTTCCGCCAAGGCAATGCTGAACGGTCATTTCATCGGCGAGCACCATGGCGGCTACAGCCGGTTTCGTTTCAACATTTCGGAATACTTGAAGGCTGGTGACAACCACCTGAGCGTCGCCGTCAGCAACGCTGCCTGCGATACCGTGTACCCGCAGAACGCCGATTTTACGTTCTATGGCGGTATCTATCGCACGGTTCGGCTGATCGTGCTCCCCAAAATCCACTTTGATATGGACACCCTGGGCGGCTGCGGCATCCGGGTGACGCCAAAGGTGTTGGAGGACGGCTCCGCCGACGTGCGGGTTTCCGCCCGCACGACAGGCGGTCAGGCTGTGCTTGAATTAAATGGAGAAACGCTGACAGGCAATGAAGTAACATTTCATGTGGAAAAGCCTATCCTGTGGCAGGGCCGGAAGCATCCCCATCTGTATACGCTGAAAGCCCGCCTGTATGACGGCGATACCCTGTGCGATGCCCTGGATATCCCCTTCGGCATCCGCTCCTTCCGCATCGAACCCAATGAGGGCTTTATCCTGAACGGCGAAAGCTATCCCCTGCGGGGCGTGGCCATGCACCAGGACTGGCTGGGCAAGGGCAACGCCATCTCCGAGGCGGACATGGAAGAAAGCCTGCGCCACGTGTACGACATGGGGGCCACCACCGTGCGCCTGGCCCATTATCAGCACGATCAGCACACCTATGAACTGTGCGACAAGCTGGGCATCGTGGTCTGGACGGAAATCCCCTACATCAGCGAACACCTGGACACTGCCCGGGATAACGCCCTGAGCCAGATGCGGGAGCTGATTGAACAGAATTACAACCATCCCTCCATTGTGGTGTGGGGCCTGAGCAACGAGATCACGATGGCTCACGGCGATCAGGAAACGCTGGTGCCTTTCCATCAGAAGCTGAATGAATTATGCCACGAAATGGACGATACCCGCCTCACCACCATGGCCTGCATTTCGCCTTTGCCTACGGATCATCCCCTTTTGGATGTGCCGGACGTGCTTTCCTACAATCATTATTTCGGCTGGTATGGCGGAAGGCTGGAGGACAACGGCCCCTGGTTTGACCGCTTCCATGCCCTGCATCCCGACCTGCCCGTGGGCGTATCGGAGTACGGCTGCGAAAACAGCCTGTGGCATGCCTCCCACCCCGAACCCGGCGATTACAGCAACGAGTACCAGATGATCTACCACGAAAGCCTGATCAAACAGCTGTATTCCCGGAAATATCTGTGGGCCACCCATGTGTGGAACATGTTTGATTTCGCCGCCGATGCCCGGGAGGAGGGCGGCACCAAGGGTCGCAACAACAAAGGCCTGGTGACCTTTGACCGCAAGCACCGCAAGGACGCCTTCTACGCCTACCAGGCCTGGCTGACGGACAAGCCCATGCTGCACCTGTGTAGTAAGGAATTTGTCCACCGGGACGGGGATACCACGGAATTTGTGGTATACAGCAATTTGCCGGAAGTTTTGCTTTCGGTCAATGGAACAAAATATACAAAACGGGCCGAGGATCATTTCTTCCATTTCACCGTGCCTCAGCCGGAGGGGACCTATACCGTTACCGCGTCCGCGGGAGCTCTGACTGAACAGGCGCAATTTGAACACGTGGCCCAGCCCGATCCCGCCTATCGCTTCCAGCAGGGCACGGTGCTCAACTGGTTTGATATCGAAACGCCCGAGGGTTTCTATTCCGTAAAAGACTTGCTGAAGGACATTTCCCAGTCGCATGATGCAGCGGCGTTGGTGAAGCCGCTGCTGGCAGAAATGACTGCCGCCCGGACTGCGAAAGCCCAGCAGAGGGAGCAGGAAACCGGGCGCGAGACAGTCAAGAGCGGCGAAGGCATCAGCACGGAAGACCGGATGAAAATTACGATGCAGTTCAGCCTCCTGCAACTCATCCGTATGGGCGCGCCGGATATGCCCAGGGAGCGTATCATCGCCATCAACCGCCAGCTGAACCAGATTCCCAGGGTGAAACCGCCGGTGGATATGGATGTGGCGCAGTATGATCTGGATATGCGCCAAAAAGGGAACGCCTACGCCCTGGACGATCGCTTTGTGCTCCGGGACGGGCAGCGCCATCCCTTCGCGGTGATTTGCCCCGGCGGTGGATATACCATGGTATGCAGCTTTATCGAAGGCGTGCCCTACGCCAGAAAGCTCAACCAAATGGGCATTTCCGCCTTTATCGTGTATTACCGGGTGAAGGATCAGGCCCGCTTCCCCGCGCCCCAGGACGATCTGGCCCAGGCTGTGCGGGACATCTTTGCGAAGGCAGATGAATACCTTCTGGACACCGCCCACTGGTCAGTGTGGGGTTCCTCCGCTGGCGGCCATCTGGCAGCCAGCTTCGGCACGGCCAATATGGGCTATATCCATTACGATCTGCCCAGGCCGGAAGCGCTGGTGCTGACCTATCCTGTCATCAGCATGCGCCCGGATTTCACCGAACAGCAGACCCATAACATGCTGCTGGGTGATCCCGCTGAAGTGTCCATGGAAGCCTTTGCCAGCGTGGATGAGCAGGTAGATGCGGACTATCCGCCCACCTACATCTGGTGCGGCGACGCGGATCAAACCGTTAAACCCGACAACACCCGCCGCATGGCGGAAGCGCTGGAAAAAGCCGGGGTCCCGTACCAATGCGAAATCTTCCCCGGCGTGGATCACGGCGTCGGCCCCGGCACGGAAACCGCCGCCGAAGGGTGGATTGAGCATGCCGTTGCTTTCTGGAAAAGGCGGCAATCATAAGCGCATGAAAGAGCAGGGAGGTGCAGGTCATGAAAGCCGTTCACCTGCGGACAGAACACCTGGAAAATCCTTTGGGCTTGCAAACTGTTCGCCCGGTTTTTTCCTGGCATACCGATGGCGGTCTGCAAAGCGCTTATGAAATCATCGTTAGAAATGGGAAAACAGCCGTCTGGAAAAGCGGGAAGGTAACCACGGGCCGCATGCTGGCCCGCTGCGGTTATGATGCTGCCCCACGGGAACACCTCACCTGGCGTATACGTCTGTGGGATGAAAATGATCAGCCCGGCGAATGGAATGACGCCTGGTTCGAGATGGGATTGTTGCAAGCTTCATCCTGGATGGCCAAATGGATCAGTCCGGAGCTGACCATTGAAAAAGGAAAGCGCCAGGCAGCCAGTTATCTGAAACGCACTTTTTCTCTGGAACGCACGGACCACGCCAGACTGTATATTACCTGTCACGGCCTGTATGTCGCTTACCTAAACGGACATCGAGTGGGCGATTATGTGCTGGCTCCGGGTACGGATGATTATCATCAGCGCCTGCAATACCAGGTATACGATGTATCGCCGCTGCTGCACGAGGGTGAAAATGTGATGATAGTCATTCTCGGGGACGGTTGGTACCGGGGCAATAACGGCATTGACGGGCTGAATCATTACTATGGGGATGACTTGGCGCTGCTGTGTCAGATGGAGGTCGATCATCAGCTGGTGCTGATCAGTGATGAATGCTGGCAGGCGAGTCAGATGGGACCAATCCGGGAAAACGACTTGCAGTTGGGAGAGCGTTATGACGCCCGGCTGGAGCAGGTTACCAATTGGCATGAGGTTATTCCAGCCGCTTTCGACTATGATCACTTGATTTGTTCCGACAGTGTGTCCGTGAGGGAACAGGAGCGATTCCAAGGAAAAGTATTCACGGCGCCCAACGGCGATACCCTGATCGATTTTGGACAGAACCTGGCTGGGTATACCGAATTGTGCGTACAGGCAAAAGCCGGGCAGAAAATCGTCCTCTGGCATGGAGAAACCTTGGATGAAAACGGAAATTTTACCCAGGAAAATTTCGCGCCCGGCGAACGCAACAAAAATGGCGGCGTGCCGCAAAGAATCGAATACATCTGCAAGGATGGTTTCAATCGGTATAAACCCAATTTCACCCTTTTCGGTTTCCGGTACGCAAAGATTGAAACGGATATGAATCTGGACGGCGCTCAGTTTACGGCTATTGCCGTGTATTCCCATATGCCGCAAACAGCCTTTTTCACTTGTGGAAATGAAGCGGTCAATCAGCTGTTTCGCAATAGTCTTTGGAGCATGAAATCAAACTTCTGTGATATTCCCACAGACTGTCCTACCCGGGAGCGGACAGGCTGGACCGGGGACGCGGCGGCCTTTGCTCCGACAGGCGTGATGCTGACGGATTGCTGGCCTATCCTGCGAAAATGGCTGGCGGAATGCCGTTTGGCCCAGGCTGACGATGGCTTGATGGCGAATATTGCGCCGATCAATGACGGCCGGGATCGGTTTTCTTTGCTGCTGCAGGGTTCTGCCGGCTGGGGAGACGCCTGCGTGCTGGTGCCCTGGGCGCTGTATCAAGCCTATGGCGACACGGCCATTTTGGAAGAGAACTATGATATGATGCGCAGATGGATGACGTTCCTGGAACAGCGTGCCCGGGAAACAAGGCCAGCGAATCAAGGTAATCCCTGGAAGGAAGCTTTGCAGGATCAGGGCTTTCACTTTGGCGAATGGCTGGAGCCTGACGTGAACAGTATGGATGCCCTGCGCAAGAATGGCCTGGAAGGCGCACCGGAGGTGGCAACCGCCTACTATTTTCATTCGGCTGACTTGATGGGGCAGATCGCGGCAATTCTGGGAAAACCCGGAGACTCAGAGAAGTATCGGAAGATTGCTGAGATGGCTCGAAAAGCATACCGTTATTGCTGTACGGATCACGGGAGAATAGATTCTAACCGTCAATGCGAATACGTACGGCCCATTGCTTTCGGTTTATTGGATCCGGTGGAGGCTCAAGTCGCTGCGGATCAATTGAACTCCCTGGTGAAGCAAAACGGGGATCACCTGAATACAGGTTTTCTGTCCACGCCGGATCTCTGCCGTGTGCTGACGGAGCATGGACACACAGATACGGCCTATCGGCTGCTGCTGCAGGATACCAACCCCAGTTGGCTGTACGCCATCAAAAAAGGGGCGACCTCCATTTGGGAGACCTGGGACGGTATCCGTTCCGACGGTACCGTGCACGATTCCATGAATCATTACGCATACGGTGCGATCTGCGGATGGCTCCTGGACAGTGTTTGCGGTATCCGGCTGAAGGATGGAAAGCTAACCATCCGCCCATACCCACATCCATCCCTTGGGTATGCAAAGGCTCGGTGGAATTCTCCAGTCGGGCTGATCGAAAGCGAATGGCGATATGAAGGGAGTAAGCTGCATTTACGTGTGCAAACGCCGATTCGTGCAGAAATCCAGTGGCCCGACGGCCGGATGGAAGCAGTATCAAACGGTGTCCATTCATTAATTGCCTGACCTGACATCATGTATAAAGGGTCGTTTGCTATCGGGAAATAACAGCAAGGAAAAGAATGCGCTTCACTGTCGAAGGGCGTTCTTTTTTTGTGCGGATTGATTCCATAAACGATGTCGGATTTGTGTGAATTATCATCGGAACACAGCAAGCGTCTGAATCAATAAAAAGTCTACAATATATATGTAAAAATGACTTTGGAGGTGCTGCGTCATGCGAGGACAGACCATCAAACTGGGCTTCGCCCCCACCCGCCGGGCTATCTTCAGCGCCCCGGCCGCCGTAGAGTATCGCAGGCTCACCGCTGACCGCCTGCGGGAATTGAACATCGACTTTGTGGATATCGACGACATCAACGAGGAAGGCCTGCTCTACGATGACGCGGGTCTGGAAAAGATCATCGCCAAATTCCAGCGGGAAAAGATCGATGGGCTGTTCCTGCCCCATGCCAATTTCGGCACGGAATATGAGTGTGCCCGGTTGGCAAAGGCCCTGAACGTGCCGGTGCTGCTGTGGGGTCCCCGGGACGAACGGCCCGATGAAAACGGCATGCGGCTGCGGGACAGCCAGTGCGGCCTGTTTGCCACCGGCAAGGTGCTGCGCCGCTTCCGGGTGCCCTTCACCTATATGAATAACTGCAATCTGACCGATCCCGAATTTGAACGGGGCATCCGGGATTTCCTGGCAGTGTGCAACGTGGTCAGGGTGTTCCGCCACACCCGCATTTTGCAGATCGGACCCCGGCCCTTCGATTTCTGGTCCACTATGTGCAATGAAGGGGAGCTGCTGGAGAAATTCAATATTCAATTGGCCCCCATCCCGCTGCCCGAGCTCTACGCCGAAATGAAGAAGTGGCGGGCGGAAAAGATGGAGGTCGCTAAGGTCATCGCCTACTGCAAGGAAAACATGACCTGCAACATCGAGGACGAATATCTGGCCAACGTGGCAGAACTCAAGGTCGCCATGAAGTCCCTGGTGGAGAAATACGGCTGCAACGCCATCGCCATTCAGTGCTGGAACGCCCTGCAGGATGAGATCCACATTATGCCCTGTGCCGCCAACAGCCTGCTGAACGAGGAGGGCATTCCCGTGGTATGCGAGACGGACATTCACGGGGCCATTTCCCAATTGATCGCGGAAGCCGCCGCTATGGGTGAGCGGCGCGTCATGTTTTCCGACTGGACGGTGCGCCATCCCGACAACGACAACGGCGAGCTGCTCCAGCATTGCGGCCCCTGGCCCATTTCCGTCGCCAAGGAGAAGCCCACCATCTGCGTGCCCGTGGCCTTCCCGGAGAATGGCGCGGTGAGCGCGGAAGCCAAGCACGGCCCCATGAGCCTGGTGCGCTTTGACGGCGACGATGGTGAATACTCCATCCTGCTGGGCCACGCCCGGGGCATCGACGGCCCCTGGACCCGCGGCACCTATGTGTGGGTGGAGGTCAACAATCTCAAGCGCCTGGAAGCCAAGGTGGTGGAAGGCCCCTATATCCATCACGTGGCCGCTATCCACGGCGACGTGGTGCCCGTGGTGTACGAGGCCTGCAAGTACATCGGCGTCAAGCCCGACCTGTATGATCCCATCGAGGACAAGGTAAAGGCCTATCTGCACGGGGAAGATGTGGTATTTGACGAAGTGTGAAACGGAGAGGTAAAGCATGAACGCTTTGAAAATAAAGGCCTATGACCTGCGCCAGGACGTGCTGGACATCATCGTGTCCGGAGGCGGTGGGCACATCGGCGGCGATATGAGCAGCATGGAAATCATGCTGACCCTGTACAGCCGCATGAACGTGTCCCCTGAGAACCAGAACGACCCGGACCGGGACCGCTTTGTGCTGTCCAAAGGCCATTGCGTGGAAACGCTGTACGCCGTGCTGGCAGATAAAGGTTTCCTGGATGTTGAAGAAGTCAAAGCCCAGTTCTCCAAATTTGGCAGCGAATATATCGGCCATCCCCATAACACCCTGCCAGGCATCGAAATGAACAGCGGTTCCCTGGGCCATGGGCTCAGCGTATGCGTGGGCATGGCGCTGGCCGGGAAGATGGACAGGCGGAATTACCGCGTCTATACCCTGATGGGGGATGGCGAATTGGCCGAAGGCTCCGTGTGGGAAGGCGCCATGGCGGCGGGGCATTACAAGCTGGATAACCTCTGCGCCGTGATCGACCGCAATCATTTGCAGATCAGCGGCAGCACCGAGGACGTGATGGCTCATCACGATCTGCACGCCCGGTTCGCGGCCTTCGACTGGCATGTGATCGACGTGGCCGACGGCAACGACGTGGACCAGTTGAACGCTGCCTTTGACGAAGCGGAGCAAACGAAGGGCAAGCCCACCCTGATCATCGCCAACACCGTCAAGGGCAAGGGCGCGTCCATCATGGAAAATAAGGCGAGTTGGCATCATCATCTGCCCAATGCCGAAGAATATGCGGCCATCAGCCAGGAACTGAAGGAACGGAAGGAGGCGCTGCTCCATGAATAAGATCGCCAACCGCGCCGTGATGTGCGAGGTGCTGAAGGAGGCTGCTGCAAAAGACAAAGACGTGGTTGTTCTGTGCAGCGACAGCCGGGGCAGCGCGTCCCTGACCTCCTTTGCCGATACCTATCCGGACCAATTCGTGGAAGTGGGCATCGCCGAACAGAACCTGGTCAGCATTGCCGCCGGCCTGGCCTCCTGCGGCAAAAAAGCCTACGCCGCCTCTCCCGCCTCCTTCATCACCACCCGCAGCTATGAGCAGTGCAAGGTGGACTGTGCCTATTCCGGCACCAATGTGAAGCTGATCGGCATTTCCGGCGGCGTCAGCTACGGTGCCCTGGGCATGACCCATCACTCCGCCCAGGATATCGCCGCCATGAGCGCCATCCCCGGAATGCGGGTGTATTTGCCCAGCGACCGGCACCAAACGCGCAAGCTCTTTGAGGCCCTGCTGAAAGACAATCAGACCGCCTACATCCGCCTGGGCCGCAATCCCGTGGAGGATGTGTATGAAGAAAACAACATCCCCTTTGAAATGAACAAAGCCACCGTGCTGGCTGAGGGTGCGGACGTGCTGCTGGTGGCCTGCGGCGAAATGGTAAAGCCCATCCAGGACGCGGCCAAGCTGCTGAACGAACAGGGCATCTCCACCGGCGCGCTGGACATGTACTGCGTCAAGCCCCTGGACAAGGAAGGCTTGCTGAAGGCTGCCCAGGGCAAAAAGCTGGTCGTCACCGTGGAGGAACACGCTCCCTTCGGTGGTCTGGGCTCCATGGTGGCGCAGGTGATCAGCACCAACGATCCGAAGAAAGTTATCAATCTGGCCCTGCCGGACAGTCCCGTGATCACCGGCACCTCCCAGGAGGTATTCGATTATTACGGGCTGAATGCCGCGGGTATCGTGAATACCGTCAAAAAAGCACTGGAGGGCTGAGCCATGGCGAAGTATGTGCTGTCCGTGGATCAAAGTACCCAGGGCACCAAGGCGCTGATCTTTGACGAAGTGGGCAAAATGCTGGCGCGCGCCGACCTGCCTCATCGGCAGATCGTGAACGAGTTGGGCTGGGTGTCCCACGACCCGGAGGAGATCTATCAGAACACACTGAAAGTCACCCGCATGGCTGTCGAAAAGGCGGGCATTGATCCAGCCGACATCGCTTGCATGGGCATCAGCAACCAGCGGGAAACCACGGTAGCCTGGGACAAAAATACCGGCAAACCCGTCTGTGACGCCATCGTGTGGCAGTGCGCAAGAGCCGCGGACGTATGCGAGGAGATCGGAAAAACCGGCATCGGTGATCTTGTGCGGGATCACACCGGCATTCCTATTTCGCCTTATTTCCCGGCGGCCAAGATGGCATGGATACTGCAAAACGTACCGGAAGCCAAAGCGCTGGCGGAAAAGCACCAGTTGGGCCTGGGCACCGTCGATGCCTGGCTTTTGTGGAAGATGACGGGACAGTATAAAACCGATTATTCCAACGCCTCCCGCACCCAGCTTTTTAACATCCGCGCCCTGCAATGGGACAAGGAAATTTGCGCTGCCTTCGGCATCAATGCTGGTGATTTGCCCATTGTCACCGATTCTGATGCTATTTTTGGCGAAACCGATCTGGGCGGCTGGCTGCAAAGAAAAATACCCATCTGCGGGGTGCTGGGTGACAGCCACGCGGCGCTGTTCGGCCACGGCTGTGTCGATGTGGGGATGACCAAGGCCACCTATGGCACAGGTTCCTCTATCATGATGAACATCGGGCCGGATTATGCCGCCTCGAAAAACGGTCTGGTCACCTCCCTGGCCTGGAAATACAAGGGGCAGGTCAGCTATGTGATGGAGGGCAACCTCAATTACACCGGCGCAGTGATCACCTGGCTGAAGGATAGCCTGGGTCTCATCGCCTCCGCGGGCGAAACGGAAGCCCTGGCGAAGGCTGCCCATCCCGCCGACACTGCTAGCCTGGTGCCCGCCTTCACGGGGCTGGGCGCGCCCTACTGGAAAAGCGACGCCCGGGCCATGCTCTGGGGCATGAGCCGTACCACCGGCAGAAATGAGATTGTCCGGGCAGCCTTGGACAGCATCGCCTTCCAAATCCATGATGTGATCGCTGCCATGGAAAAGGACACCGGCATCCACGTGCTTGTCCTGCGCGTGGACGGCGGCCCTACAAGGAACAAATACCTGATGCAGTTCCAGAGCGATATACTGAACACGCTCGTTTCATGCCCGGAAGCCGAGGAACTATCCGGCATCGGGGCTGCTATGATGGCTGGAATTGCGTATGGGCTTTATCAATCATATCTCAATTTCACGCAATACACCACTTTCGTGCCTGTCATGGATAGCAGCCAAAGGAATGAAAAACTGAATAATTGGCAAATAGCTCTTTCTCGCTTATAAACAGAAAGATGGCATTTTCTCCAATTCTCTTTTGAATATACTTCAGAAAACACTGCAGCAGAAGAGTTGCTGGGAAAACCAAGAAAGCCTATGTTGAAAAGCAAATGAGTCTTCAGCACAGGCCTATGATGATCGGTTGCTTGTACAATGGTACCCGTTCTCCCGGAACCATGGCCAGAAGCAGAAACCGAAGAAGCGGCAGGAAGCGCAGCACAGCAAGTCATCTGCCTGCGATATCATCCCTGAAGAAAAACGTCGAGCCATCGGACAGCCGATGGCTCGGAAGTTTTATGATGAATCGCTGCGGATGCCATTGGAGATGCGTGCCGCTCCGGTTCGGGCATTCCTGCGAACCGTTTACTGCTGCGCGCTGCTGCTGCGGCGCAGGTGCCAGCGGCGCACCGCCTTTTCGATTTCCACGATGGGCAGCACAGTCAACGCCAGCGCCATCGCGATCAGGTACTCTGTCATCGTGATGGGCTGGAAGGAGAAGGCCGTGTTCAGGAACGGGATGAAGATCACGGCGGCGGTGATCAGCAGGGAGAAGGCCAGCGTGCCCCACAGCCAGAGGTTCTGCTTCTTCAGGCTGAACAGGGACGCGGTGCGGGAGCGCATGTTGAAGGAGTGGAACACCTCGATCATGCTCAGGGTCAGGAAGGCCATGGTCATGCCGGCCGGGGACTCGGCGATCGCCCAGGAGCCGCTCTCGATCCGATGGCCGACAAAGTAGCTGAACACCGTCATCGCGGCGATGACCGCGCCCTGGAAGGCGATGTCGAAGCCGAGGCTGTTGGCAAAGATGCTCTCCTTGCGGCTCCGCGGCGGGCGCTGCATGACATCCTTCTCCGCGTCCTCCATGCCCAGGGCGATCGCGGGGAAGGTGTCGGTGATCAGGTTGATCCACAGGATGTGCACGGGCTTCAGGATGGAGAAGCCCATCAGCGTGGCGGCAAACACGGCCAGCACCTCCGCCAGATTGGCAGAGAGCAGGAACTGGATCGCCTTGCGGATGTTGTCGTAGATGCGGCGCCCCTCGCCGACCGCGGAGACAATGGTGGCAAAGTTGTCGTCGGTGAGGATCATGTCCGCCACGGATTTCGTCACGTCCGTGCCGGTGATGCCCATGCCGACACCGATGTCCGCGCTCTTGATGGAGGGGGCGTCGTTCACGCCGTCGCCCGTCATGGCGGTGACCATTCCCAGCTCCTGCCAGGCGTTGACGATGCGCACCTTGTTCTCCGGTTGCACACGCGCGTAGACGGAATAGCGGCGCACCTCATGGGCAAAGATTTCATCCGGAATGGCGTCCAGCTCCGCGCCGGTGATTGCCGACTGGCCAGGGCCCAGAATGCCCAGCTCCCGTGCGATGGCGGTAGCGGGCACCTTGTGGTCGCCAGTGATCATGATCGGGCGGATGCCCGCGCTCCGGCACTGCTCGATGGCGTCCTTCACCTCAGGGCGGATGGGGTCGATCATGCCGCACATGCCGATCCAGGTCAGATCCTGCTCCAGCACATCTGGCGCGTTGGATGCGGGCAGCTCGTCATAGATGCGCTGCGCGGCGCCCAGCACGCGCAGGGCCTGATCGGCCATTTCCATGTTCCGCTGCAGGATCTCGCTCCGCTGCTTCTCGCTCAGCGGCACGGCCTTGCCATCCTTCCAGATGCGGGTGCAGCGGCGCAGCACCTCATCCGGCGCGCCTTTGGTGAACTGGATGAAGCCATGACCCGCCCTGGCGCGGTGCACGGTGGACATCATCTTGCGCAGGGAATCGAAGGGCGCCTCATCCACGCGGGGCAGGTCCGCGGCCAGCTTGCTCTTCGGCAGGCCGCTCCGGTTCGCGTCGTTGACCAGCGCGCACTCGGTGGCCTCGCCGACCGCCTCGCCGCCTTCCAGCTCCGCGTCGGAGCTCAGGGCCATGGCAGTCATCAGCAGGGTCTCATCGTCGGTGACCTTCTTGACCACCGTCATCTTGTTCTGCGTCAGGGTGCCGGTTTTGTCCGAGCAGATGATCTGGGTGCAGCCCAGCGTCTCCACGGCGGTCAGCTTCCGGATGATGGCGTGGTTCTTGCTCATCTTGGTCACGCCGATGGAGAGCAGGATGGTCACCACCGCGCTGAGGCCCTCGGGAATCGCCGCCACAGCCAGCGAAACGGCCACCATGAAGGTGTCCAGCACCGCCTTGCCGCCGCTTCTCACCAGGTTCACGATGAACACGAAGGCGCAGATCACCAGGATCATAGCGGACAGCTTACGGGAGAGCTCGTTGAGCTTGATCTGCAGCGGGGTCTCTTC
>JAEEGJ010013269.1_pt1 | contig 20057 bp, 15 predicted proteins | sample 8958761 | NCBI WGS metagenome assembly JAEEGJ01 (sample SAMN16246546, study PRJNA631951) | gut metagenome | biome: gut microbiome; feature: rumen; material: RS-attached | host: Bos | place: Iran: Karaj | collected 2018-10 | reverse complement strand
ATCAGGCATACGCCGACCACCGTCCCTTTGTCCTCTCGCCCGATGCCGTCTGGCTGCTCATCTGCCAGGGTTTCTCCTATCACGTCAACTTCAATGCTGAGGCACTGCGTCATCTGTTCGTGGACTTCGAGGGCAAGAAAACACTTATCGTTGTCAGCAACGGCATCAGGCTGGACAACCCCAACAGCCCGTGGGAGCGTTACTTCCCCGAGTTTACCAAGCAGATAGCAAAGTATGTGGGCGACAGCCTTGTCAACATGCTCACCTGCAACTTCTCCACCACCACCGTCGTCACCCGCGCCGCCTCTCAGATAACCATCATGTCGGCCATGCAGGAATATTTCAACTACAAGATGTATGAAATCTGTGGCATCCCGCAGGTCATCCTCGAAGGCACACCGGAGGACTGGCACACCATCGTCGAGCGAACCGAGGCTCTTCGTAAATACAAGCTCGACTGGTGGGTGGACGAACTCCTGCCCGTCCTCCGCAAGATAGAGAAGGCTGCCAACGGTGAGGTCGACACCGAGTTCTGGCGAGGTATGTACAAGCAGCACGACCTCAAACACGAAATGTGTGGCGACCCATATTATATTGCCGACGGCTGGATAGTCAAGTTCTATCCCTACGACGACGACAAGCATCGCAGCGACTTCAAAGGTATCGCCGACGCTGCATCCAACATCCCAGCCGAAATTGTCTCTGTCCCCTTGGAGTTCACCGACATCAATAGAAAAAAACACGACCTCACCCTTTGGACAGGCTTCGTAGGCCTCACACAGGACACCACCACCTTCGCTCTTCGTCCCGAGATTGGCTGGTTTATCACCAAATGATTATAACAAAACAAGTATCGACAAATAAACAATCCAAAACAATGAAACCTCTAGCATTAACCCTTTTTGCAATGTTGTGCATTCTTTTGCCTTTCTCTGTCCGCTCACAGCAAGTGGTAACCGACAATTGGCAACAGGTGCAATTACTTTTTTCACCCCAGGAACCATCGTATAGCGAAACCCATATCAATGGCGAAGCGTTTACCAACGTTACTTTTGATGGCTATATGTCCTCCGCCGCCATAGGTGCCCCCTCACTGCCTACCTTCTCACGGCTCATCGAGGTGCCCCTTTGCACCGGTTTCGAGGTAAAGGTTACCGAGGCTGAATACGACACAATCCAGCTGTCCGGCCCCAAGCTTATGCCCACCCAGCCTTCGCGCAGCAAGTCCGACACCACACCCCAGCGTCTGGTCATCAATGAAAAGCTCTATGCCACCGATGCCTTCTATGGTCAGGAAGAAGCCTCCGTCGAGGCCGTAGGCATAGCCCGCGACCGCCGTCTGGCACGCATCCAATTCTCCCCGGTGCGCTACAACCCTGTCCGCTCCCATCTTATCGTCTGTCGCCGTGCGGTGGTCACAGTCCGCTATATCGATGCCGACCCCGATGCCTCAATCAGTCTATTCAACCGCCATCATTCACCTGCCTTCTCTATCGGCAATGGGGTGTTGAACAGCCTTTATCCCAAGTCGGTGCGCACCACAGCCCCCATCCGCTACCTCATTGTCGCCCACAGCTCTTTTCGTGGGCAGCTGGACAATTTCGTGCAGTGGAAACGCCGCAAGGGTTACCTTACCGACATCGTCTACACCGACTCAGCCGCTGTAGGCACTACCACCACTTCCATCTCCTCTTTCGTCCAAAGTCAGTATACCAACGCCACGGCCTCCAATCCCGCACCCACATTCCTCCTCATAGTGGGCGACCACGAACAGATTCCGGCTTTCACCGGCACCACCTCTTCCAGCCATATCACCGACCTCTACTATATCAGTTGGACCTCCGGCGACAATATCCCCGACTGCTATTGCGGCCGCTTCTCGGCCCAGACGGTCGGCCAGCTCTCTCCGCAAATCGAGAAGACTCTCATGTACGAGCAGTACACCTTCAATGACCCCTCTTTCCTCGACCGCGCCGTCCTTGTGGCAGGTGTCGATGGTGGCAACTCGGGCGACTATGGCTACACCCATGCCGACCCCGCTATGGACTATGCCGCCACCCATTATATCAATTCTACACAGGGATTCTCGCAGGTGCGTTATTTCAAAAACAACACCTCTATCATCCCTGTTGCCTCAGGCGTTACTATCGGCAGCAGCGCCTCTTCCAACTCGGCCACCGTGCGTGGTTACTATAACCAAGGGGCTGGTTGGATAAACTATTCCGCCCACGGCAGCGCCACCAGCTGGGGCACTCCCAATTTCACCACCACACATATCTCCTCCATGACCAACTTCCAGAAATTCGGCCTCATGATTGGAAACTGCTGTCTCACCAACAAGTTCGAGACAACCACCTGTTTCGGCGAAGCTCTCCTGCGCAAGGACAACTATTGCGGTGCTGTAGGCTATATCGGAGGCAGTAACAGCACCTATTGGAACGAAGATTTCTATTGGGCTGTGGGTCTGCGCAGCAGCATCGGCCCCACTATGTCCATGGCCTACAATGCAGCCAATCTCGGTGCCTACGACCGCCTCTGCCACACCCACAGCGAACCCTACAGCCAGTGGGCACTCACTCAGGGCGCCATCATGATGGTGGGCAACATGGCCGTCGAAAGCTCTACCTCTACCCGTAAACTCTACTACTGGGAAATCTATCACCTCATGGGCGACCCCTCCGTCATGCCCTATCTCACCCAGGCCTCGGTGATGACTGTCACAGCCCCATCAGTTATTGTCAGGGGTGCTACCACACTCTCCGTCTCCGCAGCCCCTTACGCCTATGTGGCACTCACCGATACCATTTCCCACAGCCTTATAGCCTCGGCCTATGCCGACAACTCGGGCATCGCAGTCCTCTCCATCCCTTCCACCTTACCGGTGGGTGGTTACGAACTGGCCGCCTCGGCGCAGCAATACCGCACAGCCTTTACCCCTCTGTCGGTCATCAGCCCCAGCGGTCCCTACCCCGTAGTGGGCAACGTCGCGGCTCTACAGCCGCTTGATGCTGGCAACTCTGTGTCAGTTGCCTTTAGCCTTATCAACATGGGCGACAGCACTGCCTACAATGTGTCATTTTCTGTCGTCCCATCCGATGCCACTGCCGTCACTTTCTACCCCACAGGCATCCCCGTCGACAGCCTGCCGGCAGGCGACACCGTCGTGGTTGCATGGCAGACCCAAGTGAGCCAAAACGTTTCTGACGGAACAGTGATTCCTATCACCACTTCCACCACCTGGACGGGCAGCGGCACTCCCAATACGGCCGTTTATAGCCTTGTTCTCAATGCCCCCGACATCTCGTTCGACATCGCTGTAGGCGACGGCAATATCCTCCCCGGCACTACCGACTCGCTCCTTGCCCTCCTGGTCAACAACGGCCACGCCACCCTCAACTCCTGCCGTCTCATGCTTTCTTCGCCCACACAGCTACTCACTGTGGGTACAGGCACAGCCGACAGCTCGTCGCTCTTCTCGCTCACCCCCGGTGATGCAGTCCTACTCACCTTCCCGGTCCATGCCGACAGTCAACTGCCTACTGGTATCGAAGTACCCCTGACGCTCACCTTAACACAATCAAGCGATAACGCAGTCTACCCCCTCTATATAGGCACCAATCCAGTGGAAACCTTCGAAGGCAGTGTCTTCCATACCTCTGGCTGGATACAGGGCACCTATCCTTGGACAATCAACATGTACGGAGCCTATGCAGGCATCTACTGCCTGCGCTCCGCTTCCAGCCTCGGCAACAACCAGACGTCCGAAATCAGCATCCCCGTCTCCCTCACCGCACCCGACAGCGTCAGCTTCTACTACAGGGTGTCGTCCGAAGCCAACTATGACAAGTTCCATTTCTATATCGACAATTCCGACCTCCTCGCCGAGTCGGGCATAGTGGCATGGACCCGTGCCGCTTTCCTTGTCCCTGCCGGAAGTCATACACTTAGGTTTACTTATGCCAAAGATGGCAGCATGTACAGCAATGACGACTGCGCCTGGATAGACAACGTTACCCTGCCCCACCAGTCTCGGCCTGTACACTTCCAATCCGACACCCTCTGCGCCGGAAGCCTTTACATCGTGGCAGGCGATACAATCAATACCTCCCAGTCCGGCAGCTATACTATTGTCGATAACACCGCCTCCGACTCGGTGCTGCTTGTCGACTACACCGTTTACCCCACCTATTCCATTGTCGACAGCCTGGTGGCCTGCGACAGCATCAACTGGAACGGCCACACCTACTACTCATCTACCTCCCTCGACCAATACACCGCCTCCAGCTCCCACGGCTGCGACTCAGTCATATCCCTCCATCTAACGGTTCATCCCTCCTACACCGCCGACGAAACCATTTCAGCCTGCGACTCCCTGTGGTGGAACAATTCCTTATACACCGCCTCGACCGACCTGACCGAACAACTGACCACCGCATACGGTTGCGACTCCACTATGCACTATCACCTAGTGGTTCATTACTCGGTTCTCGACACAGTCTGCGACTCCACATCCGCCAACTCATACACATGGAACGACTCCACCTACCACCTCTCGGGCACCTACATCCAACACTTCTCCACCGTCCAAGGCTGCGACAGTACCGTAGTGCTGGTTCTCAAGCTCGGCAACGGCGGCACCCAGTCCATTCTCTCCCCCGCATCGCCCAATCCCGTCACCGTCTACCCCAACCCCACCAACGGGCGTTTCACCATTAATGCCGACGGATTACTCAGCGTGGATGTGATTGACAATGCAGGCCGCCTTGTGGCAACTTTTACTGACACCAACTACTTTGACCTCTCGCATCTACCATCAGGCACATACCTGCTGAGCATCAGACTTCGCGACGGCTACACCCTCAACCGTGTGATTCTTACCCATTAAAACCTATCATAATCCCAAATCGGTCATTAGGCCGGAAAGCATATAAATTGCCGTCTATTATTGTCCTTTTCATGCCATAATATGTATTGATAGAACAAAAATATTTTCTTTCTCTGTAACAAAATAGGTACTATTTGCTACTAACATAGTCAGACAATAATAATTCTCCTTTTGGGGAGTTATTAATAAAGGAGTTATAATGAAGAGATTATTTATAGGAATCACTTTTGCCATGCTTGTGTTTGGCCTGAGGGCACAGTGCACTACCGACACGGTGACCCTCTTCCCATGGGAGAACAATTTTGGTCGCAGCTATGACTGCTGGCATAGTTTCGACTCGAATTCGACAATGACGTTGATGTCGATGGTTTCGACTTCGGCTGCGGGCAACGACACTACATGGTATGTGATGGTAACGAGAAGCTATTTTGACTCGGTGACAATACGTGCCTTCGCCTCACCGGCACTACAGTTGCCCGCCGACACCGGCCTCCAGCTGCATTGGCGCATGAGGCGTAATTCGGGTAGCACCGCATGGTTAGTGCTCGTAAGCACCACGCAAAGGGACGATATTAGTGCCTACGACACGCTTGCCAGTGGTAACATCAATACGTCGAGCTGGACCAACTATACTGCCGACCTCAGTACCTACGGCGGTCAGACGGTGTATCTGGCTTTCTGTTTGCCCAGACAATACGGCACCCGTCGAATCGATGTGACTGACGTGGCGGTGTATAGTGACCAGATGCCGATGCTGACGCTGTCTGACGTGGAGCCAGTCATGCGCACGGGCGACACGAGCAGCTACACTGCCACCCTCACACAGGGCTCCGACTCGGCTCTTGTTTACACATGGCATTCTACGCTCTTGGGTGAGTCACATGTCGTTTCGGCCACACCCGGCTCCACCTCCGACACATGGAACGTCGTATATACCCAGCCAGGTTTTGACACCATCACGGTCAACGCCACTAACCCCTGGGGTACCTATACCTGCATCAGGACGGCGATGGTTGTAAGTTGCGACACCATTGACACTTTCCCGTGGAGCATCAACTTCGAGAGTCAGCATGGCATTTGGGAGCAATGCTGGTCAGCGAACGGCTGGTCACGTAACAACGCCAATGTCACTATCAGAGACGAAAATGGCAATCGGCGAAGCCTCACCAAATCATTGAAATCGCAACACACGGGCGAACTTTTGGTGGTGTCGCCTATACATGTGCCGACTGGTGATGCTGCCAACCATTTGGCCTTGTGGCTTGACTTTATGGGAAATATCGAGATTCTCGTCTCGACTAACGGCTACGATGCCGATTCGCTCTTCACCGACACTGTTTTCAGCTGGAGAGCCGACAGAAACACTTGGCACATGCGCACCATCGACCTGCAGCCATACGCAGGACAAACTATCTATGCCGCCATCGTCAACCAGACAACGGGGCTTGCACAATGGTCGTCGGTCAACTATGTGGCTGTGGCTTACGACACGAGGCCCTCTATCACCCTCAGCGGACGGGCGAGGACTATCACTGACTCGACAGAGGTCTTCACCACCCAGTGGCAACACGGCGTAGGCGACTCGCTGCACTACCTTTGGCACTCGACGATGGCCGACGCAGGTCTGGCAGCATGGGATGATAGTATCACCTATCCCGACAGCCTGTTGGGTTCGACAGGTCGTATCACCTACTTCGCCGACGGTTACGACACCGTTATGGTCGTTGCCGTCAACCCCTACGGTACCGATACAGCCACAGCCACCCTACAGGTGTTCGACTGTACTCCGGTGACGACGCTACCGTGGACGGAGACCTTTGCCTTAGTGACACCCGCTTCGCCCATTGCATGCTGGTATGTGCCGGAAGGCAGCAACTGGGCGACGGGTATCAGCCCCATAACGCAAGTCGAAGCCCACCGCTGCGTTTTCTCCGACGCTGTGAGCGACACGATGGACAGCTGGCTTATCTCGCGAGCCATAGTTCTGCCCGAAGTGACTGACATCGGCCTACAGCTCGACTGGGACGCTTCGACCAGCGATAACACGTTTCGGCACAGCTATAGTGTGCTGGTGACAGCCAACAGTGACTATTCCGACCTCTCGTCCTACACCACCCTGTATGTCGATACCATGCCCCTCGCTCAGCAAGGTGCCAACTTTTGGACTACCTACACCCGACGCAGCGTTGATATCACCGCTTGGGCAGGACAGACAGTCCGTGTGGCATTCCGCAACCAGCCCGTCCATTGGACCTCGGGGTCGAAGAGGCTATTCCTCGACAATGTCACCGTGCGTACCTCCGACGTCCCAGTGGTGGAACTGTCGGCTCCCACTATCCTGATTGACAACGAGGCTACCTACACCGCCACCCTCGTCGAGGGAGTAACTACCAACCTAGCCTACACTTGGCACAGCTCGCTGATGGATACCACCTGGGTAGACTATAACTCCAACAGTCGACAATCAACATTCAACTTGACATACACCTCAGCAGGGAACGACACCATCACCGTTGTGGCAACCAATATCTATGGTGCCGACACTGCAATGGCTGTGGTTGAAGTAACTGGCTGCGGCTACCAGACCATCCCGTGGAGCGAGAACTTCGAAGGGGTGACTGCCACAGCCTACAATGTCGCTGGCAGCCTTCCCCAATGCTGGTACTATACCTGGAACGGCAGTAACGCCGCCTACGCGCCGCATGTCATTGCCGACACTGGCTACCAGTTTCTTAGCAATCTGCCCGACAACGCCCTCTTTATGGTTGCCGGCAGCAGTACGGGTTATGGCAACATGGCGACCGTCACATTGCCCTGGATGGCCGACAGTCTGCAGACCCTCTCGCTGGCATTAGACTATCGCTATGAAAGTGCCACTTACGGAACACTCATCGTGGGCTACTGCGACGAGGGGGGAAGCTTCACTGCCGTGGATACACTCCCAGGTCATACAGGCAGCTATGAGCATGCCGTGGTAAGCTTTGAAGGGGCCACTCTCCCCGATGCCAGGATTATGCTGCGCTGGAAATGTGCCAGTTCGTATTTTTCTGTAGCTATTGACAATCTCATGGTGTTCCACGACCAAACCATCCCTGCGCCCGTTGTCGGGGTCGACAACATCTTGACCACCCGTGCCCGTGTATGGTGGGACACGATACCCAATGCTACGGGCTACCGTGTCATTGTTGCCGCTGCAGGCATCGACAGCGTGGTGGCTGGCAATGTCAGTTCTATCACCATAGGCGGACTCACCGCCCTCACTAGCTATACTGTCCGTGTGGCTGGTTTTGTAGGCAATGATACAAGCTATTACGGAATAGCGAATTTCACCACGGCCTGCCGCGTCCTCAATATGCCTTACAACGAGACCTTCAGCGGAGTGGCTACGGGGAGTCTGCCTAGCTGCTGGATACTGCAATGGGCGGGTAGTGCAAACTATGCCCCTCGGGTGAATAGCGATCACCGTTTCGTGATGAGGGCTGGTGGAACCATGTGGGGGGCTGAATATGCTGCCGATAGCTATGTGACGCTTCCTAACACGCCCATGTCCTTGAATCGCTATTACCTCTCGCTGCAATACATAAATATTCCCTCCTCCGGAGAATTGCGTATAGGTTACAGAACGGGAGGCACCTTCGTTCCGATAGACACACTGACGGTATTCCACAGCAACGACACGATAAGCCTTGCCAATATGCCCGACGGGGTCAATCAGCTGACATTTAACTGGCATGTGTCATCTACAGCCTACGAGGCCGGGATAGAAATCACCCGTTTGAGCATCTTCGGGCCGCTCATCGCCAACGTGGACAGCGTGGGTGTGGAGTGTGTCAAACTGTCGTGGAATTCGCTACCCAATGCCACAAGCTATCATGTGGTGATGGCCAATCCTGCCCTCGACACCGTCGTCTCTGCCTTCGACACCGTTATCACCCTTTGTGGCCTCACGGCCAACACGCAATATACCGCCCGTGTTGCCGCCATCGAGGGTACGGATACAACCAGCTATACTCCCATCACATTCTCCACTCTCTGTAGCATTATCACACCCCCGTATTTCGACGACTTCGAATCCTACACTACGCCACCTGCATGCTGGTACTATTCTGCCACCACCGGCTACAACAACATCATTAACGGCTGGACTGCTTACTGCCACAGCGGCACCAGGGCTCTCCGTCTGCAAACTTCCAACCAATCATATCTCGTTGCCACACCCCCGATCAATGCACCTGCCGACGAACTGCTGGTCTCATTCTGGACCAGTTGGACGGGCATCTACAGTGACTCACTATTGGCCGGTGTGATGACTTCGCTCAACGACCCCTCCTCGTTCGTACCCCTGCTGCGATTGGAGCCAACTGAGGATGTCACCCGATATGAATTCGACACTCGTAGCATCGATGCCGACAGAGTGCAGATTGCCTTCTATGTCACAGGGAGCGAGTTTGGAAATATTTTGGTCGACGACCTCAATATAGAACACACTACCCCTTGCGCCCGTCCGCGCAATGTTGAGGCTTTTCTCATCGATGCCCAGCATGTGGACATTCAGTGGGGATACGACAGCGTGTCGACACTGCCTGTCGAAGGGGCAGCGCTTACCCTTTTCGACCTGACCGTCTCCGACAGCGTTGTTTACTACGTCGCTGGCAGCGACACTATTCTCTCGGGACTTATCGCTGGGCACTCTTACCGAGCCTCTTTGGCCACAGTATGCGACACCCTCTTCTCTCGTTCTGTCAACCTCCTCTTTACGGCCGCTGCTCCTGAGTGCGTAGTACCCGTGGTCACCGCCGTAGCCGACAGCAACAGTGCCAATCTTACATGGCGACGGCAGGGCGGAGAGGGGTACTGGGTGGTAGAATACCGCATGGGCGGCACCTCGACATGGCTCGTGGCCGACACCATTATCCCTGCCCATACCATTGTCACCTACACCCTCACAGGCCTCAATCCCACCACACTCTATCAGGTCAGGGTAACCAACCATTGCGCAGGTGGCATCCTGCAGAGCGGCACCGTCTTCGTCACTACCCTCTGCGGCCTCATAGGGTTGCCTTACCGCCACAATTTCGCCACTGGCTATGAAGGTTGCTGGCAGGTACCCAGCGGCCTTGTCCAGAACAGTCCCTGGTACCCTGGCGCCAGCATGGAAGATTGGATGTTTCATCATCCCATCCTCTCACCCGAGGTGAACCGCAGCCTTAACAATGTGGAGATACACTATACCGTCCAGGGTCACGACTACTATCATCCCGTTGTCAAGGTCGGTGTCAGCGACGCCGGCGGTGCCAACCCCCTCTGGCTCGACTCCTCCGTCGTCCTTGGCGGCTCACATGAATTGAGCCTTTATCTCAATGGTTTCACCGGCTCGCAGCGTCACATCATCTTCAATGGCGGTTTCCAATCTTATCTGATTGAAGTGCGTATTGAGGAAATCAACGCCTGTGTCCCTGTCGCCCATGTCGGGGTACACCAACTTACTGACACTGCAGCCCTCCTTCAGTGGGAGCCCGCAGCCGAAGAGAACGCGTGGGCCGTCTATCTGGATGGCACCTTGCAAGGCGTCACTACGAACCCCTCTTTTGCCCTCAATGGCCTTACTGCTTCCACAAGCTATACCGCCGCTGTGCGCGCGATATGTGCCACCGAAGACACCTCGGTGGCCACCACCGCGACATTCACCACTGCCTGCTCGCAGGCCTCTCTGCCTTGGAGCGAAGATTTCAATGCCTATAATAACATAGTGTCTTATTTTAGCCCCACCTGCTGGCGTCTGTACCTCCGTGCTTCTGACAACTATGCCCGAGCTATCATTTATCACACGGGCATCGCCGACAACTACATGCATCTTGAGGACATCGGATCGTCCTACGACAACCCTGCCGGAATAGAATACAACTATGTTGTCTCGCCCCTTATCGACCCGCAGGGACACCACCTCCACATTTCATTCCAGGGTGTGATGACTTTCTATCAGAACGTACCCGGCAACACCACCCTTGGCATTGTCACCGACATAACCGACACATCCACCTTCATTCCACTTCTCGACTTCGAAGAAGCCCTCAACCTCAACACCTACTCCAACTATCAGGTCAACACCGACACGCTCGTCCCTGCGACAGTGTTCAACCAGCCGGTTGCATTAGCCTTCCGCTGGCGTGGAGTACAAGTGGAGTGCAACATCGATAATATCAATGTCACCGTCAGCACCCTGCCACCGACACCCGACACCGTCTGGCGTACCGTCGTGGTCACCAGTAGCGATACAAGTTTGGGTACCGTCACGGGTGGTGGCGTGTATGTCGATAGTAGTCTTGTCACCATCACTGCCCTGCCCAACAGTGCCGCCATGCCTGATGCTCATTACGAGTTTGACCACTGGAACGACGGCAATACTGTCAACCCACGTCAGTTGATGGTCGTCAGCGACACCGCCTTCGTAGCCTATTTCCGTGTCGTCAACGACACCACAGTCACACCTCCCGACACTGTTTGGCGTACCGTCACAGTAAGTAGCAACGACGAGAGTCTTGGTACCGTCATCGGTGGCGGTGTCTATTTGGATAGCAGTATCGTCACCCTTGTCGCGCAGCCCCTCACACCTCCAACGATGGAGTTCCATGTGGTGTTTGACCGTTGGGACGATGGCGACACCACCAATCCGCGCCAGCTGATGGTTGTCAGCGACACCGCTTTCGTTGCCTATTTCCGTGTTATCGACGACACCGTAGGCATTGCTCAAACTCAATCTGCCGACCTCCTTCTTGTGCCGAACCCTGCCAGACAGCGTGTAGAGGTGGCTGTATCAGGAATGACGCTCCCCGTGAAGCTACAGCTTTTCGGTGTCGACGGTCGTTGCGTGTTGGAACGTACCCTCACGTCCGAGCGTACGATAATCGACCTCTCGCACTTGAGCTCTGGCACCTACTATGCCAGAGTAACCCATCCTGCCGTAACTGTGGTTAGAAAACTGCTAATAGCACACTAACGTCGGACGATTAATCCATCTTGCGCTCGGGGAGGGTAGGGGTCAGGTAACTGGGCTTCTCCACATTGACGTAGCTCTCGGTGGCTTGGGCCAACGCCTCGTCGGTGATGTATAGCCGATACAACTGGCAGGTGGTGAGCACCTGCTGTGTCGATGCGCTCTTCTCCTTCTCACCGAAAAGCACTACAGCCCAGCCCATGCTCTCGTTGTCGGCGCCGCCTATGGCCAGCCGCCCCTCGTGCGAGTAGAACCGCCACCCCCTTAACGCAGGGATGTGCCGCGGGTCGTTGTCCAACGCCAACTCACAGCAATTCATTTTCACCGTCGGGCAGTCGTTATGCAGCATCTGTTCAAAGCGGTAGAACCGCACACTGTCGCCGGGCATCAGTTGCGGGTTGCGGTGGTTGGTGCAAAGCAGCTGGTGCAAATCATCGTTGCAGCCGATAGTCAGCTCCTGCGTCCCGGCCGCGTCAATGCCGGTCAGCAGGTTGGTCAGCACCACCCGCTCGCCGCCTACCAGCTGGGCAAAGTCATACTCCACCTTTGGCAGCCGCCCCTCCGACACCACCATCCCCGGCATCAGCAATGCCGCTCCCTGCCGTGCCTGCTGCTTGGTCAGGTAAACTGTCGGCAACGCCGAGTTCGCCCGCAGGAATGCGTTGTAGGCCGTCGTGGTTCCCGTTGTCACCATCAAGGGTTCGTACGGAGTATAAAAACTCTTCCACAAGGCAATGCTGTGCCGCATCCTCTCGCGCACCTTGAACTGTCCGAGCGACTGTTTGTTCGACGACGAGCGTGTGCTGACGCGGGCATACGTCCTCCCCCCGCGCTGATAGAACGTCACCCCCAAACCCCTTATTCGTCCATAAAATCCCAAATTTTTATTCTTACTTTCTGCCATCTTTCGATTACTTTTTGTTTAGCTTAGATAAATAATAACTAAAGTATATGTAAAATAAAGGTAAAATATATGTAAAGTAAACATCTAATTCACAATGCATTTACCAATACCTTTCCCCATCACTTCTATTTGCAAATATACAACTGATTTTCAATATACAAAGAAAAAATTATCAAAATGCATAAAAACAAAAACGATGCCTTCTCGTCCCATGTGCGATTTATCGGGTTATACCCCGATAAACGAGAGTATAATTGCGACTTTTTCGGTTATATCCGAAAATATTCGTATTTTTGCACCGTAAAACAAAAATAGTAAGATATGGCATAAATCAAAGAGAATAGTAGATAATTAAAGACATATTGAAGCGTATTCGCTTTTCTTTTGTATGGCTGTAATCTCGACAATTTCAACTATCATTACACAAGAAAGGAGAAACGCTCACGAGCACCGTGAGCTTTCTTGTTCGTAATGATAGGTAGTCGAGAACCTCAGCCATGAACATAAAAAGTTCACGGCTTTTTTTTGAAAAAATACACTGTGTCACATTATGGCATACCTATGATGTATCTTTGCATTCGAAAGTAACAATAAAGGTATAAACGATGAAAGCTGAATTATTTTTTGAGAAGCTCTTCACAGAAGAGATGTATTTGGTACCAGAATGTGGCAACTATATTTACCGTTCTGTACCAACAAAACCATACGGATGGGATGTTTGGCGAAAAACTATCGGTGGTGGTGAAGAACAACCATACGACTGGAAAGAGGATGTCGGTATAGGATGCTGGTGGGAAGCGGTGATGATGAGATTCCCTGTCTCTAAAGAAAGGTATGATAACTTTAAATAGCATTAGAATATGGTATCAAACTATAAAGGTAGAAAGTTGTCGACAGAACCTATTAAAGAATTGACGCGTTGTGAGGTGTTTGTTTTTGGCAGCAATTTGGAAGGCACACACCGAGGAGGCGCTGCAGGATATGCTTGCCGCCATTTTGGTGCAACCTTTGGACAAGGCGTTGGACCACAAGGACAATGCTATGCGATTCCAACCATGTTCGAAACAGTAGGAGAAATGATTCCATACGTCCAAGAGTTTATAGAATATGTAAAAGACCATCCAATGAATAGGTTTCTTATCACACGCTTGGGATGTGGTATAGCTGGCTTTAATGACCAACAGGTCGCACCTCTATTCTATGAATTGCGTGATGTGAATAACGCAGTGTTTGCTCTTGAATGGTGGCTCGTTTTTTTTGATATAGATATGAGATTGGGCAGACAAGAGGAAGAGTCTACCGCGTTGAATTATGGAATCGACGAAGAAGAACTTGTGCGATTAAGCCGTATGTATAGATACGAAATAGGAGCAGCGCTAAATACTAAATATCCACATATAAAAATACGTTATGTTGATGGTGACGGCAAATTTGGATATACAAGTTTTGGATTTGGCTTCTTTTTCCACAGTCCATGGGAGTTCTACGTGTGTTCGAAGGATGAGAAATACAAAGACCAGCATGCGGATTATATCCTCTACGACGAATTTCATGATGAGTGTCCAAACAAAGGCTATGTGCGTAGGGTGCATTTTGCAGGAGTGCGTACCCCGTTTAAAGACAAACGAGGAGACTACATTTATACGGGAGACATAGTTCGAGCCTATTTTCATGGGGCATCCTATGTTTTACCAGTCGGAGTGGTTCATGAAGAATATGCCTTATTGCTCGACAATCACTGCATTCACATGTCCGAATGTTCCAAGTTTGACCGTCTTGGAACAGTGTTCTATGGTTTGGATGCTGAGTTTAATGACGAACAGCTGGTAAGAAACCGTAATGGGCGATTCTTTAGCAGTGTTTACGGAGCATTCGCCTGCCCACCTACTAGTACATTGGGAAAAGAACTGATAAAGGCCAGATTAACCCCCAATTTCTTTACAGACAATATCCCATACATTGTTTTAAACGAGTTGGGTGTTGAGTACAATTGGAGACATTAATAAACCTATAAAACATTATAAAAATGCTTATCACAATTCAAGAATTATTAGTAAGATGCGGACTTCCAAAGGATGCAAAAGCCAAATTGGTGCGTCACAAAGACCATCGTCAGAATGTTTATGACCTTTACCGATTCCATCGGGATAAATTTGAGGATTATCAGGCGATACAATCCAAACCTGTTTTTCATGAATTAGACTACATCGTCAGTTTCATCGGCGAGGAAGGTAGGAGAGCACGTTTTGTTGGCGTGTACCGTGTTTTGCGGGTTCAACCCATAGAGGAAGTCCGTCAAACGATTGAAAATCCCAACGACAAATACTTCTATACATTAGAGGAAATCGGAGGTTTCGAAAGATTGAAAGAACGTGTAATTATCAACTGGTCCAACCCAATTTCATGGCATCAGAAGTTCAGTAACGAGATGGAGGTCATTGAGATATCTTCAGGTTTTGATTCCAAGCCTTTCCCCGGCTATCTTGACTTTATACTTACATTCGATGAATTGACAGAGTTGGTAAATACCGACAACGAAGAATGGCGTCACATGCTTTCAAATGTATACGGTGTCTATGTAATTCGAGACACGAAAACTGACAAGCTCTATATTGGATCGGCCTACGGCAAGGAAGGCATCTGGCAGCGATGGGAAGTGTATGTGAAGACCAATGGACATGGCAACAACAAGACACTGAAAGAGTTGGTTGATAGCGACCCGGACTATTCCAGAAACTTTGCGTTCTCATTATTGATGATAATGTCAAAGAATACTCCTGATGATCAGGTAATAGCACAAGAGCAACTACTTAAAGAGAAGTTAGGTGCAGAGTATTGTAACAATTAGTGTTGATTTACAATCAATAAGAATGCGGCAGTCGGTATTCTCGTCCTCGTAGTTTTTGGACTTTTGGGGAGGGAGAGCATTGCTGCTCTGATTGACATTGCCTGGAGTGTTTTGGTTGTTTGTGGCAGGGGAGCTTACTGCACCGATTGTGAAAAATGAGATTTGTAATCTGCAACGTCTAATACAAGTCGGGCGGTATTGATTATTTTGTTTGTAGGGAAGGCAATATTATGGGAGTTTTAACGTTAAAAAAGGGAGATTAAAAATGTCGGCAAACTAAAGATATGTCAACAACGTCTATACAGCAAACTCAGTTTATCACGCTGGCTATTGGAGCTACTGCACAGCGTATGGGCATTACAGCTACCGAATTGCACAATCGGCTTAAGCAACATGGCTTGGTGCGCCGACTGCTGATAGATTGCTACGACACGCTGCATGCAGAGAGCATTGACGGCGTGGTGTGGAATGTGCAGGAGGCTCTTAAGAACTGGGATGCAAAGGAAGGAGGTCAGCAATGATAACGCTTTATCATGGTTCATACGTCGCTGTACCATCACCACTTACTGGTGTTGGTCGCCGTGAACTTGACTTCGGCCCTGGTTTTTATGTGACAAGTATTCGTGAACAGGCAGAGCGTTGGGCCAAGCGTGTATGTGTTATTCGTGCCGTTGATACACCGTTGATTACTAGATATGAGTTTAATGAAGCAGCCTTGCCATTTGATGTGTGTCGTCTTCGACTTGAGAACTACGACCAAGAGTGGCTAGACTTCATTGTTAGTAGTCGTCGGGGTGAGGAACCATGGAAAAGCTACGACATCATAGAGGGCGGTGTTGCCAACGACCAAGTTATTGACACTGTTGAGGACTACTATGCCGGTCGAATTACCGCCGAGCAAGCTATCGGCCAGCTCCGTTTTGCTAAACCGACACATCAAATGTGCATCAGTCGTCAAGCTATTATTGACAACTGTCTGCGTTTTATTGCCATCGAGCCTGTGGAGAAAGGGGGGCAGCAATGAGAGACCAAGTCCTTTGGCGCAAAGAAGGTCGAATAGTTGCTTTGCTTACTGACCGCCTCGGCATCGACATTGAGCGAGCTCTAGATATCCTTTACAATTCACATACCTACGCCCTGCTTATCAATCCCGACAGCGGACTCCAGCTACAAAGTGACGAGTATATTCTGACAGACCTGCTACGCGAACTAGAAGCATGAGAAGGAAATAGTGCATTTAGAGTTATTAGAAGGACTATCTTGCCAAGTTTAAAGTAATCGATGGGGTTGGGCGATATTGAGGCAGCCAAAGAAATCCATCGTTTGCGCAATAAAACAGATTCTGATTCGTTATAATAGCAAAATGTTAGACACATAAACAATCACGCACTATGGAAGCAACAGGAACAGGGACGACTGTATTCAACCCCATCCAACTTTATCTTCTCAATCTGTTCTCGAAAATGGAATCTGAGCAGGAACTAGAGGAGGTGAAACGGATTTTGTCGGACTATTACTTCAAGAAGGTGGAGAAGCGGGCTGCTGAAATCAGTGAGGAGAAAGGCTGGACGCAGGAGACGCTAGATGCTATGGCCGAGGGGCATTTCCGCACAACATATAAATAGTGCCACTGATGAAGATAGTCCTCGACACTAACTGCCTTATCCCCATCCTTGTGCCGAATCGTTCGGTCATGACATCTGGCAAGCCTTCCGTCAGGGACGTTATACACTGTGTGTAAGCACTGAGATACTACTTGAATACGAAGAGATTCTAATGCGTATGACCGAAGACCGGGAATTTACATCGCTTGTTATTGAGGCCATCTCTAATGCTCCGAATGTCGAACGTGTCACGCCTGCCTATCGCTTCAATCTCATCACAGCTGACCCCGATGACAACAAGTTTGTGGATTGCGCCATTACGGCGGGGGCTACCTATATTGTCAGCAATGACCGACACTTCAGTGAGCTTCAACGTTATGATTTCCCAAAGGTCGACGTGCGGACGCTCGCAGAGTTTCTGAACATAGTAAGGGGTTTGTAATAAAACTTGATTCAGATAATGCCGCCGCAGAATGGTGCTGGCTTTTGTTTGGCGGGAGAGCAATAAAAAAGGATTTATGGCGTTATAGTGTCAGAAAACAATAAAAATAGCATCATGGCAACAATGACGATATCTTACGATGGGCATAGCAAAGTGGCGCAGAACGTGGTGGCGTTGATACGCTCTCTTGGCGACGTGTTCCAAATCTCTCAGATTGACGAGGAGAAGGAAGACCGTGAATGGACCGCCGAGGAGGAGCGTGAGGCTTTTCTCTATACCTCAAAAATGAACACTGCCCGCTGGTTGGCTGAAAACAAAATTTGATGCCTTATGAAGTACGAGCAGCGCGACGTTGTCGAGGTAAACTTCATGTTTCCTGACGGCTCCTTCAAACCCCATCCGGCATTGATTGTATCGAACAATGAGTTACAGGAGAATGAGGGTTACATCTATCTGTGTATGATCTCGTCGAAGAACTACAACCCACAGTACACATTCGCTCTCGCTGACGAGATGTTGACCAAGCCCATGAGCAAGCAGAGTTACGTGAAGTGCCAACTGTTGATGGGTAATGTTGAGCGCGACGTGGTACGCAAAATCAGCTGCATCAAACAGCCCTACTTCGACCAGATTGTCGAGAAAATCAAGAAGTCGATATTCTAAGCACTCTGCTTGGTGGGTCTTATGACAAGTTGGTGGTACCGCCGAATGGGTGGCGGTTTATGTTTGGTGGGAGAGCAGTAATTTCGGGGGATTGGAGTTTATGATGGTGAAATAATCTAAAATATAACGACATGAAACATAGAATAGTCTTTTTGTTAGCATTACTCGGATTGGTTTCTTGTTCTGGCCAAAAGACAGCATTGAGAGATTCTGACAGAACAAACCTTGTTCACATGATAGAGAGTCATGATAATACATTGATTTATATTTGGGCAGATTATTGTGAAGCAAGTAAAAGCATGCTTGAGACGAATATAAAGCCATATCTTGAAGAACTGGAGAGAAAAAACGTCGGAATTGTTATCATTCATTATGGCAAAGAAGAAGCAGTTGTAGATTTAAAATCCAAGAACCGATTGGTTATCAATCTGGATTTGTCCATTCCTTTTTTGATTAAAAGAGATGCCAACAAGACAATGCTTAGCCTACTGAAAGATTACAGAAAAACCAAGGCAATGCCGATTCCTCTGCTTGTCAATAAGGATGGGTTTGTGGAAAATTACGATGAAGAGGATGGTCATTACGGCTATACAAAAATATATAGCCTGTTAACAGTTCACAAATAATGAAGACAAATGGGGCTGCATTACTTTAAAACGGTTTTACATTATGATGCGTAATCGGAAAAGACATCGGTCGCCGAGGAGGTGGGTTGTCACTATCGGGCTGCTGCGGTTTGAGGCGCGGGGGGTGCGGTATGGGGCAAAGAGACGTGCGGAGGAAGAGGCGGAGAATCTGTTTTATTTGGCTTATTGGGATGATGAGAATCCGGAGCATCAGGTAGAGTTGTTCAGTGAGTCGTTGGCGTTGAATCCGCGGGACGGCATTGTGTATCTGAACCGCGGTATTGCCTACGATGCATTGGGTGATATGGAGCAGGCGTTGGCGGACTTCGAACAGGCGATACGGCTATGTCCCAAGCAGGCGGAGGCATATAACAATCGCGGTTATCTGCGCTATAAGCAGGGGCAGTATGAGCAGGCGATACCCGATTTCACAAAGGCGGTAGAATTGAATCCCGACTACGCGCAGGCTTATTGCAGTCGGGGCAGTGCCTACGGTATGTTGGGTCACCATGAGCAGGCGATGGCTGATATAGAGATGTCCATCGAGATAGACCCCGACTTCTTGTTGGCATACGTAAACCGCGCCGCTTACTACCTTAATCTTGACCGCCTAGGCGAGGCAGAAGAGGAATTGAAGTATGTGCTTGAACACGAGCCAGACGATGCCACCCGTGCATTAGCGGAGCAGTATTTGGCGATGTGCCATGAGAGGAATAAAGAGTAATGAGGCCGATGGACAAGGAACAGTTTCTGCAAGGGTTAAACGATAGCCTCATCCTGTGGGATGTGGGGCGGATGTTTCACACAAGACTGTCGGACGGGGTGCTTGAGGATTTGTCGGTTTTGGGGATAGAGTTGATGGATAGGGATTTGACCACAAGAAAGGATTGTGAGGAGGTGGCACAGATACTTGATGCTAATAAGGGAAAGATGGATGCAGCGTTGTATTCAGATTGTATGGCTGAGTTGAGGGAGATAAGAGACGATAGGAAATGGTTGGCTTCGATAACAGGCAGGCGTGTGATGAAGATAGAACATTGGTTGGCAGAGGCAAGGCAGATGGCAAAGGAATGTTTCCCGCTTAACGACAT
>JAEEGJ010013267.1_pt1 | contig 20059 bp, 15 predicted proteins | sample 8958761 | NCBI WGS metagenome assembly JAEEGJ01 (sample SAMN16246546, study PRJNA631951) | gut metagenome | biome: gut microbiome; feature: rumen; material: RS-attached | host: Bos | place: Iran: Karaj | collected 2018-10 | reverse complement strand
TATTATGTGGAGACATCCCGTAAGGTTGCAGAAACCCGAGATGATTTTTATAACTTTTTGCGCGATAAAGGGTTTTATGTATTGAAGAGCCAGACAAACTTTTTGTTTGCAAGACATCCGTCAATTGCTGGGGATGAATTGTATCAGAAGGTAAAGGCTCAGGGGCTTTTGATAAGACATTTTAATACACCGGGAATTGAAGATTTTGTGAGAATCACAATTGGAACACCGGAGCAGATGAAAGAGCTGAAAAACTGTTTTAACAAGATAATATAACAATGTGGTTTCGATACGGCTTACAGCCTACTCAACCACCAGATAAACTGAATAATTACGGTGATTGAGTGATGCGCAGCATCGTATCGAAATCACCAGGAGACTAAAATTATGAAACTTTTAGTAATTAGTGACTTACATGCACACAACGATGTGCTGGATAAAATGGACGAGATTTTTAAGCAGGCAGACGCTGTTGTTTTTGGCGGTGACTTTGCAGAATGCTTTAAGCCTGAAACTGGTAAAGAAGCTCTTGAGCGCCTCTGTAAAAAACACGACTCAATTTTTGCCGTTCTTGGAAACTGCGATAACGAAGATTTTCTTGAAGATCTGGAAGATGCCGACATCAGCGTAGAAAAGGCTCTGGTATTCCACGAAGGCCTTGCTTTTGCAGGAAGCGGCGGCGGAACCTTCTTTACAGGTAAAACAGAATTTGAAAGAACTGAGGACGAGTGCCTTAGCGACTTTGATATTGTAAAAAACAGTGTAGAGCAGAGCGGAGACTCAAGCCTGTGGAAGAGCCTGATTCTTGTAAGCCACAACCCTCCGGTTGGAGAAAAGATTGACTCTTTTGACGGTGAGCATCATGCTGGCAGCCAGAAGTTTACAGACTTCATTAAAGAGAACAAGCCTCTTGCTGTAGTTTGCGGTCATATTCACGAAGGTGCCAATATTGAAAAAATCGGTGATACTGTAGTGATTAACCCAGGCAGCCTTGGCGAGGCCAAAACTTATGCCTGGCTGGATCTTGAAAAAGACGGCGACGGCTGGAAGGTAAAGAACACAGAATTGTGTAAATTGTAAGTCATTGCAAAGAGCCGTCAGGCGACGTGGCAATCCAAGGAGGCGAGAGTGAGAAAGAACTGTAAAAAAGCGATTTTTGTTTTATCCTCATTATTGATGATGGCAGGCGGCTTTGCACAGTCTTCTTCTTTTTCACACATCAGCCTTGTTACCTTCAGAAATAATCTTAAATATACAATTGGCGAGGATACTCAGGCCTATACTGCCGAGCGGGACCTCGCTCCTTTTTCTATAAATAAATTCGAAACAACCTATACTCTCTGGCATTCGGTGCGCATTAAGGCTGAAAAAATCGGCTACAATTTTGCAAACCCGGGACAGGGCGGCTCTAACGGAAAACGGGGAGCTGCACCTACGGACGAAAATTACGCGCAGCCGGTTACTATGATTAACTGGTACGATGCGGTTGTCTGGTGCAATGCTTTGAGTGAGCTGCGCGGGAAAACACCATGCTACACATACAACGGTGAGGTTATCCGCGATTCTGCCGATACTGCGGCCTGTGATTTGTGCGACTGCAACTGGGATTGTAACGGCTTCCGCCTGCCAACTGAGGCAGAATGGGAGTATGCAGCAAGAAAAACTCGTGTGGGCTTTCAGCGCGGCGACCTTGTAAGTGGTCAGGTTTCTGAAGAAGCAGAGGAAGGGCTTTTATATGCCTGGACCTGTGAAAACTCAGACGGCTCTCATAATGTAGGAACTGCAGGTCTTCCTTTTGAACCTGGTGAACAGACTTACCCTGCAAGCGGTAACGCAAATGCAGCCGGTCTTTATGATATGAGCGGAAATGTTATTGAGTTCTGCTGGGACTGGTTCGAAGACTATACAGCAGAAAATCAGCATGGTCCAAAGGTTGGCTTTGAGCGTGTAAGCCGCGGTGGCAGCTGGTCTGAGTACACAATGTTCCTCTATGCCGGCGACCGCTACAGCTACGACCCTAACGAGTGCTATAACTATATGGGCTTCAGAATCTGCTGCAGCGTACGCTAATTACTTAAGTTTCTTTTCCAGTTTATGTAATTTCTTTGTCTCTGCGCGGACCGTGCGCTGCTGCTTACGGTTCATTTTTTTTGCCTTGCGGATTGCGCCTACAGTCTCGCGGTTAAAGTTCAGCATCCAGCTGCAGAGGAATACCGAAACAAGACAGATTATCGTTGCAATGAGAACCGGAACATAACCCGGCAAGTCATCAAACGGCAGCTTAAAGTTCATACCAAAGAAGCTTGTTACAAAAGTAGGTGCCATCATTACCAGGTTGATGATTGCAAGCTTTTTCATTACAACGTTCAGGTTGTTGGAAATGACAGAAGAGTAGGCATCCATTACGCCAAAGAGAATGTTTGCGTATGTGTCGGCCATTTCAATAGCCTGGCGGTTATCAATTGTAACGCCTTCAACAAAATCAAGGTCATCTTCATCAAACTTAATAAGACGGGTGCTCTTCATTTTCATTAAAAGAAGAGAATTACTTTTAAGAGATGTAGTAAAGTAAACCAGAGATTTTTCCAAACCAAGCATCAAGATAATTTCTTTGTTTTCAACTTCAAGTCTCATCTCGTTCTGAATGCTGGTAGAACGGCGGTTTATTTCCTTAAGGTAACGGAGGAAGTTCAAGTTTGCGCGGTTAATGATGTGAACGATGAATGAAGGAAAGTCGTTCAGACGTACATTGCGCACACGGTTTGCACCAAAGTCCTTAAGCACCTCACAGTCTGTCCAGCAGATGGTGATGATTGTTTTTCCCTTTACAAGAATGCCAACCGGTCCTGTAAAGTAAGGAGTTTCTGCTGTAGGGTCATAAAAAGGAACACGGACAATTGTAAGAATATAGCCCGAGTCACCGTCTTCAATACGAGAAAGCTCATCCGGGTCGAGAATATCCAGTATGTGATCCTGTTCAATCTGATACTCTTCCTGCAGGTAGGTTGTTTCGTCGCGGGTTACATTGCGTGCGTCTACCCAGAGCGGAAGTTTTGTATTGATTTCTTCTTTCTTGGTCTTTGTGAACTGGCCGTCAATCTGCTGCCAATATGTAATCATAATGATCCCTCGTAATAATGATTTGAGGCCTCACTGATATTTTTCTGATGGGAAAAACTAGATATGCAGAATCAGGAGGCATTTTTTTGTGATTAAACGTATGGGATAACTCGATCCACTGTCCATAGGACGCCTCCTGAATTAAGAATTAATTAATCAAACTGATAATTTAATTTTAATGAATTTATTAATTGAGTTCAAGTTGAAGTGAATGATTGTTATAAGCTTTTGTCCTGAAAATGGATGTGGGGTTTTAGGGGCTGAGCCTCTAGGAGAGGGGGTAGCGGACAAGACCGCAGCGAGAGAGCGAGCTGCAGGCGAGAGAAGGAGCGAGGACTTGGGAGCGAGGGGGAGACTTCCCCCACCTTGAGGAAAAATTGCAAAAAGATGAAAAAATGAGAAAAAAACGCATAAATTTTCACTTTTTTTAAACTTTTTTTTCAAAATTTCGCAGAAAATCGCATATTAATTCTACTTTATAGGTGGAGGTTAAAAATCTTGAGACGGACGTTTGTTAATTTTTGCGGGCAGATGAAAAAGGGTCTTGGACTTCTCGTGTTTCTATTTGTTTTCTGTCATTTTGCGGTGGCGCAGGGGACGATTTTTTCATGGGATTTTTCGGATTGTGAGATTAAGGATATCTTGTTTGCGGTGTCGATGGACACTGGAATTTCGATTGTACCTGATGACACTGTCAGTGGTAAGGGGGATTTGAAATTTGCAGGCGGAAACTTTGATCTGGCTTTTGAGTCGTTCTTAAAGAGTAACAGATTGTTTGTGAAACGTGAGGACAGTGTGTGGACTGTGAGCAGGTGTCGTGTGTCTGAGGAGAAGGGGTGTTATTCTCTTGAGGCTTATGATCTGCTTCCGGTACAGATTGTGGAAAAACTGTCGGGTGTGATGAAACGTGTGGTTACGTTTGAGTCTTTGCCTGCCCAGAGGATTTCGGTGTGTTTTAAGGATTTGTCGGAAGCGGCCTTGATGGATTGTCTTGCTAAACGTTTTGGCCTTTATGGTGTAGAGCGGAATGAAGCAGGTTATCATTTTGTCAAAAGAAGTGGTAGTGGAAATGAGTCGAGACGTGCTGAGACTTTATCCGGGATGGTGAAAATCGAAATGCTTGAAAGTGGCGCGATTGGGCTTGATGTGGAAGACTGCAGGTTTACTGAAGTGGTTAAAGCTTTCTTTTCAGAGACTTATCCTTCGAAGTCTTTTTGTCTGCTTTCTGATGCGGATTGTAAGATTCAGAGGTCTGTTTTTATCGGTGGAAATTTTGAAGATTCTCTGCGTATTCTTTGTGCTCAGAGCGGGTTTGACTTTATCTTTGAAAATGAAATCTACTACATCTTTGCGAATCCACAGACTCGGAATGAGCTTGTGAGTGGAAAACGAAGCTGGCGTAAATTTACACTGCGTTTTACTAAGTCTCAGGATTTTTTAACCTTTGTTTATAAGAGTCTTGGCAAGCTGGAGGTTATACAGCTGCCGGATGAATATTCTTTTTTGTGTTATGCAAGTGAAAGGGAAAAAGATGAATTAGATGCTTTGATCAGCAAGGCAGATATCAAGGTATCTATTTATGTTGTGAATCTTAAATATTTAAAACCTGCAGAACTTATGGAGCATCTGCCGCCTTCTGTTGACCGGGGAGCATTGTTCTTAGCGGATGATTCTTCCTGCCTGTATTTTAAGGGCTCAGAGGAATCATATAAAACTTTATGTTCTCAAATTGAAGTATTCGATAAGCCTGTAGTCAGATTAAGTTATGACCTTTTGATTTTACAGTATGACGAGACAGTTCAGAACAGCTGGTCTTCTTCTTTTGGAGTAAAACGACTTTCGCTTGGAGACCGCAATGATGTTTCTGCAGTGCTCGGTTCTGTAATGGGTTTTAATCTGAATGTTGTAACTTCCTTTGGACTTACCTTTGCTGCTGAACTGCAGACTTCCATCGAAGAAAATTCAACAAGGGTTTATGCAGATACAACATTGCATGGACTTTCGGGAAAAGAGATTCATTTTCAAAATACTAATACTTATCGTTACAGAGATAATAATCTGGATCCGGAAACTGGAAAGCCAATATATTCAGGTGTCACCCGTGAAATTGCTTCCGGTATCAAACTTGATGTTATTGGCTGGGTTAGTGGAGATGGAATGATTACCAGTAAGGTAACTGCCTCAGTTTCACGTCGGGGAAATGATACATCAGCTGCAACGGGAAATCCACCTCCAACTTCTGAAAAACTTGTAACAACTGAAGTGTGTGGAAAAAGCGGAGAGCCTGTCGTTCTAAGTGGTTTAGTACAGACTGCAGAAAGTAGTCAGGAAAAACGCAGTCCTCTGATTTCTAAAATTCCCCTTATAGGAAATCTTTTTAAGAGTAAGGGTAAAACTCAGGAAAATATGCAGATGGTTATTTACCTTGTTCCGCATATTACAGGTGAGACTTTCCTGGCTGAAGAACCTGTTAAAGAAGGGAACGATTTTTCATGGGCAGAAGAAAAACTCTGGAAGCTGCTGGCAGCTTTTAAGGAGGAGGCTTATGAATAACAGGTATGATTTTAAACTTACGCCGGCATACTGCTTGTATAACGGGGTGGCGGTTCTTGAACAAAGGGGAGCTGCAATACGTTTCCTTGTTGAAAATAAAGATGATGAGCTGGTTCGCGGAAGGCTTTCCAGAGCATTTGAAAATCATATTGAAAATATCAGACGCTTAAAGGATTACCCGGAAGAGTTTAACCGCCTTATAAAAATTGATTTTGAAAGCGGAACAAGAGTTCAGCTTAGAAAATGCATTTCAAACCTTTACCGGGCTGGAGAAAAAAGTTCAGCCACTAGCATTGAAGAAGAGTCTGGAAAAAGTAAGCGGGAGGCTGCAGCAGTTCTGCTTCTGGACAGCATATTAAACGAAGCCCGCCTGAGGGCTGCTACAGACATCCACATTGAAGGAAATTGTGTAAGGCTGAGAGTGAATGGAAAACTGGAACTGCTTATGGAACTTCAGAGTGAAAGAAGTGCAGAACTTGTACAAAGAATTAAGCTTCTGGCGGGAATGAATGTGATAGAAAACAGACGATGCCAGGATGGTCATTTTGTTTATGGAAATAAGGCTCCTTTCTTTTTGAGAGTTTCAACAATGTCTGTAGTAGGGCAGCAATATTCGGGGAGCGAGTCTGTTGTAATAAGGCTTCTGGATACGAGTCGGATTCCGCTGGCTTTAGGAGAGCTTGGATTTAACAGGATGCAGCTGGAAAGGCTTTGTGGTGCTGAAGGAATCACAGGCCTGCACAATGGGCTTGTGCTTGTTTGTGGACCTACGGGTTCTGGAAAGTCGACAACTGTTTCGGCACTTCTTGTTGAGATTGAAAAACAATTTAATGGAAGCCTGAAAATCATAAGCCTTGAAGATCCGCCGGAATATGTTATTCCGGGAGTATCTCAGGTAAGGGTTGAGGGAAGAAGCTCTTTCTCAGAAGCACTTAATCATCTTTTCAGACAGGATCCTGATGTAATTATGATTGGAGAGATTCGTGATGAAGAAAGTGCGGCAGCAGCCTTGCGTGCTTCTCTTACTGGTCATCTTGTTTTTGCTACTCTTCATTCTGGCAGTCCTGCAGAAGCGGTGTTCAGACTGGAGAACCTTGGCATAGAAAGAAGAGTTTTGTGTGAAGTTCTTCGGGCTGTTATATGTCAGGAATTAAATCTTCTTGGTGGAAAAATGCGGCTTTATGCTGATCTTGCTATTCCTAAAGAAAAGTTTAGTGAAAAAGCAGTTCTAGAGATGACTGAAGAGCAGCTGGAAAATCTTATGGATCATATAACAAATTACAGTGAAATACTTAGCGAGACAATGCAGGTTTTGAAGAAAAATCAGAGGAAACAGAAAACTCAAAAGAATCAGAAGCCTGTAATTCCGCTTTATAAAAGGAGGGCAAAAAATGCTGGAATTCACAAAGGCGCTGTATGAACTTTTTGTAAGGCAGAATAATACACTCTCTCAGAGTCTGCTGATTATGAAATCAAAGCCTAAAACAAACAGAGTAAGCAGAGCCGCAGAATTTATTCTTACTTCTCTGGAAAATGGTAGTCTGTTTTCTAACGCTCTAAGGAGCTGTCCTCAAATCTCTTTTGATGAACTTTATATCTCTTTTATTTCAATTGCTGAACAGAATGGAGATTTGAGAACGGCTCTAAGTTATCTGAATAAAAAACTGGAACGAGAGACTGAATATAAAAAGAAACTTGCAGGGGCTTCTGTATATCCGACTTTTGTTGTTTTGATTTCTATTTTAGCAAGCCTTTTTATCGGTTTTTATACAAAGACTCCAGATATAACATTGCTTGTTCAATATGTTTTGATTTTGGTTGCTTCATGTGCGGGGTTGTATTTTTTGATTGCAAGGCTCTTATGTGAAAATAAACTTTATGAAGCTTTTACTGCAGTTGATTTTTTACTTCAAAGCGGAATTGAACTTTCAGAAGCTGTCGGCTGTGCTGTCCAGATAGCAGGTCCTTCCAGCAGAATCGGTAAGCTTTTTGAAAACGCAAGAATCAAGCTGCTTTATGGAATGGATCTGCAAAATGCCTTTCAGTGTGAAAAGAATAAAAGTGGCTTATATTCTTCAAAGCTTAATGAAGCATTTTATTACGCAGATGCAGGCGGTAGTAAAAATGATTTATTCGGAAGAATGGCAGCTTATCTAAAATCAGAAAACGAAAGAAAAAGAACTATCTGCCTTTCTTTGATTGAACCACTTTTTATTGTCATCACTGGTGGATTCATTCTTCTTCTTTTGATGACTTTTTTTATGCCGGTAATAACTGGCTTTGAATTTATCTAAGCAAGGGTATGGAGGAAATATATGAAAGAAAAAACTGTTAACAAAAAAGTAAGGAGGTTTTGTTATGGGGTCAAAAATTATTGGAAAAAAGCGGGAAGATGCTTTTACCAGCTCTTCGAAAAGCAAGCAGAAGGTTTTACCTATGTCGAAACTGTGGCCGTCATTGCAATCGGCGCGATACTTACGGCAGGAAGCTTCTTCTCGGCGAACAAGATTATTTCCGCCGCGAGAAAAACTGCAGCGAGAAGTCAGATTGCGCAATACAGCAGCGCCCTGCAAACCTACTTCCTTGATTGCGGAAGATTTCCAACAAGCGAACAGGGACTTGCTGCCTTATGGGAAAAACCAGTTCTCTATCCGGTACCAGAAAACTGGGACGGACCATACCTTGAAAGTGAACCCTGTAATGATCCATGGGGAACCAATTTTAAGTATCTCAGCTCTGAAAGTTCCATTATGCCGTCAGAGGTTCCTGAGAATCTGCCCTTTGTACTTATCTCATTCGGCCCGGACAGAAAAGAAGATTCAGACTGGGGAGAAAAAGGAGGTTCAGATGACATCTGCTCATGGAAATAGTTCATTAGTATTAAAGGCCGGTGCTTGTGTTACTACTGCAGCTCTTTTACTTGGTGGAATTACTATGGAAAAGAAGGCAAAAGTTCGATTTTACGAAAAAAAATATTCACAGGCTCTTTCTGCTGTTCAGGTAAAAAATCAGCTTGCTCTGACTGGAGCTGATGAGGCGTTGAAAATAGATAAATGAGATATACAAACTTGATTTGTTTTTCGCTTATTCTTGTTCTTTTTTCTTCTATCACTTATGGATTATTTTCTCAGATTTTAAAGAGTGAAAAAAAGATTGAAGAACTTAGAAAACAATCAGATTCTTTAATTTTTATATCTGAAAGCTTTTATGACTTATGCCGCGGGGAAGGTTTCTCTTCTTTCGATGAATGGAAAAGGGTGTGCGGCGAACTTTGGGAACTCGAAAATATTGAATCTGGTCTTACTGGTGATGCAGAAAATCCTTTGTACTGGGGAAGCTGGAAAGGCCCTTATGGAGAGGGCAAGGTATACGGGAGAAGGCAGGTAATTGATGATGAGAAACTGTAATAATGTAATTAGAAAAAACGATTACGAAAAATATGAAATCATTATTCCTTTTTTATCTTTTGCGGGAAAAAGAAAAAGACAGTTTTTGAGTTCTGAACTTGAAAAATTGCATCCCTGTTTTTCTGATGAATTTGCTTTTGATAGCAAGATTGCCAAAATTAAGCGCAACGGTTTCTGCTCGGATGTATATGTAGTAAATAAATATAAACTTTCAGAATATGAAAGAAAAAGATCCCTTTCAGGAACAGGCCTCTTTGTTGAGAATGGGCGGAATAAAAAGTTGTGGCAGAAAAGACGCCTGTTTGTAGAAAAAAAATGGAAGTTTACTGTTTTTACCTTATTCGTATTCTCTCTGCTTGTTTTAATTGGAATCTTTTCTGGATTTTATACGGGTCGTAGTATTGAAGACGATGTTGGAAAGAAGAATGAAATTTCAGTACCTGTAAAAGATAATGTTAGTGAGATATCAGGTTCAGACTTATTTGTTGAAGATAAGCAGTTCATTCTAGAAGAAACATTTCTTAAAAACGTAGCAGAAGCAGATGGAAAAATCTCCTGGCTGGAATGGAAACTGAATGGGTATACAGAAACTTTATCTGCTTTTGTAAGTGGAGTTTATCCAGAAAATTTAAATAATGCAGGTGGAGAGTCTGTAATATACGAAAATGGTATTCCTAAATTAAAGGTTTCTTATGTAAAACAATTAAGGCCGCAAGATACAAGAGAAATTATAGACTCAGATAATACGTTTTTAAGTAATAGTGATTTTAATAAACTGCTGCGAAAAACTCTGAACGAGGCCGGTGCAAAATTGATAGAAGAAAAAGCACCGCCTTATCATATTGAGTTTTTCTATAAACCTGTAAATGCTTCTGATAATCTTTTTGAATTACTTGCCGGAATAATCAGCGAAGATAGAAGGTGTGTGTCTTCTGTTTCTATCTATCAAACTGAAGCTTCTGATTTACGGATTGGGCTTTCAATTGAAACAATTCCTTTGACGGGTTTTGATTTGAAACTCCTTTCTGAAAATCTGAAACTTTTTATTGATGAATCAAAAAGAAAAGTTATGCCTGAAGCCCCTCAAAATCCTGGAACTGAGAAATTTGCTTCTGAAAACAAGGTGCAGAAAAAAGAGCCTCTTATCAAAGTTGGAGAAATAAAACATTCAGATAACACCACTGTAGTTTTTTTCAAAAACTCTGAAGGAAAATTGAAAGGGATAATATCAAAAAAGGAGGATGAATAATGAATAAAACTTTATTTGTAATTTTTATTTTTAGTCTGTTCTTTTTCGGATGTGCATCAAAACCGGGTTTTGATGGCAGAGGAGATTTGTGCGGACTTGTAATTGATGAAAATAATAAGCCTGTTAAAGATTTTATTGTATATTGCAGTGCTTCAGACAAAGGAAAGGTTTCTGGAAATTATATTCAGCCGGTATTAACAAATGAGAGTGGACTCTTTGTCTTTCCCTCTTTGCCTTCAGGTGAGTATCAGATTTCTGGCGAGAAAAATAATTATTTACGGTTTGAAGGTGTAACTTACAGATTTTATCAACGTACCAATATTCTTTGCCTGCAAACAAAAAGTTTTAAAACTGCTTTATTGAAGGCAGAAGAACTTTTATATCTTGGACAGAAAAACGCAGCTTTAGAGGAACTTGAAAAAATCACCTGTGAGAAAAATTCGCCCCAGGAAAAGATAGTTTACTTTTATAAATTTTTTGCATTGGAAACAAATGAAGAAAGAAGATCTTTGCTGACTGAAATCACAATTGATGATGAAAGTACTTTTTCAGATTTCTGTAATCGTTTTGCAGCAAGACTTGAGGAGGCAATAAAATGAAAACTTTTATTCGTTTTTTATGTATAACTTTTTTCCTGGTGTTTTCAGGCTGCAAGGCTTTTTCCCTCGATTCTGTTCCCTATGTAATTTCTGGAGATTTTGAGATGGAAGAAGGTTCTGCGGATTATTCAATATGCGGAGTAAATTTCTATTTATTAAATCAGCATGAAAAAGATATAAGCAAAATCACTATTGTTTTTTTTCTCTTTGATCAGGATGGAGAACCTGCCTGGCAATGTCGCAGTAAAATTTCTGCTGAAATTAAGATTGATATTGAAGCAGGTGAAAGTACAAACTTTTGCATGAGTTTAGATCAGTTTATGAACTCAGTTCCAGAAGAGCAGCTTCTTGTTGATTATCTTTATCTTGCAAAAATTGAATATGAAGACGGCAGTGTATGGGAGGATCCGTATGGACTTACAGCATTCAGGTGAAGTTAGAATGAAGAAAGTTGTTTATAGTGCCTTCTTTTTGATATTGACCGTTTTAATACTGATGCTTCTTAGTTGTGGTCTGTATGATGAAGCTGTCACTGTAAATATAAAAGGTAAAGCTAAAGAAGATAAAAAAAAGCTTACTCTTATGATTTATATGGCGGCAGATAATGATCTGGAAAGTTATGCACTTTCAAACCTCAAAGCAATGGAAAGGGCTTCTTTTAATAATATGTACGTACTTGTCCTTTTGGATAGAGCAGAAGGTTATGATGAAACAAATGATAACTGGACAGATACAAGAGTTTTTGAAGTGTTGCATGATGAGGGAAGTGGAAGTTCAATAAAATCAAAACGTCTGGCTTGCCCGCAACTTGGACTTTCTGCTTCTGAAAACACAGAACTTGATACTGGAAGAGCTTCTGTTCTTAAAAGTTTCCTGGAATTTGGAAAAGATGCTTATGAGGCAGAAAACTACGCATTAATTATCTGGGGGCATGGAACTGGCTGGCGGGCAGTTGCAATGGATGATCGGACCGGGTCATTTATGAGAGTGCATGAGCTTGGAGCAGTTCTTCAAAATCAAAATCTTTGCGTAATTGGTTTTGATACCTGTTTTGGCGGAGTGATAGAAAATGTATATGAACTTAAGAATTGTTCTGATTATACAGTTGCATCTCCCGGTCTTACCCCTGGTTCCGGTTGGAATTATAAAAGGCTTCTTGAGAAACTTTCGGATACAAGTGCAGAAGGTGTGTTGACATCACAAACAATTGCAAAATCGATGGCGCAAAGTTCTTCTGCGGATATGACAATTTTCATAAATGAAAAGCTTGAGGATCTGCTTACTTCAATAGAATCCTTTTCGAAAAGCCTTGCCTATGGTATCAATTCAAATCTTCAGAGAGAAGAAGTTTTTACAAGTCTTTTTGTATCAAAATCTTACAGGTATACACAATATCCATGTGATCTGTATCTTGACCTTTATTCTATGGCAGATATTTATTCTGATAATCCGGATGTGGAGTTAGCTGCTGCGGCTGATGATCTGAAAAAAAAGGTAAAAGACGCGACCTTGACTTTTGCAACAGAAACTACAGAAACAACAGATGCAACTGAAGCAGTTTATGAGGCAGTTCAGAATGGGATAGGTATTAATTTTATTCCTCTTCTTTCTGCTCATATAACTGCGGCTTCTCATTCAGATGATTACATTAAAAATCAAAATAATTACTTACAGAATGCTTTTATTAAAGATAGTGAATGGTGGGTACCTTCCTATGACGGAAAATCCGGTAGTTTACTGGATAAGTTATTTTATACAGTTTATTAACTGATTTTTGCGGGAGATCAAAAATGAAAACAATAAAAAAGGTTTGCTTTGTTTATTTATTAGCACTTTGTTTTTTTAGAGGCATGGTTTTTGCACATAATGAAGATGCCAACGGCTATCCTCATTCCTACGATGTAAGCTATTATAGCAAGCCGACTCAGAATGGTGATGGCGGCGGTGGTGATGGAGATGGTGGTGGTGATAACTCGGGAGATAGCTCTACAGGAAATGAATCTGACCAAAATAACTCTGGCGGAGGTGGTAATAGTGGTCAGGGCATGGGAAATACAGAAGGTCTGGAAATAATGAATGAGGCAAACAGTCTTGACGGACTGGTTGATGGAGAAGCCGCTGGACTTGATGGAATTGCAACTGGAGAAAACTTAAAGGCTTCCGAAATGGCTCTTGCTTCAGAAGGAGATGCAAATGCAGGAGTGGAAGCTGCAAACGCAAATGCCCAGAATGAAGTTAATGCAAATAACGGCCAGAGTGAAGGAGAAAAGAATTCTGCAAATTCAGGAGAGGCTGGTGATCCGGTAAGAATTTCAAAAGGAACTTATGAGTTATCGGAAGAAGATATTGTTATTGGTAATGATAATAAGTTTGTAATAAAAAGACGCTATGAATCTGACTGTAAAATTACCGGTTCTTTTGGTTATGGTTGGAAAACAAATCTGGATGAAAGAATAATTTTGGGCACAAATCCTAAAGCACATAAAGATCTTATCGCCCTGAATGATTATTTAAATATAGTAAAACCTCTTATCTGTCAGCTCGAAGAAAAGTTGAAAGAGCAGTATCGGGTTACAAGTATTTACAATGCTCAGAAAGAACTTGATGAGAGAATTAATAATTGTGATTTATATATAGAAAAACTGGACGACCACATTGCAAAACTTGAAGCTTTGAAAAACAGGGCGCATTCATATTACAGCCTTGCCCAGCAGATTGAAAGTATAATTACAAAAGCTCTGAAAGTAAAAGAATCAGCAATAAATAAAAAGGAACTTTTTGAGGAACAAAAGAAATCTATTACCCAGGATCTTCAAACGATTAAACATTTAAAACAGAAATTAACTGATGCAGAAAAAGAATATGAAAAGAAAAAAAAGATTGCAGAAAAAGACAGACAGAGACATGAACGAAATAAAAAAGCACTGTTTAATGGCATGGATAATTATTATGAAGAAACAGGACAGAATACAATATCAGTTATAGATGATTCAGGTTATCCTCATGTTTTGAAAGAAAGTCAGGATATATGGAAAAATGAAAATGATTTTAGATACAAATATTGCAAGTCCTCAGGAAAAAATCTTTTGCTTTATGAAAGTGATGGTTATGTAAAGGAATTTGATGAATATGGATTTCTTATAAAGAAAACTGATAGAAATGGAAATTATATCCAGCTGGTTAGAGATAGTGAAGAAAGAATTACCTGTATTTTAACATCAGATAATGAAAGGTTTGATTTTGAATATAAGAATAAACTTATCACTAAAATAACAAATTCCCGTTGTAAAGAAGAATGTCTGGTTTATAATTATACAGGTCATAATCTTACCAATGTACAGGATGTGGAAGGTGATTCAGTTTCAATGGAATATGATTCCGAGAACCATATAACTTCCTTGAAAAAATGTGATGGAAGTTTTATTTCCTTTGCCTATGGAGAGCAGACCGCAGAAGGAAACTTTCTTACAACTGTTACGACAAATGAAGAAGGTTACTCAGAATATTTTGCCTACAAGCCATTTGAGCGGAAAACTGTCTACACAGATCATGATGGTAATCAGACAGTTTACTGGTTTGATTCAAAGCACCGGACTATAAAGGAATACACTTCAAATGGAAACTTGATAGAATATGAATATGATTCTGCTGGAAATATGGTTTCTGCTAATACCAACGGAAATCTTGTTCAATATAATTATGACTCAAAGGGTAATAAGATTGAGGCTTTTTATCCGGATGGGTCTGCGGAAAACTGGAAATATGATGAAAATAATCTGATTTTAGAATATGTGGATCGGGATGGAATTAAAGAAGAATATGTTCGGGATCTCATTGGAAATATTACTGAATTTCGTAAAGGTGGTGAAACTGTTTATGAACAGAGTTTTGATGGAAAAGGGCACCTTATTCGAAAAACTGTTTATGGACAAAAATCAGTAACTACAAATTATACATATGATGATTTTGGAAATCTCATAAACGAAAAATGCGGGTCTTTGTCTAAAGAATATGTTTATGACAATCGTAACCAGATACAAAAAATCTTCTGGAATAAAAATCTTATTGAAGAATATTTTTATGAAAATCATTCAATAAAAAAGAAAAATAATTCCGGGGTAGAAACAACATACCTGACTAACGGTCGTAAGGACTTGATAAAAATCATTCAAAAAGATTCACAGACAGAAGAGTATCATGTCATCAGGGTTGAATATGATAAAAGACATTTGCCGGTGCGTCTGTATTCAGGTGATAAAGAAAAAGAAGAACTTATATATTCATTTTTATATACTCCAGAGGGAAAGCTTTTAGCAGAGATTTTGCATGGGGGTGAAAGCTGGATAAAGATTTATAAATATCAAAATGGAATGTTGAGTGAATATGTTCAGTTTAAAACAGATTTTGATTTGAATGATAAGCAGGAAAATATCAATGAGAAGTTTCTGAACTCTCTGCGAAACGAAGCTGACGAAAATGTTTATATTGAAAAATATCAATATAAGAAAGCAAGTCAAAATCGAGAATCTATATCAGTAACTAACGGACTTGGCCTGATAAAACTTTTTGAATATGACGCTTATGGGAATCTGATAAAACAGTCTGTAAATAATGAAGAAGTCATTGAAATCAACTATAGCCCGGCAAGTCGAATTACTGCTGAACAGAATCTCTATGGCGGCTGGTATGAATACCAGTATGCTAAAAATGGAGTGGTTTGGCAAATTAGAGAAAAAAATAACGTGTCCAATACAGCTGCATTAAAAAGAGAATACTACCCTGACGGAAGTCTAAAAACTTTGACAGATAATTATGGAACAATAACCAGGTATAATTATGATGAAATGGGACGTATCTCTGATATTCATAGTGAAAATAAAAGAATCTGGTATCAATATGATTCTTTCAATCGAGTCTGCAAAATTGTGAATGGCGAAAGCCCAGATGTTGCTAATTCAATTTATTATGTTGAATATGAATATTCAGATGATGGCAGAACAATAACAGTCTGCGAGGGTGGAAAATATAAGACAAAATATCAGCTTGATGCTTTTGGAAATATTACTAAGCAGATTGATGGAAATGAAAATGAAAGAGCATATTTCTATAATTCAAAAAATCAACTGATTGAATATAGAGATGCTTATGGGAACAAAACTGTTTATGAATATAATGCGTTAGGTAAAGAAAGTAAAATGACTCTTCCGGAAGGCCTGGAGTTGCTTTACAAATACAATTATTATGGGTTACTTGAAGAAATAATCGATCCAGAAGGTATGGTTTATAGTGCATTTTACAATAAGGCTGGGCAGTTGATAGGGGAAAAAAGTCGGGCTGACTGTGAAAAGAAATATGAATATGATGAATGTGGAAGAATTAAAAACGTCTGGAACGGCAATGAAAAGATAGAATCATATGAATATAGTAATAATAGAAGAAAGGTAACTGTTACAGATGGTCATGGAGAAAAATATTTTTATGAGTATGACAGTTTTGGGCGCCTTGTAAAAGAAGTTAATCGTACAGGTGATGAGCAGAATTATTACTATGATGCAGCAGGCCAGTTTAAGAGCAAAATTAATTTTAATGGTTATTCTACCAGTATAAATTATTCTGATAACAGACGCGTAAAAACTTTTTCTTATGCAGACGCTAGCATGAATGTTTTTGTTTACGATGCTGCTGGAAATATTATTGAGTCAGAAAATTCTTATGGAAAAACTCTTTATAAATATGATAAGGGAAGAAAACTTGTTTATCAAAAGGATGTAACTACTGGAGAAGAAATTTCTTATGAATATGATGCTGCCGGAAATAAAATAAAAATAGTCAGTTCGAATAAAGAAACAGTTTATTTATATGGAAGAAATAATGAGATAAAAGAAATTTTTGACAATAAACAAAGAGTGCGTGTAAAATTAAACTATAATAAAAACGGGCAGGAAATATTGAGAAAGTTTGGTAATGGAACAGAGGAAGAAACTCTCTATGACAGGGCTGGACGCGTAATAGTAAAGACTTTAAAGTCTGAGCGCGGTAACTTGCTCTGGGGAGAAGGTTATGTATATAACTCTGATGGAAAACGCTCTGCAACCATAGACAATTCCGGCCAAGTTACCTTTTACGAATATAATAATTCAGGTCGGCTTTCTGCAGTCTATTATCCTTATACAGATGAACACATAGCAAAACTAAAAAGTGAAGCAGTTGAAAATGGACTTCCTGATAATAAAGATATTGGTGAAAACCGATTTTTGACTTCAAGTGAAAAAGCTTCTCTTGTGCCATTATTAAATTCTATGCAATATGGATTAGCTTTTAATCTTGTTTCTATTCAACCATGCATAAAAGAATCTTACAGCTATGATAAGAATGGAAACAGGCTTTCAAAAACTACTGCCTATGGAACTATAGAATATAATTATAATAAAGAAAATTGTCTGATTTCCAGCGGCTCAAAGGGAAATACTTTTATCAATTATACTTATGATAGAATGGGAAATCTTCTTATGGAAGAAAGCCCTGCAAAATCCATAAAGTATGCCTACAACTCACAAAACCGCATGATTTATTATGAACTTTCAGATCGTGAAACTGGAGCACATGCGCAAACCTCTTATGCTTATGATGCCTCCGGCAGACGTATAATAGTTCAGGATAGGGGAGAGACTGCTCTTCGTACTGTGTACGAAGGTTTTTCTTTTGATGTTATAAAGCAGGGACCAACCTATTCAAACGGTTTGTTTACGGACTCTAGTGATACAGGAATTCGATGGGAAAGAAATGGCAGACCAACAGGAGACAGATATCGTTATCTTGATGATGATGCTCTTGAAGATAGTAACAGATATTTTTATCTGGAAGATGGTTCATATAAAGATGCTGTTTCGCGTTATTCTGGTGAGCGGGTTATGTTCTATGTGAACGGTGAAATTGCAGCTCAGACTACAAGCGATTACGGCGCAGATTATTTTTCTACTGATTTACTTGGTAGTGTTCGTGCCACAACAGATGATTACAGCACCGTAAAACAAACTTATACCTACGATGCCTTTGGCTCCCTTCTTCAAGGCTCTCTCAATGGCACCTTAGACTACGGCTATGTCGCAAAACAGCAAGACGCGAAAACCCTTTTTTACAACTACGGCTATCGCGACTACAACCCCCATACATCCCGCTTCACAACCCAAGACCCCATCCGCGATGGAAATAACTGGTTTACTTACTGCAACGGCGACCCTGTGAATTTTGTGGATATTGATGGGTTGTTTTTTTATGGTGCTGATGGTCAGCATCCTATAACAGAAATAAAAAAGACAACTGTAGAAATAATTCGCAATGATGACGGTCTTGGTAACAGTTTTGATTCAACCCGATATATTTATAAAAATGATGGTATCAATACAAGGCTTGTCTATGTAGATACTGTTGGTGCAAATTGTAAAGCGGAATATAATGGTACAAAAGGTTCTACCACACCAGATGGAAAATATTATTTAACAAATCAAGGTACAGATACTACACCCCTGTATTTACAAACTAATGGAACAACAAATTCTACATCATTTAAAAATACGTTATCTTTAAGAACTAATGATCAGCGTCTTTCCCAAGAACAACGAGATACGATTAATTCCGGTGATAGGCTTTTTCATGCAGATGAAACTTATAATACAACTACTGGAACTACAACCCCTTATAATTCAACAAATACACCAGGTGGTGCAGGTTGTGTTGTTGATCATACTCAAGAACATCATGATGAAATGATGGCTGTATTAATGGATGGTGTCAATAATCCTGAATCGATTGTTGTAAATATAAGATCGTTTAAACAAATACAAGGATGTGGAAAATGAGAAAAATGTATTATCTTATCCTAATTTCTTTTATTTTGGGGAATAAATTGTATGGACAAAATTTTTCTTTAGATTCAACTTATCCATTTCAAGAAGACTCATTATTAAGTACGATGACACTTAATGGAAATGAAATAATTATAAAATATGAGAATCCGCCAATAAATAAACCTGATTTTTTGATGCATTATAATATTATACATGTTGATGGAATGCCTTTTATTGAACTGTCAAATAAAATGCCTATGGAAGTTACTGAGTGGAATAATTTTGAAGAATCAAAATTTATTCAAACAAATAATAGAATATTATTTATGGCTTTTATGAAAAAAAAGGGCAAGGTGATGTTTGCTTTTACAGAAGGGTATTCTTTTAAGTACAGACCGTTAACGATTTCTCGTTATGATGAATGGGGAAGTCAGTATACGGATTGTTCTTCTTATTTGATTGAAAAATCTAAATCATATCCAGTTGAAAACCTACGAAAACTAGTGGTAGATACTCCATGGGTTGAAGCAGCAAAAGGAGATGGCATTGGAGAAGGGTTTACAATTAAATGTACAGCTCGCTCAGAACCTTTGGGGCCATACCTGTTAATAATGAATGGTTATATTTCTTATGATAAACCTTATCTTTATAAGCAGAATAATCGTATCAAAAAAATAAAAGTAACAGGTGTTAAATCTCAGAAATCAAAAATTCTTGACTTACTTGATACTCCTCATCCGCAAACCGTGGATATTTCATTTATTACTACACCAGAAGACATAAGAATAGAAATCGAAGATGTGTATAAAGGTACAAAATTTGATGATACGTGCCTTCATTATTGTATTAATTTTAATGAAGCTGTCATCCCTTACGAAAACAGTATAGGTGAATAAAAAAACACAGCCAGCCCATATGAGCCGGCTGTGTTATATTAACTCAATTATCAACTAATCCAAACAAGCATCCAAATTCTTGCAGATTTCTTCCTTGATCAAGTGACGGCCGATGATTACCATTTTGATCATGCGGTCGCCGACTTTTTCGTCCCAGTCCTTTTTCATTTCTGGTTCTTCGGCAAGAACTTTCTGCTGTTCTGCTGGTGGGCATGAAGCAAGCCAGTTTCCTGAGTAGCCGGCCTGAATCTGGCGGCCTGAAGTTTCGAGAACGTAAGCCATGTCGTCTTCGTCGCTGAACCAGATTACGCCCTTTGAACGGATGATGTTGCGTGGCCACTTTGAAGCAAACTCATCGAGCTTCTGGCGGTTGAAAGGACGGCGGCGG
>JAEEGJ010013266.1_pt1 | contig 20059 bp, 22 predicted proteins | sample 8958761 | NCBI WGS metagenome assembly JAEEGJ01 (sample SAMN16246546, study PRJNA631951) | gut metagenome | biome: gut microbiome; feature: rumen; material: RS-attached | host: Bos | place: Iran: Karaj | collected 2018-10 | reverse complement strand
ATTCTGGTGCTCTATCTTGCGGCGCTTGATGGCGTGACTGCCGCCCCACCAGTCGGTGATGGGCACGCTGACGGTGGCAAACACCATACCGAACGAGTGATTGTTCTCCATCAGGTTGTGATAGGTATAGCCAGCGCCCACAGCCAGATTTGGCAGATTCTCGCCCACAGCCATACGATGCTGCAGTCGGGTGGCCTCAACCTGCTTTTGCAGCAGCTGAAACTCCGGCAAGCCGTTTACATTAAACATGAAACATGAAACATGAAACATTTCAGCTTCGCTGGATGGGGTTTGGAAGGTGATGGCGAACGACGTGTCGCGCAGGCCGCAGTATTGCGATAGCAGCAGGCGGACGATGGTGATGCCGTTTTGCAGTTTAAGCTTCTGACTGGCGATGTCGTTCTGTCGCAGTTGCACCTGCAGCAGGTCGTTGCGCATGGCCACACCAGCTCGCACAGCCACATCTACATCCTTATATATATCACGTAGCAGCGTATCGACAGCCTGGATGGTGCGCATCTTCTCCTGCAGCGAGGCCAACTGCCAGAAGTATTGTTCGGCAGTTCTTTCTACTTCGTTGGCCGACAGTTGCATTTGCAGCCTACTTACGTCCTCGCCCACCTTAGCCAGTTTGTTGCCATTAACGATACGTCCGCCGGCAAACACGGGTTGCACGGCCATTATCGAGCCCAGTGTGCCGTTCTTCATCATCGATATGCTGATGGGGTTGGCCAGTGCAGCCAGCGCCTCAGCAGGAAACGCCTGTGCAAGCGCGGGCCCCAGTTCGGCAGGGATAACCTCAGACGGATTGACGGAGGTTTGGGCCATACCCTTGTTGGCATTAAACCACAATCCGGTACCGCTCACGTTTGGGAAATATTTGGTGAACGCCTCCTTGCGCTGTTGCTGGGCGGCCTCGATATTGTGCTGAGCCGAGCGTATGGCGATGTTATTCTGCAATGCAGAGTCCTTTATCTGCTGCAGGGTATAGGTCTGTGCCGAGGCCGACAGTGCGCAGCCCAAGGCTATAAGTGATAATATCTTTCTCATATCTATTTCGTACTTACTTTCCAATAAACTACAGGCAGCATGGTGACTACCATTATGAGCGAACCGATTCCACCGGCAAAGATGGTTACACCAACAGGCATCCAGAACGAACTCTGGGCGATAATCATCGGCACCACACCAACGGCAGTAGTGGCCGTAGTAAGGAATATAGGCACCATTCGGCGCTTTCCGGCATCGTAAGCTGCCTGGCGCACAGCGGCATTGTAAGCCTTACGATCTGTTTTCCAGTCGCCATGTTCAGCCACATGTTGCTTAATCAAGTCGATCGCGTGTTCGAAGATAAGTATCTCGTTACGCATAATCATACCCATCAGCGTGATGAGTCCGAAGATGGAGGTAAGACCCAGTGCGCGATTCATCAGCCCCAGGCCGATGAGTGCACCAGGAATCATCAGCGCCAGCGCCACCATACACACGGTGGTGACACCGTACTTCTTGAAGTTGAACAGCAGGAAGAAGAACACGATGACCTCTGCAATAGCTATTCCGCCAAAGATCTGTGGCAGAGCCTCGTCGCCATATTCTATCTCGCCGCCCACCTCGGTGCGAACGCCCTGCGGCAAGAGGATTTCTTCGTTCATGATGCGGGCAATCTCCTTCTCGATTGGAGCGGTGAACACGCCCTGTGCAAACTGGGCCGTAACGGTGATGCAGCGCTCGCCACCACGATGCACTATGCGACTCTCGCTCCACTTGGGCTGTACCTTAGCTATCTGGCGCAGCGGAATGGTGCTGTTGACTCTATGTACACCACCCGACAGCAGCGACATAGGTGATGTGATGCCGAGGTTTTCGACATCGCCAAACGTCATATCGGTATCGTCCTTTACCACGATGGGCAGTTCGTAATTGCCCTCCCAAATCTGTCCCACGCGCAGATCGCTGGATGTGGCGCTGAGAGCCAACTGGGCCGTGGTGCGGGTGATGCCCAGCTGAGCCGAAGTGACAGGATCGAGCTCGACATTGATGATGGGATAAGGCTGCAGATAGTCGGTGTGTACCCACTCCAGTTCGGGCATCTGGCGCATGCGGTCCATCAGTCGTTCGGCTGCCACGTGCAGCGAGTCGAGGTTTTCGCCATAGAATCGGTATTCGAGCTCGCTCACCTCGAGATAGTCCAGGCGCTTGAACTTCACGTAGGCATTGGGGAACGCCTCGCTGAGTTGTGGCTGATATTGCGCCAGAAGGTCGAGTGTGGCCTTATCGCTCTTAGTGTTGACGATAAACTGCGCATAGTTGGCGCCAGCCATCTGCGGTGCATAAGCATCCATGAATCGAGGCGACGAACATCCCAGAAATCCGGTGATGCTGGTGATGCGGTCGTCTTTCTCGAGTACGTGCTGCACCGAATCGGCTATCACCTCGGTCTCGGCAAGTCCCTTACCCTCAGGCATGTAAATCTCGACAGCAAACTGGTCGCGGTCGGCGTAAGGGAACAGACGAATCTTGAGCGTGGGTGCGATGAGACACGACAGCAGGATGACGCCTATGCCGCCATAGATAGTGAGCCGTGGATGGGCAAAGGTAAAGTAGAGCACCTTATCGTAAGTGCGCTGCACCCATTTGGTAATTTTATTTCCGTCCGTACTTACCTTATCGGGTTTGATGATACGTGTTTCGAGGAAAGGTATGACGGTGACAGCCAGGAATAGCGACACCATAAGATTGATAGTGATGGTGACAGGGAAATCCTCAAGGCAGTCGTGGAACATGCCCTTCATCGTAATCAAGAACGGATAGAAGATGGCACAGATACAGATGGTGGCCAGCAGCATGGGCATGAAGTACTGACGGGCCGACTCGATGGCTGCATCGTGCGGCTTGTAGCCCTTGCCCAGATACTCCAGATAGCCGTCGATGACCACTATCGAGTTGTCGACGATCATACCCAGCACCACTATCAGCGCCGCCAGCGTAACGATGTTTAGTTCGATACCCATCATATACATGATAGCCACGCTGACAAACGTGCTGAGCGGAATGGTGATGGCAGCCACAACGGCCGAACGGATGGGGAACAGCACCATCATGACAAGGATGATGATAGCCATCGAGATGAGCAGGTCGCGCAGAAAATTGCTTACGCTCAAGGCCACCACTTTAGGTTTGTCGGCAATACGCGTAACTTTCACATCCTCAGGCAGTTCGTTCTGGCGGAAGTCGTTAAGCACACGGTCCACCTGCTCGCCATACTGCACCACATTGTTGCCTGGTGTCATCTCCATCGACAGCAGCACACAGGGGTGTCCGTCTTGTTCGATACGGCTCGACATGGGTTCGTATTCGCGCTTTACGGTTGCCACATCGCGTACACGGGCCACCTTGCCCGTCACGGGGTCAGAAAATATTATCTGGTTGGCTATCTCCTCCTCCGAGTTCTCCTGAGCCTCAACGTGTATGGGTATCTGCTGGTCGTCGTCGCTTATCGAGCCACTCATGGTGGTGATGCCCTGAGCCTGCAGTCGTGAGAAAAGCATCTGCTGACCTATGCCGTAGGCCTGCAGTCGCTGGCGATCGACGTAGAGACTGATCTGCTCCTTCTGCTCGCCAAACAGTTTTACGTTGGCTACACTTGGGATGCGGCGCAGGCGATCGGAGAGGTCGTCGCTGTACTGCTTTAGTTCGCGATAGCTGCGCTGGTCGCTCTCGATGGCGATAAGCAGCGCCGAGGTGTTACCGAAGTCATCATTCACCACTATGGCCAGCACACCGCTGGGGAGTTGGGCCTTGAACCCGTTCAGACCGTGTTTGATTTTCGACCAAACCTCGTCCTTATTGTTCACATCGTCGTTAAGCTTGACCATCATGATACACATGCCGTTTTGCGACTGCGTGGTGGTCTTCTTACGATTCACCTCGCCATAGGTGAAGAGGTAGCGCTCAAGCGGACGGGCCACCTGCTGTTCTACCTCCTCGCTGGTGGCGCCAGGATATACAGCCACAACCACACCCTGACGGATGGTGGCGTGCGGAAACTCATCCTTAGGCATGATATACATGCCGTAGATGCCCATCACAAACAGTATGCCGATGATGAGCAATGTTATCGAGTAATGCTCCAACGGCCATCGGAGCCAGTTCGTATTCTTCATAATTGTCAATTATCAATTATCAATTGTCAATTAGTAAACCACTTTGGTGTTTTCACTAAGTTTCTGATATCCCTCTACAACTATGCGGCCTCCCTCGCTGACGCCATCGGTGATAGCAATGCGGTTGCCCATAACCTCGCCCGTACGTACGGTAGTGCGATGAGCTGTGCTGTCGCCACTAACGGTCCACACAAACAGACTTCCATCGGCCTTGCGCTGAACAGCCGTAACAGGAATCACGGGGACAGGTCCATGATTCGGCTGCAAGCCGGAATCACGCGACCTGTCCCCGTGATTCCCCTTTCCACTGCCGAAGGCAACAGATGCCACCATACCCGGCAGCAACTTGCGCTCGGCATTGGCCACACTGATGCGTATATCATAGGTATGCATGAGCGCGTCGGCCTGCACGCCCTTCTCTATACGTCCGCCAGTAAAACTGCTGTTGATGGCATCTACCTTAATAATAGAAGAGGTGCCAGCACCCAGGCTGCTGATTTCGGCCTCGGGGATGGCGACCTTAACCTTTACGGTAGAGATGTCGAGGATGCTTACTACAGCCTGCGACGGCATAGCCGTTTCGCCCGTGCCCACAAGTTTGCGACCTATGACGCCGCTAACGGGGGCGACGAGTCGGCAGTCGGCCAGATTCTTCTTAGCCACTTCGTACTGCGACTTAGCCTGAGCCACCTTGCTCTGTATCTCGACCCACTGCACCTCGGGCAGCGATCCGTTGTCGTGCAGCATCTTGTAGCGCTCCAGAGCATCGTTGGCCTGGGCCATCTGAGCCTCAGCACCGCTAAGCAGGTTGCGAGCCTGGGTGTCGTCCATCTCGGCTATCAATTGTCCGCGGCTCACAGCCTGACCTTCGTTCACCTGCATGCGCTTAACCACACCCATGCCAGTAAAGCTTACTGCAGTAGCCTCACTCTCTTCGACAATGCCTACATAAGTTTGTCCGTTGGAACTTGTAGCAGTCGTTGCTACCTCTGTTTTAACTCTAATAGGAGCCTTAGTTTCTTGTTTCTTTTTACCAGTACAGCTGCATATCAGCATCGCGCCCAGCAGCATCAAAATACTCTTGGTCATGTATAACTATGTTTTGATTTCTCGCAAATTTATATGCAAAGGTAGTGCAAAATCAGACATAATCGATGTTCGTTTTGACCTATTATATTATCATTTTGACATTAATAGGTGAAATAAAACATAAAAAGCACCAAATTAGACATCATTTTTGCAGAATTTTGACTAAATTTGCAATATGAAACAGCAGGAAGAGATTACTTTTCAGACATTGGCCAACAATGATGATATCCAACTGGGTTATCTTGACAACGAGATAGCCATCGTGGATAGCATACAGCAGTTTACGCAGATAAACTCGGCCCACGTAACCATGAACGCTATCGTGATATGTACGCGAGGCAAGGTGCAGGCTCAGATAAACGGCATACAGATGGAACTGCACCAGAACCAGGTGGCTGTGGTGCCGCAAAACGTGACGGTGACCGACGTGATGGTGAGTCCTGACTTCGACCTGAAGGGGCTGTTTCTCACCAATCGCATACTGCGCAGTTTCCTGCGCGAAAAAATCAACATCTGGAACGATATGATGTACATACAGCGCCAGCACATAGTGACGATGGACGAAGACGAAATGATGTTCTACACCCACTTCTACGATATGCTGACTCTATCTATCGATCGCGGAAAGGACAACCCCTACTATACTGATGTAATCGAGGCCCTGTTGCGTTCTGTAGTATTGGGACTGTGCGGCGCTATGAAGACAATGCTGCCTGCAGTCGACCACGATATCAGTTCGACCGACGGTCACTTCCAGCGGTTCCTCGACCTGCTGCACACCACAAAAGTAAAACATCGCCCAGTAGAGGCCTATGCCAACGACCTGTGTATATCACCCAAGTATCTCACGGCTATATGCAAGAAGAACTCTGGCAAAACGGCCAACGAGTGGATTACAGAACACGTGCTTGAGGACATACGCTACTATCTGAAGCATACCGACCTGAGCATCAAGCAGATATGCGACGAGCTAGGTTTCCCAAACCCGTCGTTCTTCGGCAAGTACGTAAAAGACCATTTCGGTCTAACCCCACTGGAATTCAGATCGAAATAAAACGAAACGGGGCTCGCAGTGATTTGCGGGCCTCTGTTATTTTACACTAAAAATCAACGAGAATCACCAAAAAACAACAAAAAAGTGCTATCTTTGCCGAAAAATATATAAAAATGAGCAACAACGACACGAAATGGGTGGCTTGCTGGGGCAATGCCACATCGATAACAAACCGCAGTGAGGCTATCTATGCAAAGGACCTTACGCTGCGATATCCCATAAGGATGCCTTTCACCGGCAGTCAGTTGAGATTCCGTTTCTCAAACCTTACTGGTACAGAGCCCGTGACACTCAACAAGGTGCTGGTGGGCCACACGCCTATCACATTTGGCGGCGAGACCAGCGTGACGCTAATGCCCGGCAAGGAGACCGAGAGCGACGCTATCAGCCACGCAGTGAATCGCGGCGACACGATAGAGGTTAGCATGTATATGGCCGACTACACACAGATGAACAGCGGAACACTCATCACGGGGCCGCTGTCGAAGGGATTCTACGCATACGGCGACTTTGCCGAAGCCGACGAGTTGCCACTGGACCTCACACGCCACACCAACTGGTTCTACTTCTTGAACACCATCGATGTGCTGACATCGGCCGACAATCGTGCGATAGTTTGTTATGGCGACTCGATCACAGCCCAGTCGTGGCCCGACTATATGGCACAGCTGGCATTCGGATCAAACGCAGCAATCATCCGCAGAGCCGTGAGCGGTACCCGAATACTGCGTCAGTACGATTGCATAACATATCAGGCCTACGGACTGAAAGGAGCCACACGATTCCCCATCGAGATGCGTGTGGCTGGTGCAACAGACGTGATAATACAGCACGGCATCAACGACATAATCCACCCTGTGGGCGAGGATGTGAACCCATTCCGCCCGTGGAGCGACCTGCCTACGGTTGAGGAGATGGAGCGAGGTGTGGAGGACATATACGTGAAACCCGCCAAAGCTATGGGGCTGAAGGTGTGGAGCGGCACACTGCTGCCGATATACGGATGGCGCACATATAATGAGGATCGCGACCGCATGCGACAGGAATTTAACGAGTGGCTACGCACATCGCCAATATTCGACGGATGCATAGACTTCGACGCAGCCGTACGCAGCAATACCAACCCCAAGGCCTTTACCGAGGGCTACGACAGCGGCGACCATCTGCACCCCAGCGAGCGTGCCTACGAGGCTATGGCTCAGGCAGCAGTGCACAGAATGACTATACGCCACATGCCCCGCTACGATCACGAGGAACAATACTAAATAAACAAGATAATATGACAAAAGTTAAGATTCAAACCATGCTAGGCGACATCGTAGTTCGCCTATACGACGAGACTCCTATCCATCGCGACAACTTCGTAAAGTTGGCTAAGGAGGGATATTATGATGGTACACTGTTCCATCGAGTTATTAAGAACTTTATGATACAGGGAGGTGACCCCGATTCTAAAGGTGCGCCTGCTGGCAAGATGCTGGGCGTGGGTGGTCCAGAATATACACTTGAGGCAGAAATCAAGGATGGCATATTCCATAAGCGTGGAGCTTTGGCTGCAGCACGTCAGGGCGACGAGGTAAATCCCGAGCGTCGCAGTAGCGGTTCACAGTTCTATATAGTTTGGGGCGACGTCTACAACGAAGGACAACTCCGCCAGTTCTCTAAGCAGCTGAGAATGCAAAAAGTGCAGGATGTCTTTAATAAGCTGGCAGCTGAGCATCGTGCAGAAATCTTGCAGATGCGTCGCGACAGAAATCGCGCAGGTCTGCAGGAACTACAAGACAAACTGGCTGCTGAAGCAGAGAGCAAAGTTGGCAAAACAGGACTTACAGACGAACAACTGAAGGTTTACTCAACTGTTGGTGGCACTCCCCATCTCGACGGCCAGTATACCGTATTTGGCGAGGTAGAAGAAGGTCTTGATGTGGTTGAAATGATTCAGAACACAGCCACAGGACGTGCCGACAGACCTGTAGATGATATCGAAATGAAGATTTCGGTAATAGAATAGTGCATTGGGGACGAATAGAATGATATGGCCTGGAAACTGAAGTATCGCTGTAAGAAGTGCGGCTACGAGGCCGAGGTGTACGAAGGCCGTGGTCTCTTTCGGCAGGAGATTACGGCCGTATTGTGCCCTGACTGCCAAACCATCCAGAACATTGTGGTGGGTGGGATCATTGCCGACGTAGCTCCATCGTACAGAAGCGAGGTGGGCCGTCTGTGTCTGCAATGTGGCAGCGATAACATCAAGATATGGGACAAACACACCTGTCCCAAATGTCAAGGCGAGATGGAACAGACTGGCGAGAAAGAGTTTTGGACATGATATTACAGACCTGATTATAGAATACAATGAATAAAGTAAGAATCACAGCCATTCGCCAAACAGTCTATAAGGACTTGATGGAGAAATATGAAAACCCCATCGAACACACCTGCGATGTAAGAGAGGGCCAACAATGGATCTCCATCGACGGAAAGCAGCCTGAAGGAATGTGTCCGTCAGCATGGTACTCTATGCGTGAGTTTGTGGAGTCGCTGGCCCGAGGTGAGGGAAACTTTTACGACGGATGGATGAAGAATCCGATGAGCGCAATGATAAGCTGCAACGACGGCTTCCGTCCGTTCAGTTTTTATATCGAAGTAATTATCTAATAATTAGATGCAGGAACCATCAACTTATTTGACTATCTCAAGAAATAATATGTTTTGTGATTATGATTGACCAGATTATTGAATTCAACAAGTCGTTTGTTGCACAAAAGGGATACGAAAAGTACATAACCGACAAGTATCCCGACAAGAAGTTAGCCGTACTTTCGTGTATGGATACCCGACTGACCGAACTACTGCCTGCAGCCCTCGGTCTGAAGAATGGTGACGCCAAGATTATCAAGAATGCTGGAGGCTTGGTTATCTCAGCTTTCGACTCAGCTATGCGAAGCTTGATTGTAGCCATCTATGAACTGGGGGTACAGGAAATCATGGTGGTAGCCCACTCGCATTGCGGAGCCTGCCACATGAGCTATGACCACTTCCACCACGAGATGATTGCCCGTGGTGTGACAGATGAAACGCTCGACACCATCCGCAAGTGTGGCATCGACCTCAACCAATGGTTGGAAGGTTTCAAGGACACACCTACCTCTGTCCGTAAGACAGTGGAAACTATCAAAACTCATCCGCTGGTACCAAAGGATATTGTGGTTCGTGGGTTTATCATCGATTCAGAAACAGGAGCATTGGAGGAAATACAATGATACAATTAGAGCCGATACTGCATAAGAAAACGTTTCAGGAACTGACCACGGATGAGCTGTACGAGCTCTTGAGAGTGCGTAGCGAGGTGTTCGTGGTTGAGCAGAACTGCGTCTATCAGGATATGGACGGGGATGACCAGGAATCTATCCACTTATGGCTGACTGTAGCAGACAAGATTGTGGCCTTGGCTCGTGTCTGTCCGGCTGGTACTCATATGAAGGAGATTTCGATAGGCAGAGTCATTACAACCGAGCGTGGTAAAGGCTACGGAAAGCAAATCATGCTCTATGCCATCGATGCTGCCGTAGAGCATTTCAGCGCGACAGTCATAGACATTGAGGCTCAGGAGTATGCCAAAGGCTTCTATGAAAGCGTTGGATTTAAGCAGTCATCCGACACTTTCATGCTCGACGGCATTCCTCACATAAAAATGACTTGGACTAAATAAAAATAACATTATATGGTATGTTTTGTGATATAAAGAGTTAAGTTATGACACCACAAAAGCAAAGAAATGACCACCTGGCTCAGACGATTATTAAGAATCTGAAGCGTCGCCATATAGAGGGTTTCTATTGTGCGACAGCAGAAGAGGCTGTGAAGCAAGTTTCGGACCTTATCGCCGACGGAAGTAGTGTGACATGGGGCGGTACGATGACCGTTCGCGATATGGGTATTCCGCAATACCTGAGAGATCGCGGAACGCTTGAGGTGCTCGACCGCGACCTGGCTGAAACACCTGAGGAGAAGCAAGCTGTTTATCTCAAGGCTTTCGCGGCCGACGTGTATCTGGCGAGTGCCAATGCCATTTCGGAAGACGGTGTTATCGTGAATATCGATGGCAACGGAAATCGCGTGGCAGCCATCACCTGGGGACCTAAGAAGGTAATCTTCGTTATCGGTCTGAACAAAGTGGCTCAGACCGTAGAGGCCGCTCTTGCAAGGGCACGCAGTACGGCATCGCCTATCAACGCAGCGCGATTCGATATCAAGACGCCCTGCAAAACGGATGGTGTATGCCACAACTGCAACTCGCCCGAATGTATCTGTAATTACGTTCACTTTCTGCGTAACTCACCCCAAGGCCGCCACGTGGTAGTCCTGGTTGGCGAAAACTTCGGATATTAATTGGATAAAAAATAGAACGTTATGTTAGAACATATTGCAGATTTTACCGCTTGGCCAATACTCACTGGTATTTTCATCGGCTACATTGCCAACCGCATTATGAGCGGTGAGGGCAAAGGATGCTGCATGAACTTCGTCATAGGCATCGTTGGCAGTTATGTAGGAACATTCATCAGCCATCTACTGAACATAGAACTACTTGGCAAAGGTTATCTCACCAACTTCGTATTCTGTGTTGTTGGTGCTGTAACATTTTTGTGGATTTGGAAGAAACTGTTTGATTGAGTATGATAACCATCGATACGATAAACATGTGCTCGCACCTGCAACGCAAGCTATTCGAAAAGGATGGCCAATATCATTCTCTATGGATAGCCATACAGGATGATTCAGAACTGACTGCCGTAGTCCGTTCTCGCCAGCTACATATTTATCGCAATGGCAAGAAAGTGCTTGTACTGGCAGGAAAGTCTGCACCAAAGATTATCAGAGAGGACCCGATTTGCAAGCTGTTACAAATTGAGCGTATCAAGTGGATGGAGCAACGTTTTAATAATGCCTTGGCTGCCATCATGGATGGAACTACAGATTCTCTGAAGACTATCAAAGAGGATATTGCCGAACTCAGCAAATACTATAGCAGTGAATTGTGGAAGCTGGACTTTGCTGCTGATGAAACAGGAAATCTTCCTCCAGATCTAAAACGCGGAGTCCTATCAGAAGACGGCATTTGGAACTTGCTCTCAGACTATCGTGAAATTCAAAAGAAAAAGCTTTTACACTAAATTAAAGACCAAGCAATCGCTTGGTCTTTTTGATTTTTACTCTTAACGGCGCCATCCACCAGTGCTTTGGTTAAGTTTTCTTTGGGCCGGCCGTGTCATCATGCAGGCCATGACAAAGCAGCGATATTTATAGTCTTCATCATCTTCCCCTTTTCGCCTGCCGACGTCGGTTCCTGGATTTCCGCCTCCTCCTGCAGTCACAGAAATTTCCGTGGCTTGGTCAACAAAACCAAGGAAAAGAGCTGTAGCAACAGCCACGATTTCATTGCTGTGCAGCACAAGTTCCTCTATAAAAGTAGTTTTCAACACAGTATCAAAATACAGTTTCTGAGACGGGGCAAGCAAATCCCTCATCGACTGGAGATTATTCATGAATGTATCACCGATAATCTCAAAGTACTGGCCGATATTGACATACATTTCGTCTTGTATCTTATCCTGGTATTCATCATACTTTTTATTGAGCACCTTTTCCATTTCGTCATTCGTCTTAACGAGCTCCATCTGCTTACGCATCAGGTCATCAATTTTCTCATTGATCTTGATAAGTCGCTCTTGGGCAATACGGAATTTCTCTTGTTTGTCTTCCAATTCCCTACTGAGTTGTTGCAAGAGATTAGTAAGTCTCTCATACTCATTATTAAGTTGCTCCCTATTGATATCCTTCTCGGCTTCCAGATGTTCTATATCTTCTCTTAGGTTTTCAATCTCTTGCATCTTATGTTGCACCATGGTTGATAGAGATTTCTCGGCAATAGCCGCTTTTCTCTGTGCAGTTCTCAACAATGCTAATTGCTCCTCCACAGACCCCTCCAGGCGGTTACATTTCTCACTAAGTTCTTTCCAATACTCTTCTGAGGACTTGTGCCTACCCGTTGAGCCATCACCGCGTTTCAGATTCCATTTCTCGTTAATGGCGGCAATTTCATCATGAGCCTCATTGAACTTAGCCCTTGCATTTTCTTTTGAGCCACCAAAAATCTTGTTGTATGAAATTCTTCCTTTCTCATCAACTGGAATAACAGTACAATGAACATGCGGATTTTTCTCGTCCAGATGAACGATGAAAGCCACAACGTTATCTTCTCCGTATTTAGTTGTAACCCAGTTGTACATTTCTACAGCCCACTTTTCTATTTCTTCTTTTCGATGAAGATGAGAATTATCTGCACCCTTTTTAAGGTCAAACTTCTGGTCTCCAAAGGCAAGTTCAAGCATTCTGTCACGTGAACCACCAAGGATGATATTTGCAATGGTATTCCTGTTAGGAGTTAAACCTTTTTTCCTCTTTTCTTCGTTTGGCTCTTTGATTCCTCGTCTTTTCAGATTGTCCCTAAAACGACGGTCAATAGCGTAATATTGGTTTACAGGAACCACTTTTCCACCAGTTGTAACCTCGAAGTTGAGATGCATTCGAGTTGGATCAAAGTAACCATATTTTTTCACTTCGGGATCTATTATTCTATAGTTCCGAAGATGTTCTGTCGACTGTCCACGAGTGAAACCTTTTCCTGCGTGGAGGTCATATACCTGTTTAGACATGATTTAAAAATTTAATTAATAATTATTGATTTGGAGGCTCGGGGAGTTTTCCCGAGCCTTATAAATGTATTATTATGAAACGCTCAAGTACATCGGAGATACCAATTACGAGGGAGTTTTATTTGATGATGCCGGTGTTCTGAAAGATGGATGCTTATAGGGTATAATAAGCATCATCTCGTTAAAGCGATCGGCAATTCTATCCCCATAGACTTGACGAATCTGAGCAGGAGTGAGATTTGTAGTAATTATCGTAAAGAGCCTCCTTAAATAGCGGTATGAAAGCAAATCAACCACAGGAGTCATTCGGTTTCCGTAATTCATCACAACCACTTCCTCTTCACCTAAATCGTCAATCCCCAGCATTAAAGCATTATTATATTCATCTATACATTTATAATTTTGAGCAACCACACTATTAATATGTTTTGCACTATAACTTTTTATACCACAATTATTACTTGAAATATGGCCATTAACAGAAGTATACAAACGGGGGATTAGATTACTCAACGCATACATCATAGAACTCTTTCCATTTCCTACTCCGCCGCATAATAAAATGCCATATTTAGTAGTTTGTTGTGTAAAAAATTCCGCAATCTGCATTATTATATTTTGCAAATCACTGCTCATAAGGAAAACGTGTCTACGTAGTTCAACCTCTGCCTGCAAAGCAGCTTGTATATAGAATGCCGCTTTTTCTGTAGACGTATCGAACTTAACAGAATCCGTCATAATCATCTGGTTCGTTCTCATTTGGTTTAATCTTGTTATTACTTCGTCCACCATCACATCGTCCAATAATTTTTCCTTTGCCATATCCTTTTTTGTTTTTATTATACATAATCCAATTTAACAAATAATTCCGACAGTCAGCCTCCTCTTTACCCTTGCATTCTTTATTTTCAAGCATCGTAAAGAAATCTGCGATTTCCTTTCTCAGACCTTCTGCACTAAGAGCAATTCCCCTCTTTACAAGTTTCCCAGACAACTCTTGAAGCCATTCATCATCACCCAGGAAATTACTTCTAAGTTGATCAAGTGGAATAGTTTTAGAAATGGATGAAGGAGATTTTTCTTCTTTATCTTCTTCATTTTCTTTATTTTTCTTTTTTTCTTTATAATATATAGTCAACGGATTGGTGAACGGATCAGTCAACGAATCGGACAACGGATCGGTAAACGAATCTGCCAACGGATTAGTAAATTCTTGCGATTGTGTACCTTTTTCAAGTGAACCAAGAAGTAGAGTGTACATAGCAGGTTTACCCTTGCCACCACCCTTAATAAAACAAATAAGCCCTCGACTCATCAAGCCCTCACGTGCCTTCATTATATTTTGCTTTGTGGTGCCGAGTCGCGCCATCAACATCGGCGTACTGACCATGAATGGTGACACCCAGTGCTGACGATTGGCCTCGTGCAGAAGACAGAAGTATAGGGATATTTCGCTCATCGAGCACTGTTCGTGCTCGTTTTTCATCCAAAAGTAAATAATGAAATTATAGATCATTGCTCATTAATTTTATATTTTACTTTCTTTAACCAGCTGCAGAGCCAAATCTGCATCCACCAGAATTTTGCGATTTACCTGTGTTATAGCATCATCGATAACACCACTTTTCTTGATCCGCTGTGCAGTTGACCTACTACAACCGAAAAGAGTAGCAATCCCTTCATAGCCCAGAACAAAACGTTTCTGAGAGAGTGTATTCTCTTCTTCCATCGAGAGATTTTCTTCAAGGACATGTTTTATCATGAATTCATGGTCTTTTCCAGTGAACTGCCAAAGGGGTTTACTCAGTAATTCCTCATACTCAGGATCTGCATCCGATTGCATTGCCTTGCCTATAAAACCAAGGGTTGATGGATTCATCTTTCGTCCTCCTGTTGCATTGGCTAAGAACATTTTGCCGACCGCCTCATATAAAGAGGTGTTGCTTTTAAATTTATTTACCTTCATAATAATTAAATTTTTAAAAATTAATAAATAATGCCCATTAAAGGCCTTTAACGGTCGCAAAGGAACAACATTTCAACGGTATAAGCTTTCTCTACAAAAAAAAAGTCTGGAATTAACGTTTTCCAGACTTAATTTGTCTGGAACAATCACTTTTCCAGACTTTTTTAACATTTCAAGCAAAAAAATGAGCAGTCACCCCAAAGTGGACTACTCATTTAAATTTATTAATATCTATAAAGCACCTACTTATGCCTTCTTTTTCTTTTGATTAGCTTTTTCACGAGCCTTCCTGGCTTTCTCTGCTATGCGGTCTGCCTGCTCACTTGCGCTAACCTTGATATAGTTCTCAAACACCCTTTCGCTCCGATGACCGCTCATGGCCATCATTTCACGATTATCAAAGAGACCTTGTTTGTATAGGTTAGTGATGCCACTACGTCGGGCAGTGTGGGTTGCAACCAATTCATACTTGGGCATAATGACTTCACCATTACTATTTCGCTCATACAATGGGGAGCCATTGTATTCTGCGGCTTTTTTCTTTAGTTTTCTATATTGACTACGATTGCTGTCAGTCAACTTTTCACCCCTCTTTAACTTCTCACCCCATTCTATAAAATGCTGCTCACTCTGCTTCTGTTTCATAGTTATTTTTGTGACGTACTTTACAGAAAGCGAAGGAACGGTTTCAGACAGTACTTTCAGTATTTCCTTCAGACGACGATTCATATCACGTTTCTCAACCTTAGGAAACTTGAAGTGATACTTGTGGCATATCTCATGTACTCTTTCATCAAGAATAGGAATCTCAAGATAATTATTACCCTTCACCTGATAAATGCTGATTATTTGAGTTCCTCTTTCTGTCATCGTGAAATTTTCCGAAGAATAGAATCCATAGTCAGAGTAACGTTGACAAGAAAAGCATCCAAGAAGAAATAAATCACGAACTTTATCATCTATCCCCGTCAGTTTCATCTTATAAAGTTCATCGAGTTCATCATCTGTCAAATATAGCTCTGCCCGTTTCTCATTCGCATTAACCGCTCGCTCTTTCCACACCTTCATAGAAACAGCGTTCGAATTAATGCCCATCTCAGCAGAAAGATTACATAATTTGCGGAAATTAGACACATGTTTTGATACGGTAGTGGCCATATTTCCTTTTTTTTCCAAGAATGATGAGAACTTGTCAGCAAATGGTTTGTCAATCTCTGCAAAAGTCATATCCTTTGGCACATATTCACGGATATACTCTCCAAAGTCATCCCAGACCTTTATTGTAGAATCCTCGTAGTGCTCGCCATTGTGATGAAGAATCTCGCCGTTCTTAATGCCATTAAGGAAATACTCATAAAAGCCGATGATAGACTGCATTTTTCGCTTTTTCATCTCAGTCTCCTCTTCTCTCTCTTGGCGCTTAATCTCTGCTATTTCGCTCATAACAACCTTTTCAACAGCTGCATTCAGTATCATGGAATTAATAGGAGAACTACCATCTTCAATAACATAGTGTACGCCATCGATATCAATTCCGTTGACGATAGTATCATTGATAGCTGCTTCTATCAAATCCAATCTGTCTGAGAGTGCTTTGCCTTCATCAGTCTGGCGATAGTTTTCCCATATCTTAGGAGATTTGTTTACCCGCTCCCACGTCTGTATGTCCACGGGAACATTTGTACACACCAATGCTCTTATCTTAGGCGTGCGCTTACGTACCTCTATATATAAGTTCGCGCGACCCTTAGTTTCCTTTGTTCTTAAAAAGTATTTTTTTGCCATTGTATATTTTTTTTATAATTGTCGAGTACAAAGGTACAAAAACTATTTGAATTGATGGAACATTGATGGAACATTGATGGAACATTTTTAATTCTTTATGACTTTTTATAAATTCTTGTGAATCTTGATATTTAATATAATATACTGATTTTCAATACTTTATCATAGTTATTTAAAACAACCAAAAATCAAATCCCCGGTTCGAGTCCCACCGGGCACCCTCATAAAACCTTGTAGGTCAACAACTTACAAGGTTTTTCTTTTTATCCTTAAATTAAGACGTTAACTTAAATTCCAACGGTTTTATGTTAAAACAGGAAATATTGGCGCAAAATTGGTAATCATATCCAAAAGTGGAACTACTAAAATAAGACTCACACACTATCAAAAAGATATATAAACTGCTGATTTTCAAGGCTTATCAATAACCAAGCATGACATTCAGACGTGTATTCTGAATGTTGCGACACTCAGACACTCCGTAAGTTTATTGATACAAATATTTCAGGCTCATACGACATTTCTTTCCAGATAGCCGATTATGAACGACTCTATCCGCTGCTGGCAGAAACGGAATTCCCAAACAAGCTGATTATGAATTGTTGGCCAGATAAGTTCTTAGCCTTGCTAAGCGACAAAGGTCAATGACTTCGATTATTTAGGCATTCAAAGATAGAATGCGAATTTCGATCCTTTTGCGCCGACGCCCTCGTAGTCGGCAGTAATTGAGAATTGGCAGCAGAGATTGCCGATAGCATCATCATCAAGGGTGACAGTCAACTCCAGTTCAATGGCCATACGTCGCTCGCTGTAGCTGAGATTCCAGATACATTCACCCAGAACGGCATTCACCACCGTTCGAATCTCATCTTGCGTGCGCCATATGGAATCGTAGTCAGTCATAGTATTCGATATTCAGTTCTTCGCTGACGTTGTAATCATCATGGAAACCATCATCATACGAATAAACGATTTGCATACCACGATAGGTAGAAGGAACCTTCAATGTTTCCAGCAGATGCCATTTGGGACGACCAAAGTCGTATGATTCCCTGTCAAGGAGGATGCGGTTGGAAACAAAGACAAAGTGGTAGTACCCACCACCGATACACTGGTCACCCGGCTTCAGCAGATGCTTATGCTGGTTGACCATGCCAAGGCGAAAGTAGCCATCCATTGTGATTATGAACTTGGGAAGTGTCATCTTACGATCTTTGCTTTTTGCAGGTTATCGAAGTCATCCCAGAACTCTGCCTGTTCTTCATCGCTGAAGGTGTTCGAAGCCATCTCTTTGAGGATTTCATCCAACAGTTGCATCTTCGTAACCTGCAGGTCTGGAGCCACATCAATCTGGTAAGTAAGAATATCGCCCAACGAGCCGACGTGAACGTTGGTAATAGCGACCTCACCATTTACCAACTTAACCTGAATACGTCTATTGGAACCATACTCAGGCTTCGTCTCACGTAGCTTCTGGTACAACGTTGATTCGCTGTACTGCTCAGAATCTACTGAATTTATGAGTTCACGTAGTGTCATATAGTCTTTACTACTTTGCAGGGGTTGCCTACTGCAATGGAGTTCGAAGGAATATCTTTCGTCACTACACTACCTGCACCTATGGTCACGTTGTCACCAATTGTCACACCAGGCAGGATGGTCACACTGCCACCAATCCATACATTATTGCCAATGGTGACTGGTTCTGCCCACTCTCTACGGCTGTTGCGCTCCACGGGGTCTGTACTATGGCTGGCCGTGTAGATGCTTACATTAGGGCCGATAAAACAGTCATCTCCAATGGTGACACGTGCTTCGTCGAGCACGGTGAAGTTGAAGTTGGCAAAGAACCGCTTGCCCACACTAATCTGCTTGCCATAGTCGCAATAGAAGGGCTGGTTAATCAGAATATTGTCATCAGCGATGTGTCCCAAGAGACCTTTCAGGATCTCCCTTGCCTCCTCCTTCTCCGACGGGCGCAACAGGTTATAGTCATGGATTATCTCCTTAACTTCCGTCAGTTCTTCTATCAGCTGCGGGTCAACAGCGGAATAAATTTCGCCCGCCAACATCTTCTCTTTTTCTGTCATATATTTCTTTGTCTTACCAATTCAATTGCCTCCTTGCCTGTCAGGTGCTCGATGTCAAAACGAATCATCAGCATACGGGAGAAGCCGCTCTCAATCTCCTTTTGCAAGTTCTCATCATCGTTCGGATTATAGCGGTTGCCAAGCATACGGGCTGTTTCCAATTTCTCCTGTTCATCCTCGATGATGTGGATTCTACCAAAGGCTATCACGCTACGGAAGAAGGTTGTATACTTCTTTGGTTGCACATCATCCTGCTCGATGACACAGAAAGATGCCTTGTCACACTTGCGGATGGCATCCACTTTGTGCCCAGCCAGAGCGCTGTGGAAATACAGTTTCCCTTCATAATAGACATAACTGATGGGAACAGCATAGGGGTAGTCATCATCACCAAGCAATGCCAGTGTACCAGCCGTCGCTTTCTGCAATATACCAATACTCTCTTCCTCTGAAAGCTGTTGGCGCTTGCGCCTCATTTCACGAAACTCACTCATGCAGTTAATCCTTATTTTAATCCCATGTCCAATATTTCCTTAACTCTCCAATTATCTCGTCCCAATCCTGCAGGGTAAATGTTCCAGGGCCCATCATCATCATGGTCATCTCCAAGTCATCCCAACAACGATAGACATTAGTGTCACGGAATCCGTTACGAAGATAGAATGCATGGCGACGCAGCCTTTGCTCCTTGTTGTCACACTCCTGACGAGGTGACTCCATGTCCAGGACACATGACTGTCCCTTATAACGTTCTATCAGTTGATTAAGAATCTTCTGACCAAGACCTTTCCCTCGCAGTTCTTCCTTAACGGCGAAATACCAGTACCAGTTAAACGAGGGTCTGGGATAGACAATCGTAAAGCCGATAAACTCTTCTCCCTCGTAATAGGCTGTGAAGTCAAGATGCATCTCACCAATTAGTCGCACCAAGTCATCCCAGGGAATCTGTTCTTCCTTGGGGAATGCCGTTTCGTAGAGCTGTTTCAATTGCCCATCGTTCTTGGACGAGCCAAGCGGACAAGCCGAGCGAGCATTCTCTGTAGATATCTGTTTCTGAATCAAATCCTAATAATTCTCAAATCTTGGCACAAAGATAGCAATAATTCTTCATTTTTTCGTATCTTTACACCCAGATTTAATATGTTTTGTGAAATGACCCTAGAAGAAGCTATTGAAGCCCGTCACAGTGTAAG
>JAEEGJ010013264.1_pt1 | contig 20063 bp, 14 predicted proteins | sample 8958761 | NCBI WGS metagenome assembly JAEEGJ01 (sample SAMN16246546, study PRJNA631951) | gut metagenome | biome: gut microbiome; feature: rumen; material: RS-attached | host: Bos | place: Iran: Karaj | collected 2018-10 | reverse complement strand
GTTTTCATCCATACGGAACCAGTAGGGCTTTGCCCCCGCCTGCACCTCAACATCCGCGCAAAGCTTGTCAATCTGTTTGCGGGTCAGGCCGCAGCACGAGATGGCAACCGCTTTGACCGTGTTCCCATCCCGGAATGGCGCGAATTCCGTATCGCAGACAAGATCCGTGATGTCTTTTGCAGAGAGGTCGATGCGGAGATCCGGCTTATCCGTTCCGTAGGTTTCCATGGCTTCGGTGTAGCCGATGCGGCGGAAAGGCGCAGCCGAAGCAATGTTATACTTGCCGTAATGGGCAAAAATCGGCGGGAGCACATCTTCCAGAATTGCAAATACATCCTCCTGGTCCGCAAAGGCCATCTCCATATCAAGCTGGTAAAACTCGCCGGGAGTTCTGTCGCCACGCGCATCCTCGTCTCTGAAGCAGGGAGCAACCTGGAAATATCTGTCAAAGCCGGAGGTCATGAGCAGCTGTTTAAACTGTTGGGGAGCCTGGGGCAGAGCATAAAACTTGCCGGGGAACTTACGTGAAGGAACAATGTAATCTCTTGCACCTTCAGGAGAAGAAGCGGTAAGGATAGGAGTAGTGATCTCTAAAAATCCTTCATCGGTCATAGCCTTTCTAAGATCAGCCACAACCTTGCTTCTCAAAACGATCTTGCTCTTAACCTCAGGGTTACGGAGGTCAAGGAATCTGTACTTAAGTCTTGTATTTTCATCAGCCTCTTTTGATCTGTTGATCTCAAAAGGCAGCTCGTTGTAGATACACTTACCTAAGATTTCAATCTTCTCAGGTACAACCTCGATATCACCGGTCGGCAGATTAGCATTCTTGCTGCTTCTCTCCCTGACGGTACCGGTAACGGAAATAGTAGATTCATTATTGATGCTGTCGATGATATTCATCATATCCTCGGTCTCAATAACGACCTGTGTAGTACCGTAAAAATCCCTCAAAATGAGGAAACCTAAGGTCTTGCTGACCTTACGCATGTTCTCGTACCAGCCGCATAAGGTGACCTTGCTTCCGACATCACCTATACGAAGCTCATTACAATTGTGTGTCCTTGACTGTTGCATATTAATGTTTCTCCTCTATTGCAATTTTTCTAAAACCATTCAATAAAACTATTCAAGATCAGTCAATCCTTGATCTCTCCATGATGAATCTTACGAAATCAATCCTCTTATCCTCAGGTACCTTCTCAACATCTATGATCAGAGCATTTTCTTCCGAGATGTAGATCAGCATATATCCCTGATAGTTGCAAACCCTGAAAATCTGCTTATAGATGTACTCCGATAATGAATCAATACCTGTCATGGTAAAATGTTCATCATAAAACTTATAAGTAGCCGTAATACTCTTCTTTTTCTTCAGATCATAACGCTTGATCAGGTTATCAAGGTATTTTTCTGCACCATTGTATTTCAAATACAGGATAATAACCGCTGCAGCTATACCGATTATCAGAATGATCTTGCTGCCAAGATATACCGCATATCCTACGATCAGGAGATAAATGGCTGCTAAAACCAGGTCACGCTTGATATTTCTGAGCCATGTATTGTATGTAGTATAGCTCTCCAGCAGTTTTTTATCGTAATTCGTCTCTATCTCGTATACGGGCTGGGAAATATTAACTTCTCCGGCCTGCTTTTTCTTTCTAAATACAAGCAGTTCCTCGGATACAGCCTGTACTCTCTTCTTTTTCTGTTTCTGACGGAACTTGCTGATAAAGAACAGGATCAGCATGAGCAAGATGCCCGCTCCAAAGAAAGCAGCTATGGTAAGCAGACCCTTTTTCTGGTTCTCCTGATACTCCTCGTATGTCATTATACGGGTAAGATGCACATTTGAAACAAACTTTTCAAGTAAATCATCATTAAGAGTCATGGTACCAATATGCTTGGTATCCATACTGAACTGAAGTAAAGTACCGTTGATAATGGTACCGTAGAGCAGCTCCTTGTCCTCATTATCTCCGGTAAATGCGAATTCAATCCTAAACATCTTCATCTGAGGATGGTTGTATACACTGACATCCGCACTCTTGACCGATTCATCCTGAGGTACGATGGTCTTTGCAAAATCTATCATCTGCTGGTCATCATACTGTGATATATCAAAAACATTGAAAACCGATGATGGTTTGCTGATAAAGTTCACTGTAGCATTTGCATCAGGATCAAAATATGCTGCCACCAGGTTTAAAACCTTATATTCGTCCTTTGCCTGTGAAGGATTCTCAATATGAGCCTCCGACCATGACGGATCTCCGTCCTTCAGTGAAGATGTGAGCTTTATATAACTGTCAGGTACCGTTATCTCGAGATACTGCATATTATAAGTATCAACATGAGTACCTGTCACCTCATCAGCTTTTGCAAAGCTGAACGGCAATAAACAAACTATCAGAAAAAGGCTAAGCAGGAAAGCCGCTTTTCTTTTTAAAAACGCAAACATTAAAACTTACTCCAATCGAAATATTTACTAATTTATCAACCTGTAGAGGTCAGATTCCGACAGACCGGGTATCCCGTTCTTAAACAATTTATCTAACAGGTTATTCAAAGAATAATTGCCTATCTTCAGATTGCCTATATAATTCTTAAGAGGCATAAATGTCTCACGTATTGAGTTAAACAGCGAATCTGCATCCATCTCCGACCACTTTTCAAGCATCCTTGAGTATCTCGAAGGCATATTCATCTTATCGGCATTCTTTAAGATGTCATCCCAGTCAAAGTTCTTAACCCATGAGTACAGACCGTTATTCTTATCAGCCTCTATGATCTTCGAAGGCATCTTGACTGTACCGGATGAAGACTTCTTCATGGTGATATCAGCCTCAATAATGGTCTTTCCTGCATCAGAGAACAGCGCCTTTGCAGTAGATTTACTGAGACTCAGATCAAATTCCACCGTACATTTTAAGCCCTTAAATGACTTGTCCCCTGTGAGCTCATATATATCGATGAGCACCGTACCGGTAGGATTACCTCTAAGCAGATCAATAACATTGATATCCTTGAAATCAACTGAAATCCTCTCAACTCCGCTATCGGTGAAGTACTTAAGATTTCCTGTTACGGAATTACCGCTTACTGTACCCGAAGCCCTGACATTCGTGAGCACTCTGTTCTTCTTGGTACTGAAAGCTTCAAATCCGAAGTTGCCCTGATTGATGACATACTTATAGGTATAACCTGTACCGTTATCCTCTACGAGCTGCTGCCCTACAACATCACCCGAACTGTTAACCCATATATTTAAGGTTCTGAAAGGATATTCCTTATTGTATACCTCATCCTGCTGCTTCTCTATCCAGTCAAGGAAAGAATCGGCACTCAGCTTATCACCGAAAACTCCGGTCTTTTCAATCTTGTTTACTATAGCCAGAACATCGTCATCCTTTGAAAGTTCCTTTAAGATGGCATCGATGATCTCAGGCTGCTTTGCTTCATCGAGGTCAACAGAGATCATAAGGTATCTGTCCTTTACGCCTCCTGCCTCAAGTACCTGGTCCTCATAAAACTTAACTCTGTCCATCTTTTCAAGAGCTATCTCGACATACTTCATAAGAATCCTGTTGAGCTCCTTCTTAGAAGGCAGTGCATCCTGAAAAGCTGTTGACTCGATAAGTGTCTGGAAATTAATACCGCCTACATCACCCAGGCTCAAGGTCTCAAGATCCAGTGTATTGGAAAGGTCATACTGTGCATATTCCTTATTTAATATCGGTATCCCGATATAATACTTGTTCTCGGTAAGGTTACCGATCAGATCAAAATCGATCAGATCCTTCTTATTAATATTGGCCTCACCGGTTATCTGCAGGTTTTTATCCTTCATCTGGAAATAGCCTTCAGCTTTAGCACTCTTTATCCAGCTAAGGTCCACATCCCTGTTCTTCTTATATATAGCCTCTAAGAAATCCTCTGCCTCATCCTTAACATCAACATCGATGTTTACGGTATACTTGGATTTCATAAAGTCAAAGAGTTCTACGAAATCGTCCTCGTAAGCTATACTCAGATCGTCAGCCAGATCCTGGATGGCATTTTTCTCAACCGACCTGAAATAACTCTCATCGGACATAAACATCTTCTTTACAGAGTTTCTTGCCGATCCCGAGATAAGGAAAACCAGAGCTACCACGAGCACAACAAGTCCCATTGTTGCAACTATTAGCAAACCAACCGGCACCTTTTTGCCCATTTTTATCTCATTAGAGGATCTTCCTTCCTGAGCATTCTGTTTTCTGTCCTGAGTCTTATCCTGAGGTACTACATTGGTATTGCTTTCCGCTACTGCGGGCACTGCATCACCTGCTGCCTCCGGAACTATAGCCGTATCTCCTTCGCTTTCAGTAACTGCAGGAGCTGTCTCACCGCCCTCTTCGGTTACAGGCAGGTTCTCGTCTGCAGGCACGGGCAGATTGTTTTCCTCTGCAGCATTCTCTGCCTGCTCAACAGTCTCATTAATTTCCTCTGATATATCTTTAGCTGCAGCATCAACAAATTCTGCAGTATCTTCCTTTATGGTATCCTCATATCTCTGAGTCATCTTAGCAAACTCTTTAGCCGTCTTTTCAGCATCGGCCTTGGCAGCCTCTAATACACTGGCCGCATCCTCGTTTGCTCTGTTCAGTTCAGCCTGAGCATCATCCTTGGTAAAGATAGCAGTCGATTCAGTCACTATCTTTGCGCCGCATGATGTACAGAATTTGCTTCCGTCAGGTATTTTGCTTCCACATTTCACACAGAACATAATACTTCCTCCATTCCGACTTGAAATCTATCAAAAAGCCTATTCTGTTATTTTACTTCTCTGCGGCTCCTATGTCAATTAAAATTTTTTTAACAAAAAAGGCAAGGATGTGCAACCCTTGCCCTTTTAGTGTATATTTTGTGTAATTCAATTATCAGATATAGAACTCTACCTTATATTCCTTCTTGCCTTCTACTGCAGGTATAAGGTTGCCCTCTACAGCTGCTCCGTCTACTACGAGACCCTTGCCGCTGCCATCCTGGATGACATTGATATCATACTTAGCGCCACGGTACTTACGTACTACAGAATAGTTGCCGAAGTCCTTGGTTACGCAAGGCTTGATTGAAAGTCCCTGTAATGTAGGCTGTACACCAAGGATAGCCTGGGTGATGTCAACTACAACCCATGCAGCAGTACCTGTAAGGAATGAGTTCTTAGCCTCGCCGTAATGAACTGCAGCACGGCCTGCGATCATCTGGCTGTATACATAAGGCTCAGTACGATGGATCTCGCTCACATCCTCTAAGAATGCAGGACAGCTTCTCTTGTAGATATCGAATGCCTTCTCAGCATCACCGATAACAGTAGCAGCCACTGAACACCAGGGATTGTTGTGGGTAAAGATCGCACCGTTCTCCTTGTATCCGGGCGGATACGAAGAAATCTCACCAAGTTCAACATGATAGGTGGTATAGCAGGGTGCTAAGATCTCGATACCATAATCATTTACAAGGTACTTGTATAATGAATCAAGAGCCTTTGCACCGAAGCCCTTTTCCTGACCAATACCGGCCATGGTACAGAAGCCCTGGGGCTCGATGAAGATCTTGCCTTCTTCACATTCATTGGAACCAACCTTGTTTCCGTATGCATCGTATGCACGAAGGAACCACTCGCCGTCCCATCCGAACTCTTCGGTAGCGGTCTTAACCTTTTCTACCTCAGCTCTGATGCTATCTGCCTCATCTTTAAGTCCTACATAGTCACAGATATCGGCATATTCCTTGCCGTACTTAACAAACATACCTGCGATAAATACAGACTCTGCAACAGGTCCCTCGCTGGGTCCGAATGTCTGGAAGGACTCACCGGGCTCCTCTGAGAAGCAGTTAAGGTTCAGACAGTCATTCCAGTCTGCACGTCCGATAAGAGGCAGACCATGAGGTCCCTTGTTATTGATAGTAAAGTTGATACTCCTGCGGAGATGCTCCATAAGAGGCTTCTCGCTGCCTTCAACGTTGTTGAAAGGTGTAGGATGATCAAGTATTGTAGTATCTCCTGTCTCACGGATGTAAGCAGCGGTACAAGCTACAAGCCATAACGGGTCATCGTTAAAGCCGCCGCCGATATCTGCGTTACCGCGCTTGGTAAGAGGCTGATACTGATGATATGTTGAACCGTTCTCAAACTGAATGGAAGCGATATCGATAATTCTGTCCCTTGCTCTTTCAGGGATAAGATGCATAAATCCGAGCAGGTCCTGACAAGAATCTCTGAAGCCCATACCACGTCCGATACCGGTCTCCCAGTATGATGCGGAACGGCTCATGTTAAAGGTAACCATTACCTGGTACTGATGCCAGATATTAACCATACGGTTAACCTTCTCGTCCTTACTCTCAACATGATAGATTGAAAGCAGGTTATCCCAGTAATCCTTAAGAGCCTTAAAAGCTGCCTCAAATGCTGCATCTGAATTATACTTATTGATAAGCTCTACAGCAGGCTTCTTATTGATAATGCCCTTTGACTCCCACTTCTGATCACGAGGTACCTCGATGTATCCTAACTGGAATACATAGGACTTCTTCTCGCCGGGAGCTAAAGTAACCTTTATAGAATGGCTTGCGATAGGATACCAGCCTGATGCTACGGTATTACCGCTCTTGCCGTTTTCAACCTGTACAGGCTTATTCCATGCACGTCCTGCACCAAGGAAAACATCACGGTCTGTATCAAAGCCGTCAACCTCTGTATTTACTGTAAAGAATGCATAATGATTACGTCTCTCACGATACTCTGTCTTATGATAGATAGTGCTGCCGATAACCTCAAGCTCACCGATGCTCAGGTTTCTCTGATAGTTCTGTGAATCATCTACAGCATTCCACAGACACCACTCGATACCGCTGTAAAGAGTAAGGTCCTTGGTCTCATTAGAATTATTAACTACCTCTAAGCGATGAAGCTCACAGGCATCTCCTAACGGAACAAAGAAAGTAAGCTTTGCGTTTACGCCGTCCTTTGTGCTGTTGAAGGTGGTATATCCCATACCATGCCTGCACTCATAGCTGTCAAGCTCTGTCTCAGCAGGACGATAAGCGGGACTCCAGACAGTATTGCCGTCCTTGATATAATATAATCTTCCACCGATATCATTGGGTATATTGTTATAACGATATCTGGTGATACGTCTCAGTTTTGCGTCGCGATAGAAACAATAACCTCCGGCTGTGTTTGAGATAAGGCCGAAGAATCCGTCATTACCAAGGTAGTTGATCCAGGGAAGCGGAGTAAAGGGGGTTGTGATGCAATACTCTCTGTTCGCATCGTCAAAGAAACCGTACTTCATAGCTTAGAATCCTTTCATTTTATAATAATCCCTGCCTGAAAATCTCAGGTCAGGTTAAACAGCTCCATAAATATAATATTAGCATTAAACTTCACTATTTTCAAATGAATAATTTGTTAACTTTTATCCGAAAATCATGTCTCTCAGTTTAGGATGAACCGTACCGTATACCATTCCCATGTTTCTTACATGCTGGGTATATACAAAGCTCCTCTTTGAAGCGGTATCCATCGTAATGCAGCTGCCTGCGGCACCGTCCCAGCCAAACACACCGGCAGGTGCGGGAGAATTTATCTTTTTGGGATCAAGCAGCACTGCCATACCTACGCCATATCCGTAGCCCACACGGCCCATGCCATGCTCAAGATCATAAACTGAAGCCTCTCCCAAGAGGTTAACCTTTATCTTCTCCACTGTCTCAGGCTTAAGTATCTGCACTCCGGCAGCAGATGTACCGCCGCACGCCAGAGTATCGGCAAGCTTAGCATAATCCTCAGTACAGCTTACCAACCCTGCTCCTCCGCTCTCATAAGTATCGGAAAGCTGATAACTGCAGCTGTAATCCATAGGTACATATTCATTCTTTTCATTAACTATATACTGGGCAGCCAGTCTCTCCAGTCCGTCATTCTGAGGCTTTCCGAAGAATGTATCTTTCATCCCCAAAGGCTCCCAGATATTTTTCTTCAGATACTCAGAAAACTTCATGCCCGATACAACCTCTATCACTGCGGCTGCCACATCATGGCTTAAACTGTAAAGGAAATGTGTACCCGGGATAAACTTAACCGGAGTCTCAACAAAGGCATCAACTATATCCCTTGTGGTAGCAGCCATACCTTTTTCCTTAAGTACCCTTACGATACCGGGACGGTTTAAGTCATAATCAAGTCCTGACTGCATGGATACCAGATGCTTCATCAATATGGGGTATTTCTCTGTCTCACCCTCAACACTTACCTTGGCATACTTAGGAAGGTACTTTCCTACCTCATCCTCCAGAGAAAGCTTTCCCTGCTCAACCAGCTGCATAACAGCAGTCATGGTCTGCACCTTAGTCATAGAAAACATCAGATATCTCTGATCGGCTGATACAGGTTTCTTCTTATCTACATCAACAGTACCGTTCATATGGCGGTAAAGCTGCTTATGATCCTCATAAACTATCAGGTCCACTGAAGGTACCCCGAGATCAAGTATGGAATCAAGATATTCCGTTAATTTGTCATAATCTATAGTATTCATCGTACACCTCCTCACAGACCTATGTTAACACCTAAAATTTTTAATTGCAACATAAAAGATTTCTTTTCGCTTAAAATGAACAATATAATCAATCCTTTGGCAAAATAATCTCATTTTCAAAAATTACGACAGGCCGCGCTTCATACGGTTGATAAGTATTCCGCCGTTATCCTTAAGCCATTTATCCCATTTATGATAGTCAGGAAATACCTTTAAAACTTCCTCATAGAACTGCTTTGAATGATCCATATGCTTTCTGTGAGCCAGCTCATGCACTATGACACTGTCCAGTACTTCACGGGGAGCCAGCATCAAAAGACAGTTGAAGTTGAGATTTCCTTTTGCGGTACAGCTACCCCATTTTGTGGTCTGGTTTCTGACAGTTATCCTGCCATATGTGACTCCGAGCTGATCCGCATAGTACTTTACTCTGGGCGGTATCTCCTTCAGGGCCTGTTCGGCAAGTGCCTGTATGGTTTCCATAGTCAGAGGCTCTCCCATTTGCTTTTCCATCTCTTGAGCCTTGACCAGGTTCTTTTGTATCCAGTTTTCGTGTTTTCTTAAGAAATCTATGATTTCACTTTCCGGCAAGCGCATGGGGGCACGGACTATCACGATGCCATCCTTGATGGTAGCTGATAGCGTGCGGCGGGCGCTGCGGATTATTTTGTATCTATATTCCATGTTGTAGTTCTCCTGTTAGGGACGGGAGTGGGCACATATAATTCGCCGCACGCAAGAAAGCGGATTTTGCGAATGTCTCTTATTAATTCTATCTGTAGTTATTATCCAAGATCATATACAAAACGCAAAATCCTTCCAGACATTTTCGCATCGGGCAAACCCGGCCCGATGTGAGTGCGAAAAGTCTGCGCTGCGCGGATAGCGTGCGGCAAACCATATGTGCCCACTCCCTGTATGTTATAAAAATTGAGCCTGTCATTCTGAGCATAGCGAAGAATCTTTATTTATTTAGTCAATATTAGATTTTAAACATAAATTATTTATTTGAGTATAACATACCTATAGATATAGTCAACACAAAATAATCCGCGAGCGATATATTAAGGATTTAAGATATATAAGAAGGAAAAAAGAAGTATATAGATTTGAACATTGATATATATCAATATAATAGTTGACTTAATGCATTTATTTCTGTAAAATATACCGGTAGTATATTTTTTCAGTATAATTTGAAAGGGTTTTATTGTATCTAAAATGATATTTCCCTTTGTTTATATCATATAATACATTAGATACATTATTAATAACATGGTTGCAGCAAAAGACAGATTTACATATATGACTGAGACTCCGGTGCCGAAGCTCATTAAACAATTGGCCATACCGACTATCATCAGTATGCTGGTCACCGGTATTTATAATACGGCTGATACGTTCTTCGTAGGACGTATACCGGATATTTCCATACAGGCTACCGCCGCTGTAGGTACCGTATTCCCGGTTATGGCGGTTATACAGGCGTTTGGATTTTTATTTGGGCACGGCTCAGGCAACTTTCTATCCAGGATGCTCGGTGCGGGCAAAAAAGAAGAAGCCTCTGAGATGGCTTCTACAGGTTTTGTTTTAGCTATATCGATGGGCTTGCTTGCCAGTATATTCGGAAATATTTTTATAGATAATCTGGTAGATGTCCTGGTATCCGAAGATATTTCTGCCTCTACCATAGAGATGACCAAAAGCTACGCCGGTATCATCCTCCTGGGTGCTCCCTTTATGATGGGTCAGTTTGTGGTTAACAATCAGCTCCGTTTCCAGGGCAGTGCCATGTATGCCATGGTTGGCCTGGTTTCCGGTGCCATCATCAACATCATTCTCGATCCGCTCCTGATACTTGTATTCGGTTTAGGTGTAAAAGGTGCAGCCATCGCTACCATAGGCGGCCAGATCACCAGTTTCTTTATACTCCTGATAGGCAGCAGGAGAGGCGAAAACATCAGGCTCAGCATCAAAAAGATCAGGATTAACGGTTACTATATCGTGCAGATCATCAACGGCGGTATTCCTTCTCTTTTCCGTCAGGGTCTGGCAGCTGTTGCCACCACTCTTCTTAACAGGTCTGCAGGTGATCTCGGTGGAGATGCAGCCATATCCGGTATGTCCATCACCACACGTGTCATGATGCTGCTCATCTCCGCTCTCATCGGATGGGGACAGGGTTATCAGCCGGTCTGCTCATTTAACTACGGAGCAGGAAAAAAAGCCCGTGTTAAAGAGGGCTTTGTGTTCTGCGTAAAATGGGGTACCATTTTCCTGGCTATTGTAGGTGCTGTTTGCTTTATCTTAGCACCTAATGTTATTGAATTCTTTATACCCGAATCAGAAAATGCCGATATAAATATGAGACTCCAGGTTATCGAAGTCGGTAAAACTGCTCTCAGGTGTCAGTCCGTGATCCTGCCGATAAACGCATTCATCGTTATGACTAACATGATGCTCCAGTCCATAGGAAAAGGTGTAAAGGCATCCATCACAGCATCAGCCAGAAACGGCCTGTTCTTTATACCTGCTATACTGATACTGCCCAAGCTCTTTGGTCTGACCGGTGTTGAGATCACACAGTCGGTATCCGATATTTTCACCCTGGGCATCAGCATCCCCTTTGCTATCGTTGAACTAAGGAAATTAAAATAGTCCTATACCATGATATTCCCCCACCGGTGCACTAACATCAGCCAGTGACGGATCTGCCTCCCAAAAACAGAGATAATTGTTTTTAGGCAGACAGTACAATGATCACCTGTGAGGGCAGGTAAAAGCCCCACATGAGCACTGTTGCCGCATATCGAAGCGTATAATACGATTCTGATGTTATTAATATAAATCTATCCATGTTAAATATCAAAACATTTATATCACATAATACAAAAAGCAGCAAGCCGATCAAAAACAGTTTGGGACGTTTAAATAAACATCGAGGTACCTTATCATCTTTTTTCCTCACATGATAAACTATGAGCCTTCCAACATTTCCTAAGAAAGACAAAGCATACAATATACCCAAAAACAGTACTGCATTCATATTTTGATCAGCGTCAAAACAGACTATATCCGATACCTTTAATACTATGGTACCGGCTATGGCTATGATAATACGTATACCGATCAAAATGCCGGTCTTTTTCTTATCGCCGCCGGTTATAACATACAGATAAATGCTCTGGGCGATACAGAAAGTAAACAGACCCGGCACTATGATTTCCGGGTGCAGCAGCAGAAAATAATCTGAAATAACTGTAAATAACATAGCCACTGTCAGGAATGCCCTGGCCTTTTCCCTGGTTTCAATATATGAACATAATGAGAATACGAAGCACAACAGAATACCATAGTATTTTAGCATGGACGGAGATAATCCCTTTATCAGCGCAATATCGTATAAAAAGCCTCCCAGTGCACCTTGATGCTGCAGGCTGTATATATCAATACACATAAAAAGAAGATAGAGGAGCAGCTCTATCGCTATGAAAATAATTATTATCGGATTTTTTTTGATAATGTTAATATATTCTCTCATATCTTACAATCCATAAATAACTTATGATGCCTCGAATCCCCATCCACTTCCAAGCACGCTTGCAGTGGATGTGAAATTCTTACTTCCTTGGTATCATAATATGGTAATTATCTCAAAAAATCAAGAGTTAAAATACAAATACAAGAAACGCAGGGGTGAGTCTTAGACTTCAGTCCCTGCGCTTCTTGTTTTTAATTATTTAGGGTTTAACCATATAGGGGAAGTAGGTATATTTATCCGATGTACTGCTCTATAAGCCTAACCAGTAAGTCGTTGAGCTGCTCAACCTGGTACTCTCCTACTGTGGGCTCTAAGTGAGATCCGCCAACACCGCTGTCATCAGTCAGGAATGTATATGTACCGCCGGTAGCCATAGCAAATGCTCTAAGTAAAAACTCTGTATCTTTATCTATACCGCTTGATGCAACGGGGATAATACGGATACCCATTTCAGATGCCTTAGTGATAGTATCCATCAGGATCTGACGGTTTTCTTCTGTATTATGAGGCGGAGCATCAAGTACGAGGAACATAAGCTTAATGCTGTTTTCATCCCAAGAATGATCGTTTACACTGTTTGCCAGTGCAGTCTCAACTGCCTCTTCAAAGTCTCCGCCACCTGTAGCATATTCCTTGTTGAGATATGCCAGCTGCTCATTAATGTTCGTACTAAACTCATAAGGGCGAACTACATATTCATCATTTAAATCTCTGTAGAAATTAACACTGAGTCTTACAGGGATATTGGCTGTATCATTCTGTACACGCTTGATAACATCCTGGAGCTCTTCCTGGAGATAATAGATCTCATCACCCATGGAACCTGTAGTATCAACTGTGAACATAAGGTCAAGAGTCTTGGTAACGGGCTGGATTGAATCAAATTCCACATATGCAACGGAATTGTCACGGAGATCATCCTTCATTACGGGCTGTTCCTTTACTGAACCGTTGTATTCAGCCTTGATACTTGAAGGCAGAGGATTGGATGCAGCATCTGTAAGTGCATAATATGCATAAACCATACCTTCATAATCTGTAACACCTGACCAGATAGCATTTTGGTCCATATCATACACGGTTACCTTCGCGTTCTGCACGGGAGTGTCATCGCATTTACAGCAGATAACAAGCCTTGAGAAAGGTGATAGATTCCACTTAGTAAAGAAATCAGAATACTGATAATTCTGTCCGTCTGATATAAGTCCCTTCAAAAAGTCGAAATTCTTGTTGTCATTCCACTCACCTGCGGTAAGAATACCCGCCTTAAGCTGAGGTTTTTCAATGGGCTCATCTATGATAACGGGAGGTGTTTCAACGATCACATCGTCATATGTACCGTCTATGATCTCGGTACTGTATTTCATATCAAAACTTTCGGTAGCGATCAGATCTGCAGTTGCGGATTCTCTTAAAGAATAACTCTCACCATCTGATCCGCCATAAATATCAGCAGGGGATTCAGGGCTAACAGGATCTGCAGCTGCTTTATATTCCGAAGTTGGAGCTGTAACGCTGTCTGATTTAGCAGATTCTTTTACAGAATCCGGTACCGACTCCGGTATTGAATGGGTAGTAGTATCGCCTACCGATGAATAAGCTCCGGTATCAGCAGTGGCTGCTGAGTCCTCCTTTTTGCTTGAACAAGCACATAAAACTAATGATAAAACTAAAAATATTACTAGAAGTAAATGTCTCTTCATATTTTGCAACCTCCTTATGTTTGCTTTTCTGAACATTAGACGAAGAATAAAAAAGTCAGGTTCCACATTTTTTAAATATTTTTTTAGAAAGTTGAATACCAAACATATTTTTGAACAAAAAAAGACTGCCCATACCAAATGGTACAGGCAGCCCGATAATGTAAACCATCACATCTACATCTGTATATTTATTAAGAAATCTAAAGAACCGTCATTTACATAACATCCTGTCTCTTCATCGCCTAAATATCTGTTATTGATATTCTCATTGGCTACTATGCTGTCACATTTTCCGAAACCCTTTTCCATCCTCTCAATTGCAGTCTCGGTATAGTTTGTGTTTTCCATATATATTACGGATGAAATATTATCATTTACTACAGAATCACGTCCGGTGTTCATGCCTAAGAATGAAGTGGTCATTGCCATAAGTATTGTTGTAAGTACCATTGGGAATATAATATAGATCTTCATAAGCGTTTCTCCTTTGTGTGTAGGTGTTTTTGTTTTGTTGTGAGTATATAATAACGCCTATGAATCGCAAATACAATATTCAGAGTAAGCATGATATGTAGCCTAAGCTACAGTATCACCGAATGTGTAGTTTATTTTACATAATGATGGTAAATTGTAATAAAATTACCGCTCATACTCTTAGTGAATTTGAGCGGCTTGAAATTAATATCCCTTTTTCCTATCAACCAGATACTTTAGCGTTTTTCCTTCTGCAAAGTTTAACAGATCCTCACAGAACATTTCAACATTTCTGTTCATGGTATACTCTACAGTGAGGTTTCCTGCTACATGAGGAGTTATAAGCAGATTCTTTGTTTTCCACAGACGGCTGTTCTCCGGTAACGGCTCTGTCTTAAACACATCAAGTGCCGCACCTGCCAGTTTCCCACTGTCCAGACTGTCAGCCAGAGCATCCTCATCTATCGCAGACCCCCTGCCGACATTTACGATGTATGCTCCGTCAGGCATAAGTGCTATTCTTTCTCTTGAAAGTATATTTGTGGTTTCAACCGTGGATGGCAAACTCATAACCAATAACTCTGTGGTCGGCAGTATGCTGTCCAGTTCGCTCACCTTTAAGACTCTATCATATGAAGGATCATCACATTTACCGCTCCTGCAAACTCCTGTTATCACCTTAGGTTCAAAAGCTTTAGCTCTGCGGGCAAAGCATGTTCCGATATCACCGGTGCCAAGTACTGTAATATTGCAATCCTTAAGTGATTTTTGAGGCTTAGGTGTGGACCATATTCCGTCAAGTGAAGCTGCATAGAAATCAGTCAGATTTCTCATCATCATAAGTGATACTGCTATGATATGTTCTGCAATAGTTACTCCGTATGCACCCGATGAGTTTGAAAACAGACAGTCTTCGTTTGCAAAGCTGTCCGGTTTCAACATAAAATCAACACCTGCAGACGGTACGCACAGCCATTTCAAATTCTTGCTGGTCTTGGCTATATTAACTCCGAATCCGTATACTACATCGGCATCCTTCAAGTCATCTGTTATATCTTTTTCTGAAACTAAGAAATGAACCTCTGCTCCAACTTTATCTGCAGTAGTTTTTATCATATCTTTTTGTTTCTCTTTAAATGCAGCGTTTATTACCAGTATTTTCATATATTTATCATCCTCATACAAAGGCCTATTGTTGAAATAAAGAGTTTCGTTATGCTTTTCAATGCTTATCCCACCATTATCAATAATGTAATAGTGTATTATCTTGTAAGATGCATACTCTGTTATGATCAGTACATCATTTTAAATTCTCAAGTGCTTTACTTGACGAATTGTATAGATATGCTTTTTCTTGTAATGTTAAAGTGTCGGGTCCGGATAAACTGTTCGAGAAATTTCTACCTATCTGAGATAGGTTTCCTTTACTAACCTTTTCATTATCCTTTGGAGTAACAACAATAAATGCATTGGTTGAAACAGCCGCGTAATAATCCCCACCCAGCTTCTCGGAGACTTTCTCTAAGAAGTCCGGTAACAATAATACACTGGCTCCACCAAACATGACATCATTGGAAAGAAGGTATACAGGTAACAAACCATCCTCTTCATCCCCTGATGATGAATTTTTACCCTCAGCACTTTTCGTAGAAAGCATACGGAACAGATTTACCGGTCCCTTGGGTACTATATTCTTTACAGAATCCTCATAGAGCTGCTTCTCAGTAACTCCCAGGCTGTCAGCCAGATCATTTGTCACTGTGATCAAAACCTTCTCATCCTTATAGCAGTAAACCACGGAATAATCCAAGAAGTCCCTGTTTGGTACATTTTTCAGATAATCCTTGTATTTGCTCTTATCCATGATAAAAGGTGCAATCTGCCCCTTTATCTTATCATACTTTTTCTTTGAGAGACTTGTCCTCGCATTTCTAACCGGACTGTCCATCTTTAATATCTGCTCTATAACTCCCTTAGCATAGGATTCTGCCTCAGGACATTCTTTAGTAACCTTTTCAGGTGTATCAAACTTAAGCGAAGCCCATTTGAGTCCATTGGGATCCTCTGTCAGTCTCAATATATAATCCACAGACCCGTCAGACTTAATATCCTTTATAGCCCTGGCAACGATACCGTTTTCATTGATGATTCTAACAACATTTTCTACATATTCTTCAAACATAATATAACCTGCTCCTTGGTTCATTTTCATTAATTGATATCATTATACCAAATATATGAAATTTTTCAAACAGAAAATGTCAATTTACCTAAACTACAGTTTTGGATATATGTGTAAATTAGGCTACATTTCTCAAAATATGTAAACAAAAAACAGCTCATACCCAAAGATATGAACTGTTCAAAATCAATATGTAGTTTTTCTGTATTTTAGGCCGGACTGTGATTATCATTCGTAGGGTATGGCCACAAATTCCAAATCCCGGTTTCTGCCGATAACAGAATGTGTCTCCCTGTTAATTCCGAAGTACTCTAACCGGTGAAGATCATCAAAATCATTAGTATCCATTGTGACACCGTACTTGGTATAACTTATGCCATACCACCCGGCAACAGATAATGATTCCGGTGAGAAGCCGTCATCTAAACGTTCTTGTTCGTCAATAAGGAAATAGTTGAGATTGCATGTACTCCAGTCAGTCAGAGTCCATGTAGCATCAGCCATGTACCATTTACCGTTGAGTTTTAATGCTGTCCACTCATGACCTTCTCCGGGTACAGATCCTGATACCTCATCTGCTTCGATACCGCATTGCATAAGAAGATACTCATACATATCCGCTATCTCCCAGCATATGCCTTTCCTCTCTTTAAAACATCTAAAGATAGAGTCTTCGTCAAATCCACCATTGTCACCCTTGTTTTCATACTCTTCGTAATCATAAACCCAGTTACGGGATATATAATCAAACAATGAAATAGCAGTCTCAAAGTCATTGTAATCATCGCTGACAGCATCGTCAAGTATCTCCGTTACCATCCGTTCAAACTCTTGGATCCTCCCTGCCAGCTCTTCCTTTGATACTGTTAGTACGATTTTTCCTATACCGTTTTCATAGCCTCCATCAAAATACGATATACAATCCGTAGCCGGCGGAAAGAACAGGTTAATGAATCTTCCACCTATACACCATTCGAATGCATCTGCACTTGCACATTCAAAAGTGTCTTCTCCTGCTATAAGTGCATCTATCATATTGAAGAAACTTTGTTTGTACTCCTCCCCATGATACTGTTCATGGAAGTATCCGAATACATGCGGATTCCAGGTATGATGTCCATCCACATTATTTTCATACCTCTCAAACGGCTCAAAGGCTTCAAGCGCCTTAGTCCAATCAGCCAGTCCCGGTGTATAAACAAAAGTATCATCAGGAGTTGGTGTAGGCTCTACAGTTGGTGTAGCCGTAGGTGCTACAGTCGGTGTCACTGTGGGAGTAGCCGTGGGAACTGTAGTTGGTTCCGCAGTCAGTGTTTCTGGCGATGCCGTCGTGGTTATATCGGTAGCTACAGATGTAGGCTCAGTAACTTCTGACGGGCTCTCATTCTTAGCGCATCCGGTAAAACATATAGTGATTATTAATGCAATCAAAATGCTAAATGCGTAACTTCTTTTCGAATTCATATATCTTTTTTCTCTTGCAGCCATCTTTCATAGTGCTCATTCGCTGCCTCATCTGTCGCTCCTGATAAGACCTTAGCATCCTCAAAAGAATATCCTCTGTTTAGACAATTTGCAAAACATACATATTCCTTATTTTTTTCTCCTTTGGCTATTCCTCTAGTTTCAGAGTCTTCTAACATTTTATCTATCTTCAATTTTAGAACCTTACCGCCCATAGTCCCACCTAATCCTTTCTTTTTAGGCGTACCAATTTCCTGTTTTTCTTTTTCTGTTTTCAATATTTCTCCTTCCTTGCTGAAGGGAGGGAGTATAAGTATATGGTTTAACTGTATTATAGCAAAAACAGTTTAATTGTCAACTGTGATGCCCTGAAAACTTATATGTTCTTTATGCTGTCGGCATTATAAAACGTAACAGCGGATCAAAAAATCCATAATCTTTCTCTGAGTTCTCATCTACAGAATGTTCAATACACATATTACAGGGACGATATCCAGATGTTTCAGCATCCTTAGCATACATAAAATAGATTCTATTCTTTTCAGCAGGTAATGACATACAACTATCATTATGATAAACATGAGAATTAAGGTTACCAATAATAGGACCCTCATCAACCTTAAGCCTATTTTCAGCATCCCAGTCAATTATATGATACGAATCAACACAAAGTTCTTTTCCGTCACCGCTTACAATAACTGTTCCGTCTATATCTGTCCTATAGATTTTGCTTCCAAGAGTTTCCAATCTTCTTATTACATTATCATCTGGATGACCATAAGCGTTATCCCTACCAACACTAATAAGTGAAATCTCAGCTCCACAATTTTTCAAGAACATTAAAGGACTTGATGTATCGCTTCCATGATGTGGCACCTTCAAAACATCAGCTTTAATATCCCTATCATTCATTATCTGATTCAACACAGACGCAGGTGCATCGCCTGTAAAAAGAAATGTATTTTCATAATATGACATTCTCATCACAATACTAGAAGCATTTGTATCTTCACCGGCATCAGCACTTAATATATCCAAACCGCATCCATACCCCAAAGAATAATGATCATCCTTTTCAGCATATATTATGTTCACAAGTTCTCTATCGAGATAATTCATAAATTTATTATATTCAACAGAATTACCGGCAGTATAAGGTATTATCACCTCATTAATTCCATAGTCCTGCATTACAAGTGTGGCCGACCCCATATGATCTGTATCCATATGTGATACTATCAAAGTATCTATGTAATCTATTTCCAGTTCAACTAATTGCTGTTTTAGAAATTCATAATATTTTTTCTCACCCGTATCTATCAATATATTCCAACCATTTACTTTTACAAGGAATGCATCACCTTGCCCTATATCGAGCATTATAGTTTCAATATTGGATTTTTCAACCTTAAATCTTTTAAAAATGTATTCACCATCTTCATCTACATACACTACAATCGTTGTACCTGGAATTATCGCATATACATAACCTTCCTTACAAACTAAAGAAGTACCCAATATTAGTACAACTTTCATATCATCATTGTAATCTTCTGACACATCATAATAATCTCCAACCTTTAAGATCACATCTTCAGCATAGTTCTGTTTAGCTTCAGATTTTATAAACGGAATCAAAAAGAGGGTGACTGTCATAAGAACAACTGTAATTAGTTTTCTCATGCAATCACCCGACCTTTCAGTTTATATTACAAGTCTATCCTTTATAGCATTTTGAGCAAGGTTCAAGGCCACGCTTTTTTGCAGCCTCAAGAGTTGATTCTGTAAAAGTCCCATTACCACACTTTTTAGTATGATACTTTGATCCGGTTTTTGTAACATATACAATAACATCTGCATCCGAAGTAGCTTTTGTATTACCACTGCTCTTTTTAACAGTAGTATTATCCTTAAAGGTCACCTTTTTTGCTTCACTATATTTTCCATAAGAGGTACCTTTGTAAGCCCTAACCTTTATCGATACCGATTTATCTTTTACGTTATATTCCAGATAATACTCTCGCTTTTTATCTCCGGATTCTTCCAACGTATAAATCTTGGTATATCCTGTATCCCCGGATTTCTTTTCATAAATCTCGAATCCTTCA
>JAEEGJ010013263.1_pt1 | contig 20065 bp, 9 predicted proteins | sample 8958761 | NCBI WGS metagenome assembly JAEEGJ01 (sample SAMN16246546, study PRJNA631951) | gut metagenome | biome: gut microbiome; feature: rumen; material: RS-attached | host: Bos | place: Iran: Karaj | collected 2018-10 | reverse complement strand
GCCCTTGATCCAAGAGCCTTTCTCGTCTATAGGACGAAAAAACCCGGCCTCAGGGTCAAAGAGGTTCTTATAGAACATGCTGCGGCGATAGAAACGTTCATAATCCTTGACTTTGCCCAGTTTCTTGGCCACCAAAGCCACACAAGCGTCATCGAAGGCCTGCTCCATGGTGATGCTCACACTCTCGTCCTGCATGGTCTGTGGCATGTAACCGTATTGTTCCCACACTTCGAAAGGAGAATTATAGTGGCTTCTGGTGCTGCTTTCAACCATGGCTTGATAGGCTTCTTCCACGTCGAGGCCGGGCAGCTCTGCAAGGATGGCATCGGCAAGTACGGGGATGGCGTGGTTGCCAATCATACAGTAGTTGTCCTGCCCCCAGAGATCCCAGATGGGCAAGTAACCGTAGGTCTTGTGGTGCAACACCATGTCTCTCACAAACTGCGCGGCAAGGTCAGGGGCGATGAGGGTATAGAGAGGGTGCGCGGCACGGAAGGTGTCCCAAAGGCTGAAAGTGCTGTGATACACCTGTCCCTTGGGCATCTGCTTGATCTCGAAGTTGGTATCCATATAGCGGCCATCCACATCGCTCATGGTGTTAGGTTGTATCAAAACGTGGTACAAGCCAGTGTAGAAAATGGTTTTCTGCTCGTCATCGCCTTCGATGTCGATACGGCTGAGTTCTTTTTTCCAGATGTCGTGAGCGGCTTGAACATAGTCATCGAAGTTCCAGCTTTTAGCCTCGGCTTGCATGTTCTTTCTTGCCCCTTCGTTATCGACAGGGGAGATGGCGACTTTCACGGTTAGCTCACGACTGTCAGATGGGTCAAAGCTCAAGGCTGCCCGAAGGGTGCGTCCGTTTACCACGTCACTGTTTCCGACATTCAAACCTCCATTCATCAGAAGATGCTGGCTAAAGGGCTTGGAGAACTCGGCTCTGAAATACACCTTGCGCATTTTGGCCCAACCTGTGACGACACGATACCCTTCTATGGTATGGTCATCGACGAGACGGATTTGGGCTTGTATCACATCGTACGTGCGTCGTTTGGAGTAATAGGCTTCTCCTCTGAAAGTGCCACGGTCGAGGTCGAGGACGATGGTCTGCGGTTTTCCTTCGGGGAAGGTATAACGATGAATGCCCGTTCTAACCGTGGCTGATAGCTCCACATTCACGCCGCTTTCTTGCAGCATCACTTGATAATACCCGGGTTTTGCCGACTCATTTTCATGACTGTAATGCTGTCCGAAGTCGGCTGCTGATAGTTGCTCGGGGGTCACAGTCCGGCTCAAAGGCATCAGGCTCACATCGATGAGGTCGGTGCATCCCGTGCCGCTGAGGTGGGTGTGGGTGAAGCCATAGATGACCTCTTTGTTGTAGTCGTAGCCCGAACAAGGGTCCCAAGTGACCATCAGCTCCGTCTCGGGACTCAGCTGCACCATCCCCTGAGGTATGGTGGCTCCAGGGAAGGTGCTGCCGCTCAAAGCCCCTGTCTCATCGGTTTGCGTTCCGATGAAAGGGTTTACGAATCGGGTATAGTCATAGGTGTTTTGCGCATTCAGGATGAAAGGCAACAAAAGGAATGCTGCTAACAGCGATTTGTGTTTCATGGTTTATTCTTTTACCAACCTTATTGTGCTTGTGCCTTCAGCATTTGAAACGCGCACCATATACACGCCTTGGGCGAAACCACTCATATCGATTTCTACATTTCCGTTTTGAAGCTTGGTGGTGGTCATCATTCTTCCTGATAAGTCAAACACCTCCACCATGCCTTCAGCGGTATTGGCTGATATCATCGCTCTGTCCTTGGCGGGATTGGGGTTGACGACGGCATTGACGGTACGAGTCTCTTCGACACCCTCGCCTGTTAATTTACCTACCCACACATCATCCACATACACGCCGTTGGCGTTGTTGGCCTTAGCCTTGAAACTGATGTAATACGTGGACGAAGGTTCGGGAAGCGTGAAGGTAGCACCTTCCCAGTTGTCAGCGACGTTGGTGAATTCTCCAAGGAAATGCCATTCGTCGTTGAGCGAGGTGCGGTACCACACCGAGAGGTCATCCGAGTCAGTTCCTGCATTGCCATGAGGTTGCTTGTGGTTGAAGATCAGGCCAGGGTTGGTGACTGAGGTGATGTCCAACGGTGCTGAGATGAGTCTCGCCTCGCCTCCTAACCAGATGAAGAAAGCGGTGTTATTGAGAATCAGATACCCGGGGTCAATCACCCAACTGTCAGAACCTGAGATGATTTCGTTGTTCCAGCATAAGAACTCCTCCGAGGCTTCAAAGTTATCAAAGAAAGGCACATAGTCGGTCACGGTGATTACGTCACAGAGTGTTTTGAAGGACATGGCAACGGACCATTCCGACTCTTCGCCCTCACCGCAGTTGGCTTTCACACGAAACGTGTATTGCGTTTCAGGCTCTAATCCTTCTAATAAAAACGGCACAACATCGATGGTCTGGGGATGGCCATTCACCTCTAATACCCAGCTCTCTTCAGAGCCCGTTGTTGACCATTCAAGCAAAGCGGAGTGTGCATCTGTCTCAAGAACTTGCAGGTTCAAGGGACGGACACAGCCGCCAGCGGAAGCAATCTCAATATTATCGACCATCATGTACAGACCTCCAAGCCCGCGTCCCAAAAAAGAGACTTGGTAGGTGGGAGTGAGGTCTTCCAGCGTATAGGTCTCCTCATAAACCATGGAGTAATTACTGTAACTGAAAGAACCCAAGTCGTGCCATTCGTCGGTCTCAGAGGAACGGTAGCTTACCACCAATTCATCGTTTTGGTATAGTCCAATCATGGCGAAGGAGAAGCTGAAGGTGACCGATGCCACCGCCGACATGTCGAGAATAGGAGAAATCAGTCGGGCTTCATCACCTGTATTATGGTATGTGAAATAAGCCACAGTGGATTCAGAACCAGCAATGGCTGACCATGATCCACCATTTGACTCTACGGACCAGCAGTCAAAGCCGCCGTCCTCGAACCCCTCGATATAGGGCTGGTCGTTAGTGATAGGAATAACACATTGTGCAAACGTATTGCTTAGGCAACACATCATTAAAAAGAGCGTGAAGAGTAATAAATGTTTGTTTTTCATAGCTTATATTTATTTAGTTAATTAATGTTGTTGTCTCATCTCTAACCTTTTATCTCTAACCTCCCAAAGTAGTACTGTCCTTTCCCCTCCGTTGCCTTGCCATATTGGATGGCGTTCACAGGACAGTGGTGGTAGCAGGCCATACATATCGTGCAATGGCCATTCCAATGGGGCCGGCCATCTTCCATCGTGATGTTCTGCAAAGGACAAGCCTTCACACATTGACCGCAATGGATGCATTTTTCGTTGGAACAGTATTTTCGGTCGTCGTTAGCATATTTGTTGAAACTTGCGTTGATAAAATAACTCTTTATCCAAGCAAAATTACCCACTGTGATTTCTGAAAAGTGTTCTCTTTTTTTCAAACGAGGCATGTTGCGAGTGAGGCAGGCGTCGGCAGCTTCGATTTTCTTTTTGGCATTCTCCTCGGTGTCGAGCTTGAAACCAGGCATCCCGATGTAGGTCTCGGGCATGATTAAGCTGAAACAAGCCGATAGCTTCCAGCCTTTCTCTTCGATGGCTTTTCTGAAAATCTTCTCAGTGTGGCCGCACTGGTCGCCACAGGTGCAGACGAAATACACGTATTCTGGTTTGGTGGTGAGCTGAAGCTGCTTCACAAAGTCGAGTACCAAACGAGGCGGCGCCCAGGAATAAATGGGGAACACAAACCCAAGCGGCTCATCGTCTCCTAGCGTGTAACGGTATTGATGGTTCCTTGTGGCTTCTGGGATGAAAACCATGGTGTCATGAAGGTGTTCCGCCAACATCTCTGCTGCATGAAGGCTGTTACCACATCCTGAGAAGTAAAATATCATACTATATAAGTGTTTATGTATTATCTAATAATTCGTAGAAATGAAAAAGTTTTCTCGTGATCTGCTTTGATGGCGACCGCATAGATTCCTGTGGAGAACGGCCCTAAGTCGATAACGGTTTCTTGTCCGTTGGCGTGGCCGTTCATCACCTGTTGACCCATCATGTTGAACACCTCGTAGGTGAAGCCTTCGGCTTGGTTGACGCGCAGTGTGACGAGGCCGTTGGTGGGATTGGGGAAGGCGGTGGATTCGAAGTTCTTATAGGCGGTCACAGCCCAGTCATTGACGATGAGGATGGGTGAGTAGGTGACGAGACCGATGTCTTCGCCCAGGTCGGGACGGTGATAGATGACGCTCTCGGCAAAGGCCTCAGTGGTGCCTCCCCAATAGTTACCGATGGCGCTCACATCGTTGACCCCATAAACATAGAGGGCATAATGACGGTCTGTGCTGTCGCAGTTGTTATGGTTGTTGAAGATTCTGTTGTCGCCGTGGTTCTCTTCGGTACCCAGGTCTGCCACTGCGTTGTCGTGTATGGTGATTCCCCACAAGTTGTTTTTGATTAAGTTATGTCTGATGATTGCTTTGCAGTCGTTAGTGGCCCCGATGATGTTGATGCCCCATCCGCCGGTCATCGGATCGGATTCATACATGTTGCTGCAGATGATTTCGTTGTCGGTGATGAAAGACTCGATGGCATATCCTTGTTGGAGGAATCCGTAGCGGTTGTCGCCGATGAAATTTCCTTTCAGCAGTATTTTGGTGTCGCCCGCCTGCATCGTGTCAGCGATACGGATGCCACCCACGAGGGGATAGAGCCCCAGGACGCGGCTGTTGACAATGCGGATGGTGTCCTCACCTCCGGGTCCAAGGTCCAATTGGGGCATGTTTTCTTTTGACAGCACATTGTAGCGGAATTCACATCGGGTGATTTGTGGTGACCCCTTTGACTCACCGTCGGAGTAGAGGGCGGGACCGTAGTTGCCTTGAAAGATGCAGTCGTTGAGGACGGGGTCACAGTTTTTGTAGGTGATGGCTCCTCGTTGGTACCCCATGCTTGTGTTTTGGAAATAGCAGCTGTCGAAACGCACAGCACTCTCGTTGATTTGGATGCCGCTGGTCTCATAAAAAGTAGTGTTTTTGAAGAAGCTGGGTGTGGTGCTGTTTTCCATCGCAAAGCGCAGATGGTTGGATTCGGTAAAGGGTAGGAAATAAACGCGCAAATTCTCGTTGTCGATGTTGATGGACCCTTGGATGGTAATCAGAATATTGCCAACACTGTAGATTCCGATGGCGTCACAGTTAGTGTTCAGACAGTCGGTCTCTGTCACTTTCAGGCAGTCGTTTGCCGCGATGGTCAGATTGGAATGGATGAGGTATGCGGATAGTGTGTCCTCGTAGGTCACACATCCTTGGCTGGCTTCTAAGAGGTCATGCATCGTATAAACGGTTCCGTTTCCAGGGCTTGTCCATTGGCCAAAAGCCAGGTTCAAGCCGACAAACATAAAGAGGGCAAGAAGAAGGGCGTTTTTCATGGTATTAATAATTAATGGTGCAAATATAGGCAATTATCTGGTTATTTCCAGAAATTCCTTGAAAACACTGTGATAAGTGTGAACAGTTCCACACGTCCGAGGAGCATGAAAATACAGAGCACCCATTTAACTCCTTGGGGTAAGAAGGCGTAGGTGCCGTAAGGGCCCACGCCACCGACACCGGTTCCCAGATTGCTCAATGTGGCAAGGGAAGCTCCGATGGAGGTGTTGAAGTCGATGCCTACCGTGAGGAGGATGCAGGTTCCGATGATGAAGATGAGGAAATAGACGAAGATGAAGGTCATCGTCTTGAAAATCACGCTTTTCGAGAGTGATTTCTTGTTGATTTTCACAGGGATGACGGCATTGGGATGGATGATGCGTTTCAAGTCGAGGAAGGCATTCTTGACGAAGATGAGATGTCGGATAATCTTGATGCCTCCCGCGGTGGAGCCTGAACAAGCGCCGATGAACATGAGCAGGAACAGCAGGGTCCAATAGCCTGCGGGCCAGAGTGTATAGTCACATACGAAGAATCCTGTGGTGGTGAGCATGGAGGCCACGTTGAAGAACGATGAACGCAATGCGTTGCTCACGTCGGTTTTTAAGCCGAAGGTCAAGGCCAAGGCAAGGGTGATGCTCATGACAAGGATGAGGATGATGAAGTGTTTGAATTCCTCGTTTTTGAACAGTGCCATTGGGTTTCTGACGAGGGCGATCAGTAGCAGGGTGAAGTTACATCCGGAGAGGATCATGAAGAAAAGCACGACGATTTGCGAGTAGCTGGAGAATCCTGCAAGGCTGCTGCTTCGGGTGGAGAAGCCTCCTGATGAGATGGTGGTCATGGAGTGGCAGGTGGCGTCGAACCAGTCCATGTCGCCCGCATGGAGCAATACAATCTCAAGCAGGGTGAAGAACAGATAGAGTCCCCACAGTCTCCAGGCGGTGTGCATGGTGCGTGGATGTAGCTTGTCGTAGTTGATGCCGTTCATCTCGGTCATGAAGAGCTGCATGCCGCCGACACTCAGGAAAGGAAGCAAGACGACAGCGAAGACGATGATGACCAATCCGCCCAGCCATTGGGTCATGCTTCGCCATAGCAGGATGTCTTTCGGCACTGCTTCGATTTGTGTGAGAATGGAGGCTCCGGTGGTGGTGAACCCCGAGAGGGCTTCGAAAAAGGCATCGGTGAAGTTAGGCACACTCCTGCTGAGCAGGAAAGGAAGTCCCCCAAAAACGGAGGCAACCACCCATGACAGGGAGATGGTGATCACGCCCTCGTGTGGGGTGATTTTCTGGTTTTTTCTTTTCCTCGTGGAGAAACAGAGGATGAAACCGGTCAGCAGGGTGATGAGGGCGGAGAAAGGGATGCTGAACGCGTTGATGCCGTGATGGAAGTAAGTCACTGGCACCACGGTCATCATAAACAGTCCTTCGATGAGCAACAAGTATCCTTGGACACGAAGCAACACAAGGAGGTCTATTTTTTTGTTTGCGCTCATGGCAGGGTATGATTAATGAAATAAACGTTCCACTGCCGGGATGGCGTTGGGCAGGGCCAGCACCACGACACGGTCATCGGTTTGAATCTCGAAGTCCTCGGTGGCGATGAAGCTGTCCCCGTCGCGGACGATGCCACAGATGATGGCGTCGGTGGGCATGGGTAGCTTGCCAATCATCTTGCGGGTCACCGCGGAGCCTTGACGTACCTCGAACTCCACGATGTCGGCGTCGATGCCACTGAGGCATTTCATCGAGGAGACCTTGGCTCCCAAGGTGTATCGCACCATGTAAGATGCCGCGATGAGTTTCTTGTTGATGATGCTGTCGATGCCGATGTTCTGTGAGATGTCGATATAGTCGATGTTCTCCACCAAGGCGATGGTCTTCTTCACACCGAAGGCCTTGGCTTGCAGGCAGGTCAGGATGTTGGTCTCGGTATTGTCGGTGACGGCGATGAAAGCATCCATGTTGGCGATGTCTTCTTCTTCCAACATGTCGAGGTTACGTGCGTCGGCGTTCACCACCAAGGCTTTGGAGAGGTAGTTGGTGAGGTCCATGCAACGTTCCTTGCTCTTCTCCAAAATCTTGATGTTGAGGTCGTTCTCCAGGCGTTTGGCGGTGATTCTTCCCACACGACCTCCTCCGATGATCATGACGTTATGGATGTTGATGTGTTTCTTTCCGCTGAGCTTGATGATGTCCTTGATGGCATGAGGTTTGGTGACCACATACACCATGTCGGCAATCTGAAACACCGTGTCATCTTGTGGGATGAAGGTGTTCTGTCTGCGGTGGATGGCGGCGATACGGAAGTCGATATGCTGATATTGTTCCGTGACTTCCTCCACCGTCTTTCCGATGATCTCGGCTTCAGACTCCAGCTTCACCATGAACAGCTGCAGCTTGCCTCCGGAGAAATCGTATGTCTCTAATGAGGCGTTTTGCTTCAGCAGTGAGATGATCTCCTGCGCGGCAATATCCTCAGGCGAGAGCAACCCGTCGATGCCCAGGTCTTGGTACATACGCCACACCTCAGGACTCAGGTTCTCCATGGTGTTGACACGGGCGATGACTTTCTTGGCGCCGAGTTTCTTGGCGATGATGCCTGTCAGCAAGTTGATGTGTTCGTCGTGAAGGACGGCGATGACGAGGTCTGACTTGGCGACGTTGGCTCTTCGTAGCACCGACGTGGAGGTAGAGTCACCTGTGATGGTCATCAAATCAGCATGTGACTCCATCATCTTCAGGAGTTCTTCATGGGGGTCAACAATGGTGATGTTATGATTGTCGCGCACCAAGGCTTCCGCCAGATGTAATCCCACTTCACCGTCACCGGCAATGACAATATCCATAATTTATTTTTTTGCACGCATTCCAGGCCCTTACCCTCCGTCCCCCTCTCCCCGAGGGAGAGGGGGACGGAGCTGCCGCGGAATGAGATGGTTTTAAATTAATAATACTATACTAAAATATATAATTTTTTCAAACAATTCTCAAATCTAACCTCACCCCCCGACCCCCTCTCCACTGTGGAGAGGGGGAGTGTTCTACCCGGGGTTTTTCTACCGAGGTTAAACCCAAGGCCTCTCCCCCCGACCCCCTCTCCCGAGGAGAGGGAGAGTGTTCTACCCGGGGTTTTTCTACCGAGATTTAACCCCTAACGGGGTAGCTCCCTCTAAATTCTAAATTCTAAATTCTCTTTCTAACTCTAACGGGGTAGCTCCCTCTAAATTCTAAATTTTAAATTTTAAGCTTCAGGGGGAAAGAGCCTTACTTCATAAAGCCTTCAATGATATCAGGCACGCCGTTGTTGTTCTTGTCGCCCATAGCGCCGCCGAGGAGACTGCCGAGGCCGCCAAGACCACTCGAGGCATTGCTGCTGCCGCCGCCGAGAAGACCACCGAGAAGGCCGCCTAAGCCGCCGATGCCCGTGTTGGAGCTTTGCTGCTTCTTGCCGAGAAGGCCAAGGAGCATAGGAGCAATGGCAGAGAGGATACCGCTGACTTGGTTGCTGTTGGCACCGTTCTTCTGGGCTAATGCCGAAATCACGTTGTTGGAGCTGCCACCCAGGATGTGACCCAAAATCTTGTTGCCGTCAAGCAAGCTGTCGCTGCTTAAGTTGACCGACGAGTCACCGATGTGGCTGGCCAAAGCCCCCGCCAAAGATGATGCACCGCTTTCCGTGGCGGCGTTTTTTTGCATGGCGCCAATCAAAGTGGGAAGCGCCCCGCTGATGATTGAGCTTACCTGGTTGTTGTTTAAATTGAATTGTTTACCCATGTCGTTGACAGCGCTACCAGCGGTCAACGCACCTAAGATACTGTTAAGATCCATTTGTTTAGTTGTTAATTATTCAGTTGTTCAGTTGTTCAGTTGCAAATATATGGTTTATTCTTGGAATTAGTATGGCAAAAATAGAAATAAAATTTTTAATTTTGCACTCGTTTTTCAAATAACAATACTATGGAATCATCGAACAAACATTTCAAGCGTTACACGGTAACCACAGCCTTGCCATACGCCAACGGCCCAGTGCACATCGGCCACTTAGCTGGCGTCTATATCCCTGCCGACACCTACGTCCGTTATCTGCGGATGCGTGGCGAGGAAGTCTTGTTTGTTGGTGGTTCCGACGAGCATGGCGTGCCGATCACCATCAAAGCGGAGAAAGAAGGCTGCACGCCGCAAGACATCGTGGACCGCTATCATGGCATCATCAAGAAGTCGTTCGAGGAGTTGGGCATCAGCTACGACATCTACTCGCGCACTTCTTCCAAGATGCATCGTGCCACAGCACAGGAGTTTTTCAAGAAGCTCTATGAAGAAGGGAAATTCATCGAGAAGGAGACGGAGCAATACTTCGACCCGGAACGTCAGAAGTTCCTTTCCGACCGTTATATTGTGGGTACCTGCCCGAAATGTGGCGCAGAGGGTGCTTACGGTGACCAATGTGAGAAATGCGGCAGCTCGCTCAGCCCTGACGAGCTGATTAATCCGCACTCGCAACTCAGCGGTGCCGCCCTGGTGAAGAAGCCCACCAAACACTGGTATCTGCCTCTTGACCAATACGAGCCTTGGCTCCGTGAGTGGATCCTCGAAGGCCATAAAGAATGGAAATCCAACGTCTATGGCCAGGTGAAGAGCTGGCTCGACGGCGGCTTGCAACCTCGTGCCGTCACCCGTGACCTCGACTGGGGTGTGCCGGTGCCGATTGAGGGTGCCGACGGAAAAGTGCTATACGTCTGGTTCGATGCGCCTATCGGCTATATCTCCAACACCAAGGAGATCTGTGAAGCCCGTGGCGAGGACTGGGAGAAATGGTGGAAAGACCCTGAGACCAAGCTGGTGCATTTCATCGGCAAGGACAACATCGTGTTCCACTGCATCATCTTCCCCTGCATGTTGAAAGCCTACGGCGGCTATATCGTCCCCGAGAACGTCCCCGCCAATGAGTTCCTCAACCTCGAGAACGACAAGATCTCGACTTCACGCAACTGGGCCGTGTGGCTCCATGAATATCTCCAGGAGTTCCCAGGCAAACAGGATGTGCTGCGTTATGTGCTTACCGCCAATGCCCCTGAGACCAAGGACAACAACTTCACCTGGAAGGACTATCAGGATCGTAACAACAACGAGCTGCTGGCCATCTTCGGCAACTTCGTCAACCGCACCCTCGTGCTGACCCATAAATATTATGAAGGTGTCGTTCCGGCTTTGGGTGGGTTGAACGACACGGACCAAGCGGCCATCGAAGAGATGAACGCCTATCCCGAGAAGATAGGCCATCTGCTCGACACCTATAAGTTCCGTGAGGCTCTCTCGGAATTGATGAACCTGGCTCGTCTTGGCAACAAATACCTCACCGACAATGAGCCGTGGAAGCAGATCAAGACTGACCCTGAGCGTGTGAAGACCGTGATGGCAGTCTCCTTGCAGATTGTGGCACATCTCGCCATCCTGAGTGAGCCTTTCCTGCCTTTCAGTGCCAAGAAGCTCCAGCAGATGATTGGCTTGGAAGTGAAGGGTTGGAACGATGCCCAAAACACCGTCTTGCTTCCTGAGGGTCATGTCATCAACCAGCCTGAGCTGCTCTTCGAGAAGGTGGAGGACAGCGTGGTGGCAGCCCAGCTACAGAAGCTTGAAGACACCAAGAAAGCCAACCAGCTGAATGCCTGGAAACCCAACGAGGTGAAGCCCGTTGTCAGCTTCGACGACTTCATGAAGGTGGATATCCGTGTGGGTACCATCCTCGAATGCTGCAAGGTGCCGAAGGCCGACAAGCTGCTCCAGTTCCTCATCGACGATGGCATGAACAAACGTACCATCGTGAGCGGCATCGCGAAATACTACACTGAGCCCGAGAAGCTGGTGGGCAAGCAGGTCTGCTTCATCGCCAACTTCGAGCCACGCAAGCTGAAAGGCGTGGTCAGCGAAGGCATGATTCTCTCCGCCGAGGATAAAGACGGTCGTCTCGTGTTGCTCACCCCCAGCGATTTGGTTGCTGCGGGATGCTCGGTGGGATAATTGAGAATTGGAATTTAGTATCGGTTACCATGATGCGATAAAGGCGTCCTCGATGTGCTCGATATGGGATTCTTTATCGGTGAAGATGATGTCGATGATGTCGAAGCGCACGTCCACATCTAGGTTATGATAACGCACGTAGGCGTCGGCTGCCCAAGTGAGCATGCGTTGTTTCATCACGCCGACGGCGATGTCGGGTTCACCGAAGGTATTGGATTTCCGGGTTTTCACCTCGATAGCTACTAGGGTGTCGCCATCCATGGCAACAATATCGATTTCTTTGTGCCCCGAGCGCCAGTTGCGTTCGAGAATCTGGTAGCCTTTGTTTACCAGATAGTTGACGGCGTATTCCTCACCGATTTTTCCTAATTCGTGGGGGTCAATCATGTTGATTAATTTTTTCAACAAAGATAATATAATTTTATGATTTTATGGTAGATTTCTATTCTATGAGAACGAATTGTTTTAGGTGGAGGTTACTTCGACAATAAAAAAAGTCGGCATCGAATTTCGATGCCGACTTTTTGATTCAGACTTCAGTCTTTCGACTTCAGTCATCTGTTTTACTTCACGACGATCTTCTGGGTCTTGACGTTGTTGCCCTGGATGAGCTGGAGCATATAGACTCCGCTGCTGAGGTTGAGGGCTTTGTCATAGTTACCGCTGAAGGTCTCGGTGCTGAGGGTACGACCGGTGACATCCATGACCTTGAGGGTGGCTTGGCCATCGACGCCGAGGATCATCAGGTGGTTGTTGCTGATGAAGCCGAATTCGTCGTTGTCAGCGGTGGTGCCAGTGGTATAGACCAGTTTGAAGCGCTGTGCGTAGTCGGTGTAACGGGCGTCGAAGTTGTAGTTCGGGTTCTCAAGCAGATCCACATCGTTGCCAGTGAGGTTGTCGATGAGGTGGAGGTAGCTGAACTCAACGTTGTCGTTGTTGAAGCTGATGGTGTAGCTGCCGTTCTTTTCAGCTTTGAAGTTGACAGGCATTTCGCCCATGGCTTCAGCATAGACCACTGCGTAGTCTTTGTTATCCTGCGGGATATAGAGTTTGGCGTTATGGTCGTTGAAGCTCATGTGCTTGAGGTTGTGTCCTTCGCCGAAGCGGACGCGGGCTTGGTCAACAGTGCTGCGGCCTTCGCTCACGGTCATGTTGAGCATGCCGCTCTTGCTGTTGATGGGTTCAGTGGAGTATTGAACTTTACCCGTGGCGCTGACATTCATCATAGCGCCAGTGCAAGGAGGCAGTGGTTGGTTGGATGACATCAGGCTGTAGGTGTTATCGCTGTTCAGGGTGTAGAAGTCAGCATCCAGCACTTGACCATTGGCATCGACATAGTTGATATAAGCATTGCAGGAGAAGTAGTTGCCCACAAGTTTCCAGCCGTTGTAATCATCGGTTGATTCGCTGTTGAAGGAGTAGTCCACGGTTTCGCTATAGTTGATGCTCTTTCCAGTGGTACCTACAAATTGCAGTGTGGTACCCTGTTGGTTGGCATAGAGGTAACCTTCGCCATACATCAAGCCAGCATTGCCGTTGTCTGACTGGAAGGATATGTGAGTGGGGTTGTTTTTGTAGTTGACCCATTCCAATGATACGGTTTCGCCGGCCTCATTAGTGCCTGTGTTTGTAGGATCGAAGGCATAGAAGTCATATTCACCGTCGAACAGATTGTCCACGCGGCTCCAAGTGCCAGATTCTTCATACAGGGTACGGCCGCTGAACGGGCTGGAGATGAAATAGTAGTAGCCTTTATTGTTGCCGTAGGCAGTGATTTCCTTTTCCACGGTCACTCTCAAAGTGGCAGCACCTTGTTTCAGTTGGCCACCGTCCTTGATGAGGATGGAACCTCCATTGAGGTCAACTCTCTTGGCTGTGGCAACCACACCAGCAGGAATGGTGGCAGCGGCTTCGATGCTCACTTCGTCTTCGATGGTGGGAACGCCAGCCGGGAACCAGTTGTCAGCCACATTCCAAGCGCCAGCAGTGATGAAAGTCTTGAAACCTTCGGCAATGGTGGTGAAGCTTGAAGAAGCCCAGCCGCTTTCAGTGTCGTCACAGATGCCCTTCACTTGCCATTCGTATTCAGTATTAGCAGTCAGGCCTGTGAGTTCGTATGAATTGGCAGTGGTGGTGATGTCTGCAGACCATTCGCCAGCAGGAGTAGTTCCAAAAACGGTTTCCAACGAGGCAGTGGTCACGAACACACCGATATTCTCTTGCGGGAACGAAGCGTCAACGCCTCTCATGTAGAAGGTAAGGGTACCACCCAATTCCACATCGGGGATAATCAGCCAGTTGTCGGGAGTCAAAGCACCAACGCCTGATACCCAGCTTTCAGATGACATGCAATAGCTGCCATTTTGATAGCCCTCGCTGAAACTGACACGAGCCCAGCTGTAACCATCACCATCATAGTCAACGCCTTGCCAATCTGACGGGACGCTGCTCTCGAAACCTTCATTAACGACTTCTTCACTGTTGGCATTGGTCACCACGATATCGTCAATGGCAACTCTGAACATGTCAGACACATTGTAGTGGCGGATGGCGATATTACCAGTGCCGCTATAATCGCTTAGGTCGAAGGTGTATTGGGTTAAGGTAGCGGTGCCAATGATATCCTCGCCCACTTGTTCCCACAAGTTAATGTTGTCGTGGGCAGCGGTTCTGTATTGCAGCACATAGCTGTCGTTGTCGCCAGTCCAGTTCAACACGGCGCTGGTGGTGCCGATATTGGTGGCCTCGAGGCCTGAAGGCTTAAAGCATCCAGAGGCAACTTCAAAAGTGAAGTCATCCACTACGAGGTAATACTGGTAGTTGGAATAGTAGTTAACGGCCACATATTTGGTGCCAGCCGGCATGATTTCCTCAAACAGCGTCCAGTCGGTGACATCAGTTTCGACAATATCATATTCCCAAGTGAAAGCGCTGATGTCATTGGTAGTGGTGGAATAACCAACCTTGAATGATTCATTACCATAGGAAGAAGGTCTGTTGTAGTAGAACGAAACCAAAATTGCACTAGTGGTGTTAAACTCAGGAGAAATGAGATATTGGTTGTAGTCCGAAGCTTGAGAATAGGAAGAGAACATGAAGACATTGTTACCTTCTTCGTATTGCATGACTCCAAGATTGCCTTCATTAGCAGTGTTGTTGCTGATGGTGGTCCAACAGTTGAAATCTTCGGTTTCGAAACTGTGAGTATAAGGCAGGTCGAATGCTTCGCAGTCAGTGAAGAAGCTTTGAGCATTGGTCCAAGCGCTCTGTTCGTCACCGCAGTCAGCCTGTACCCTCACGGTGTATGACGTGGCAAGTTCAAGGTCTTTCAGTGTGTAGGGGCTTCTGACGCCACTGGTCACCGTGCCGTTCACATCAATGTTATACGAGCGGGCTTCGCCATCCCAAGTCACGGTGGCTGTGGTGCCGCCTTCGTAATTCACAGCAAGGTTGGTAGGCTTGGCGCAGCTGCCTGCAGCCTCAAAGGAGAAGTCATCAAGGTAAAGATAAAATGCATCATTATAGACGTACTTGATGGCAATGCGCTTGGTGCCAGCCGGGAAAGAATTGGTGTATTCTTGCCAGCTTGTTGAAGCGGTAATAATGTCGCCAAATGTAAAGCGATCGACATCGGTAGTGCTCTCGTCAGTGGTATAACCGACATAGAATTGCTCGTCACCATAGGTGCTGCTGTATTCCTTGTACCAGAAGGATACATCAACGCCTCTGTCGCCACCAGTGAGTACCGGTGAAATCAGGCTTCCTGACTGCTCGGAATACTGGAACCTAAAGCCATAACTACCTGAATAGGCAGCCGCGTCGTTAATGCCAGAGGAAGAACTTGTAACATTAGCAATCCAGCCATCAGTAGCCAGGTTGTTGTCTTCGAAGCCGTAGCTATACGGCAGCGTTTGCCCGGCAGGAGCCTTGCTATAAACTAAGGTGAAGCGACCTTCATCGTCAGTAGTCTCAGCGTTGAAGGTGTAGCTCGGGTTGGCGAGCAGGTCGATGTCGGCGCGGCTCATGTTGTCGATGAGGTGGAGTGAGCTGAACTCACCAGCTTGGTTGTCGAAGCTGAGGGTGTATGAGCCATTCTCGGCGGCGCGGAAGTTCAGCGGCAGCTCACCATTGTTTGCTGCGTAAACCACTGCGTAGTCCTCATCGCCTTGCGGGATGTAGAGCTTGGTGCTGGTCTCGTGGAGTTGGAACTTAGGCAGTGTACGGCCTTCGCCGAAGCGAACCATGGCGCGGTCGATGACATCACCACGGCCTTGGCTGATGTTGAACACGAACTTGTCACCCGTGTTGGCTGGAGCTGTGGTGGTGAAGGTCATGGTCTCGTTGTTGGTTTGAGCGATGACGAAGATGCCTTGCAGGTGTTGGATATCATTGCCATCGTAAGGCAGGATCTCGTTGCCGTCAGTCAAAACGTAGAAGTCACGGCCATCCTCAATATAGGCGACTTCATAATAGGGGTTGCCCACGAGGTTCCAGCCGGGGAAGTGAGGAGCGTTGTCGTCTTTCACCAAGGTGACGGTGCCGTTGCCCGTGTAAGCAGCGCCTGAGAGCTCGAAGTCAACAGTGTCCTTGTAGGCGTAAAGGTAACCCATTTCAGGAACAAGGTTGAAGTGTCCGTTGTCGGCATTGTCTTTCCAGTTCTGCCATTCGTTTTCTTGAGCTTGGTCGAAGAAGTAGAGGTCGAAGTCGCCAGTGGTCATGTCATGGTTAGTGAGATCCACGGTGACGGGTGAGGCGATAAGGTAGTAGTGGCTGGCACTGTTGTCGTCGCCGTAGCCGTTGATGGAGAGGGTGTAGGTATCAGCAACAGGAGTCTCGTCTTTCACATAGAGGAAGACGGGATGCTGGCTGGCTGAACTATAGCAGGCGAACAGAATGCTACTGTTGTTAAACTGCATCACATTGCGGGTATTGTTGCTATTTGAAGCAACCACACTGGCAACACCGGTTTCGGCGTCGATGGAGATTTCCCAATCGCCATTATAATTTTCATCAAGTGCGGATTCTGTTTTCAGATAGTTACTATTGCTGCTGGCTGCATAGAGGTAACCGGGATCTATGGCATCGTAAATGGAGTAGAAACCTTCTGTTGCTAAGCTGCTGATAGTAAACTCATGGACATAAGCGCCAATTGCTGGGGTTGCATAGGCCGTTGTGCCATTGAGGGTGATTTCATAAGCATATCTGTTGTTGCCCTTGTCATTGCCCATTGCATAGTAGACACCATTGGCTTGACCAACGATGATATAGTTTTTGCCTGGTTCAATGGTTGTGGCCAGCGTATAGGTGGCCTCATCTGGAGCTTCTGAAGCAGTGGCGTTTAATGTGGCGTTGAATGCCGGCATGGTGAAAGTATAGACACCAGGGGTTGAGGTCGCTGCGACGGTGGCCGTCTGGCCGCTTTCCTCGCCAACAACGGTAATGCCGTCCAAAATATACCCTTCCTCAACATTCACGGTCAAAGTGATTTCTGTTTCCTCTTCAATATCGTCATTCTCACCGTTTGTGAGAACGCCGTCCGTTCCATAGGCCACGGTGAAAGTGATATGATCAGGATTGCCAACGGTTAAAGTGTATTCGTCGTGTTGGACGGTAGGACGCTCAAACTCAACGAGGTAGTTGCCTTGGGCAAATTCCTTGATATTGTTGTAAATCACCACATTGCCATAAATGGTGACAATGTCACCCACCTGGATGTCATTCACGGAGGTGAAAGCAGCGTTTTCTAAGCCTTTGCCTTTGTAAACCTCAAGTTGGTTGGTGGTTTCGCCGTCAACAGAGATGTAGTAGGTAAGGGTACCGTTGCTCAAACTGGTCGGGGCGGTGGAAACGATGCCGTGGACATAGATGCCGTTGGCGGGATATTCATTGAAATCCAAGGCTTGGGTCACCGTGTAAGGATTGTCTTGTGAGTTGATGTGATAGGTGGCGGTGGCAACAGCACTTGCCTCATCGTTGGCGTAGGCGATGGCTTTGATGGTAGTGGTTTGGCTCACTGTGATAGCACCGTTGTAAGGAGTGCTTTCGTCGGTAGGCATAGTGCCATCAAGGGTATAGAAGATGTCAACATCGGGGGTTTCACAGCTAATGGTCACAGTCTGAGTATCAGCGTAGGTGCCAGCGACGGGGCTGAAGGTAGGAGCCTCGACAGTGACTTCAGGATGGGTCAATGAAATCAACTGGCAATTTTGATCAAACTCATAGATGTTATTATGTTTCTTCAAATTACCATAAACTACGACGACATCGCCCACAGCGACCTCTGAAGCATTAGCGTTATCACTACTTACGCAGCGGTAGGCTTGCAGGAATTGCTCGTCACCCTCTTCATCAACAAAATTGAAGGTGATATTGTTGTATTGTGTACTCCATGCTGTTGGAATAGCAGAAACGATACCGGTAGCATACACGCCCTGTGTTCCGGTATTAGCGTCAATGGCCTCATGTGCTTGGGCTACAGTGTAAGGATTGTTCACAGTGCCGGGGGCGTTGGGGTCGCCGGCTTGAGTAATAATAATATTCTTAGTTGCGGTTTGATTGTCGTAAGTATAGGTCAGGACAACCGTTGCGGTGCGTTCTGAAACTGAGGGGTTGGCCGTAGTAGTAAAACCAATCTCAAAGAATTCATCTGCTTGATCGTAGGTGAAGTCCGAAATCCAGCTGGCTTCTGTAGATGCGCTGATTGTTCCCTCAACGTAGTTTTCAATTTCACCTTCGATAAGACCGGAAGTGGCATTATAGGTGAGATTAACATTGTCAGCTGCTATTGAAGGATCGGATGTACCACCTAAATCAACAGTAACAACAATCAGAGTAGCACGTACTTGAGCGCCGGAAGCGGTGAATGAAACTTCTTGAGCACTACCTGTCCATGTACCGTTATTGCCATTGGTTGTCCAACCAGTTTGTGTGGCAAAACCACTGGCAGCATAGTTAGAAATACCCGTAAAAGCAATTTGGGTGATGGCACCTTCGGCAACAGAGAATGTCGTCACAGAATTCTTGTACATACGATATTCTGAACCGTTTCCGAGAATGCCGCTTGAACAAGAGAATGTAACTCCGCTCTTTGTAATAGAGCCTTCACCCTGTGAGGTGTTATTCGAATCCTTATCCTTTGTGGCATCAAATGTTACTTTGGTAGGGTCGCTATCAGTAACGGTCATAGTATATTCGGCAGAAGAAGACAAATATACGCCTGATTGTCCAGCATAAGAAGCTGTGAATTTGACAGAACCAGCGCCAACGAGAGTAACAACGCCAGTGTTTGCGTTGATAGTAGCAACACCATTGTTGTCACCGCTCCAAGCAACGGTTGCACCTGATACTGCAGTGCCATTAGCAGTAACAGTTGCTGACAGAGAACCAGCACTGGTACCAGTATAAACATCGGTATTTGTGATACCTGAAGCATCAATGGTTGTTGTTGTGGCAACAGCAGAAGAGCCACTTGGCTCCCAAGTAATTGTTATCGATGTCAAATACATCGCACCATTAGCTGAACGCAAACCGACAAAATTATAATCACCTGAAACTGTCAGTTCTCCCGTTGCATGTTGGCCATCAAATGTAATCGACCCCAATTTCGTTCCTTGATTTGAGGTATTATACAAATCTGATGCTGCTGAATAAGCAGTATTCTTACCATATATGTCTAAAACACGGTTCTCAGCTGTGGCCGGATTCCACTCTACAGAAATTTTCTTAAGCTTACCGCCAGAAGTGGTAGTAACGATACCAGAGCTACTACTACTTCTTAGTTGGATAGAAGTATTGCCTCCGGCACTATTTCCTGCATATACAGCACTTGAAGTTGATGTCTTTCCAGACCAATTAGAATAGGAACTTGATGTTATTCCTGTCCATGTTCGATTAAGGACATCATCCACAGTAGCTGCCTTCACTGTCCCAGCTAGGGCGGTGGTCATTACGGCTACGAGCATGCCGACGCGCAGCCAAAACTTGTTGAATAGATTTTTTTTCATTGTGATAAAGTTTTTAAAATGTTATGAAATATGTTGTTTGATTGTCGTCGTAATGACCGAAGGGGGTAAGAACAAGCAGCTACAGCGTGGGGTTGAGGGTAGTCGGAACCTGAACTTTATCCAAATCGCGCACAAAGGTACTTCTTTTTGCGGTTCATGCAAAGAAAAGGCATATTTATTTTCTTTAAAAAGAAAAAAAAGGAGAATTTGGTTTAATAACAGGGGATATCGGACTTGGTGGTTTAGCCTGGGACACGAGGTCTCTGAAAAATCAAAATGTCAATATTTCTGCCTTCTCGCTTTCTTTTTGCTATTTTTACACGAAATTTTTACGGGCGCAAAATGGGGAAATTGGGGCCGGAAAACGCGGCGTTTGCAGACTTCGCAGGCGGCGTTTGGAAACTCCGCAGGCGATGTTGGCAATTTCCGCAGGCGGCGTTTGGATTTTCCGCTGCCTGCGTTGGCGGATTTCTACAGCCGAAAATGGCATTTTTAGCGATGAAATGGGGTGTTTTTGCTATCTGGAGTTGTCAATCCGAGCATCGAACATTGGTCTTCGGGCATTGACCAT
>JAEEGJ010013262.1_pt1 | contig 20066 bp, 24 predicted proteins | sample 8958761 | NCBI WGS metagenome assembly JAEEGJ01 (sample SAMN16246546, study PRJNA631951) | gut metagenome | biome: gut microbiome; feature: rumen; material: RS-attached | host: Bos | place: Iran: Karaj | collected 2018-10 | reverse complement strand
AAGAAATACAACAAGGGCAATAGAAAGTCCAAGAAGCATGAACTGTCTTCTGACTATTCTCTGACGTCTTATCTTGTTCTTCTGAATTCTGATCTCGCTTACGCTGTTATATCTGGGATTGTTATAAAGACTTGCTGCTGCTCTCATTGCCTCGCTCATATCTCCACCTCTCAGGAAACCAAACAAATGTTACGAACAACTGTTCTGATATAAATATATCGAACATATTTTCTGTTGTCAACACTTTTTTCGAACATATTTTCCGAACAAACATTTGCATTTTGTTTCAGACATGTGCTATACTAAATTAAGAAAACAGTAGTCAGGAGGAGTAAATATGCCAAAAGGAAAGATTTCACCCAAGCAGCAGGAAATTCTCGAGTATATTAAAGAGCAGACTCTTTCAAGAGGTTTCCCACCGGCTGTACGTGATATATGCAAGGCAGTTAATCTTAAATCCACATCTTCCGTACACTCTCATCTGGAAACCCTTGAGAAGAACGGATATATCAGAAGAGATCCAACCAAGCCCCGTGCCATTGAGATCTGTGACGACGGTTTTAATATGGTCAGAACCGAGATCGTCAGCATTCCTGTTGTAGGACAGGTAGCTGCCGGAACTCCTATTCTGGCTGAGGAGAATATAGATTCCTACATCCCTATTCCTGCAGAGATGTGCCCTAAGGGAGCAGATGCTTTTATTCTGAATGTTAAGGGTGATTCAATGATAAATGCAGGTATTTACAACGGTGACAAGCTCTTTGTCCAGGTTTGTAATACTGCCAAGAACGGTGATCAGGTAGTTGCTCTGATTGACGATTCGGCAACGGTCAAGACTTATTACAAGGAGAAAGATCACATAAGGCTTCAGCCTGAGAATGATACCATGGATCCTATCATAGTTAATGATTGTCAGATCCTGGGTAAGGTATTTGGAGTTATGAGATTTTATTGATATCAGAAATATAATAATGGGCCGGACTTAATTATTAAAAGTCCGACCCATTTTCTTTTATTCTTAGGGTTAATTAAGATCAGCAGTATCAATCTGCTTACCATCTCTCCATATTCTCTCAAGATCATAGAACAGTCTGTTCTCACTGTCAAAAACATGGACAACAATATCACCGAAATCAAGAAGGATCCAGTTTGCGCCTTCATAGCCCTCTACATTCTTGGTCATGTATCCTGCTCTTCCAAGCTTCTCCTGAACGTTATCAGCAAGAGCCTGAACCTGGTTTCTGTTGGTTCCGGCAGCAATGATGAAGAAATCACCAAGAGTTGAAATCTCGCTTATATCGATCACGCGGATATCCTCACCCTTTCTGTCTTCAAGAGCATCAACCGCCATAGCGGCCATTTTCTTTGAAACTTCAATATCTGACATGTAAACCTCTTTCTTTATTTGTAGAATTTTTTATAGAATTCATAGGCGTTCATAGTCGCCTCATCAACTTCTTTTCCGATTGTCTTAAGATAGATCACGGAATCATGCAGAATATGTGCAAGACACTTGTCGAGGTCGGTAAATGCCTCTTTTCTTATCTCAGCCATATTCTCAAGCGGTCTTCTGTTTGGCTCAATGAAGTCGGCGATATATACGATCTTCTCGAGAAGAGTCATATCCTCTCTTCCTGTGGTATGCCATCTTATGGCACCAAGAATCTCGGGATCATAGACATCGTACTTTGTTCTGGCCAGATACATACCGACTTTTGCATGTAAAAGAGAATGGTTCTTTCTCTCTACTTCTGTTATCTCGATATCATTCTTTTCACAGATCTTGATCTGTTCTTCATGAGTCATACACTTTGCGCAGTCATGAAGATATCCTGCGATAAGAGCTTTCTCGATATCAGCGCCGTACAAAAAGGCCATATTGGCAGCTGTATATGCCACTCCCAGGGTATGGTCAAATCTGTCGGGTTTAAGTTCATTTTCAAGCTGCTTGCGCAGTTTCTGAGACACTTCGATTATCTTCATCTGTATAATCCCTTTATGCACATAAATTCAATACACTCATCAGGTAAAAGATATCTTACAGATCTTCCTGTTTTTACACGCTGCCTTATATCTGTTGACGAAATGTCAATCCTGTTAAAGGTCATAATCCTGATATCCGCACCGAATCTTGTATTAAGCTCACGTCTCTTTCTGTCGAGAGCAGGAAGATCGTCCTCTTCTCTGACTGCAGCAAGAATTACGCAGGATTTCAAGAGCTCATCTGCCTTATACCAGGAATCAATACCGATTATTGAATCTCCGCCGAGAATAAGATAAAGTTCATCGCCGGGATACATAAGCTTAAGCTCATTGATGGTATCAATGGTATATGTGCCTTCAGGCTTATCAATTTCAAGTCTTGAGCAGGTAAAATACGGGTTATCCGCAATTGCCATTTTCACCATCTGATAACGGGTATCGCCGCTTGAAATCTCAGTCCTGTTCTTTAAATGAGCCAGATTGTTTGGCATAAAGATTATTCTGTCCAGAGAAAACTGCTCTCTGGCAGACTCTCCAAGAAGAAGGTGTCCATTGTGAATAGGATCAAATGTACCGCCCAGTATACCAATCTTTCTGCATTCCATATTAGTGCCTCCAACATGGTATATTTTTGAGTTTACTCAGCCTTTTTAGTCTTAGGAAGGATTATCTTCGGGTCATCCTTAAAAGGTTTATATAATACAAATTTTCTTCCGATCACCTGAACAAGGTCAGATCTTGTTCTCTCAGCAACAGTGTTTGCAACTTCCTTAACATCTGCAAGGCAGTTCTTAAGCACTGTGATCTTAACGAGCTCATGTGTGTTAAAGGTCTCTGCAATTGCGCTGGTGATCTCAGGTGTTACAGTGGCTTTTCCAATCTGGAAAACAGGCTCAAGGTCAGCAGCAAGTCCCTTTAAATAAGCTCTTTGTTTACTTGTTAATGTCATTATTCTTCATCCTCATCTATTGTCTCATCATCTGCAGGAACTGTGTCTGCATTTCTGTAGTACTCAAAACTGTAGCCATACATTCTTACAGTATCGCCTTCCTGAATGTGAAGGCTCTCAAGCTGATCGAGAATTCCTGTGTCTGCAAGGAATTTCTGGAAGAACGCAAAGCCCTTCTCGGATTCAAGGTTTGTATAACCAAGCATTTTCTCGATCTTAGGGCCTTCTATTACATATTCAGCCTCATCCTGATCGTAGTAAACAGAAAATGCCTCATCAGCTTCTGTAGCCATATCTTCAGGGAAGAATTCCTGCTCGAAGGTAATAGGTTTGTCCTCAATCTCAGAAAGGGTCCTACTTACATAGTATAACAGTTCCTTGATACCTTTTCCAGTTAGTGTGGAGGTTGCAAACACTTTTACACCGAGAGGTTCGTACTTCTCTTTGATCTTTTTTATGATCTCAGCATCCTCACCCTCAGGAAGCATATCTACCTTATTTGCTGCAATAACCTGGATTTTCTTGGTTATATCTGCGTTGTAGTTCTTAAGCTCATTGTTAATAGCTTCCAAATCCTCAAGAGGATCTCTGCCTTCTGTTGAAGCTGCATCAACAACATGGATCATCATTCTGGTTCGCTCGATATGTCTTAAGAACTCATGTCCAAGTCCTGCGCCTTCTGAAGCTCCCTCAATGAGTCCGGGAATATCTGCTACAACAAAGCCCTTAGCACCATCAAGATCTACAACACCCAGCATTGGAGTAAGCGTTGTGAAGTGATAATTGGCAATCTTGGGCTTAGCGTTTGAAACCTTCGAAAGGAAGGTTGATTTTCCAACATTAGGGAATCCAACAAGGCCCACATCAGCGATTACCTTTAGCTCAAGTAAAACCTCAAGCTCAATAGCCGGCTGACCGGGCTGTGCATACTTAGGTGCCTGCATGGTAGAGGTGGCATAGTGCATGTTACCGTTTCCGCCTTTTCCGCCCTTTAAGATCACAGCTTCCCTATTATCACCGCTCATATCTGCGATAACTTTACCGCTGGTTGCTTCTTTTATAACAGTTCCCTCAGGAACCTTTATGATAAGGTCAGCTCCGTTTTTACCATGGCAGCGCCTTTTATTTCCGTTTTCACCGTTTTCAGCTTTATACTTGCCGCCGTAATGGAAGTCTGAGAGCGTGTTTATACCTTCATCCACTTTAAAGATGATGTCTCCGCCCTTTCCGCCGTCTCCTCCATCAGGACCGCCGTTAGGAACGTATTTCTCCCTTCTGAAAGAGATATGTCCGTCTCCGCCTTTTCCGCTCTGTATAAAGATTTTAGCTTTATCTACAAATACTGGCATATTAGTACCTCAAAATACAACTAGTTAAAAATAGGCTTCAAACAAAAAGTTTGAAGCCTGTCTTTTGCAAAAATTACTTATTCTCTACAGCATAAACGCTGGCCTGTTTCTTATCTCTGCCCTTGCGCTCGAATCTAAGAACACCATCAACAAGTGCAAATAATGTGTCATCGCTACCGATTCCAACATTAACACCAGGATGAATGTGTGTTCCACGCTGTCTGTATAAAATATTTCCGGCCTTCACGAATTGTCCATCAGCTCTTTTTGCTCCAAGTCTCTTGGATTCTGAATCTCTACCGTTCTTGGTTGATCCAACACCCTTCTTATGAGCAAAAAATTGAAGGTTCATATTCATCATGACTTATTCCCTCCTAAATTTAATGTTCAAATACTTCTTACCATACTGCTCGAATATACTGTTGACGCCAAGCTCAAAGGATTTTAGTAAAAGATCTGCCTCATGTGAAGGAGTATCTTTAAATTCCAGTCTGAGTATTGCTCTATCCTCATCACAGGTGGCTACTATTCCGTCCTCAGTAAATTTCTCAACTGAGTTCATGGTGTTGATCATAAGAACCGATATTGCTGCGCAGACGATGTCTTCACCTGCATCTGCAAATCCTGCATGTCCCTTACTCTCAATCCATTTGTAATTGCCATCTGAAGATTTAGTTATCGTTATTGTCGTCATCTGTATAGTGTCAGTAAAAATTACATTGTGATCTTGTCGATCTTAACAAGTGTGAATGGCTGTCTGTGACCGTTCTTCTTGTGATAGCCAGTCTTTCTCTTGTACTTGTAAACGATGACTTTCTTGCCACGGCCCTGCTCAACTACTGTTGCGCTAACCTTTGCTGAGCTTACATCGCCAGCAACCTTAAGTGTGTTGTCATCACTTACTGCAATAACATTATCAAATGTTACTTCTTTTCCAGGCTCAACTTCGAGCTTCTCAACTCTGATCTCGTCGCCCTCGGAAACTTTGTACTGCTTACCACCAGTTACAATAATTGCGTACATAAGTTACCTCCTTCTTCAAAAAACTCGCTAACTTCGGCGGGGTTTGGGCCCACTTCGGCCTAGTTAAGCGGCATACCATGATATATTAGCATCCATTTTCTGCATTGTCAACAGTTTCATTGTGATTTTGTAATATTTCTTTTAATGATTTATCGTTTTTATTCCTGGTGAGCTCTATTATGCCAAGGCCGGTAATATCAATAAATTCAGTATGTACCGGATCCTTTGACGCCAGTCTCTTAACTGCATCACACAGATTTTCGTTGTCCTGATCAGCCTTCATGTTAATGAAATCTATAAGTATCATTCCGGTAAGATTTCTGAGTCTGATCTGCCTGAATATCTCTTCTGCCGATTCAAGATTAACCTTGGCAGTTATATCTTTTTTCCCTGTAATAGCTTTACCGGTATTCACATCAATTGCGTTGAAACTCTCGAGCTGCTCTATTACAAGAAAAGCACCTGATTTAAGCCACACCCTGTTGTATAAGAGCTTTTCGATATCTCTTTTAAGGTCATAAATGATCGATTCTGTAAGGACACCGTATTCTTCAATGCGTCTTGATTTCAGGAACGCTTTGGCTTTTTCAATGTGGAAATCAACATCTGAAAAACTGCTTCGATAAAGGCAAGAAAAAAGAGTTCTGCTTCTTGCTGCGCTCATGATATCTGCAATCTGGTCAAGGCATGAAGAAATATCAGCTGTGATTATATCTTCTGCTTCTAAAGGATCAAGATCCATAGCGTCAGTCCTGATGATTATTCCAAAATCTCTTTTGCCAAGTTTATCAGAATATGATTCAACAAGAGTCTGGTATCTGCCTTTAATACCATATACAAGTCGTCCTCTGACGTCTTCCGGCAGCTTAAGTGACGCACCCACGCCTTTTCTGCCCATTGTGACAACGCAGTATTTGCCGGGGATTGCGATTGATGAAGAAAGCTTGGCTTTCTTAGTCTTTATCGGTGCAGCTTCTACCTGAAGGACAATCTGATCGCCGGTTCTGATCTGCGATGAAGACTCTATTAGCCTGTTGATCACGCATTCTGGTGCCAGATTTTTAAGCGACACGTACCCTGTCTCATTGTCCTGATATCGCACAAAGGCAGAGCCAATATTGTTTAGCACATTTTCAACTCTGCACAGATAAACATTATCAAGCACAGAGTCGTGTATGACGGAAAGAAATTCTAGCTTATTTTCTATATATGCGCTGACAACCTGATGATCAGCGTAGTTTGAGATAAAGATATCAGCCATTTAAGTAAAATCTCTCGTTTATATCAGTTGATATGAATGGCTCAATATAGACTTTGCCATTCTCTTCGAAATCCCTGTAAATATCAACACGATGAATATCCAGTGAAACCGTATTAAACTCTTTTCCGATAGACTTGAAGAAGTAATCGAACAACAGAGTTGGCTTTAATGTAACCTTGCTGCTCATCATAAGGAGTATATCAAGCGAATCGTCCGTAAATGAGTAATCCAGGATCATCGGCTTCATGTCGATTTCTTTTTCGCCACTCTTGGTCTTCTTGATCGCAGGAAGCGTGTCTTTTGCCAGATATTTCTTCATCTCGCTGATCCAGTCAAAGTCGGGCTTTGAGGTTTCTCTGAATTTCAGATGATATTTGGCGGCATAGGAAGTGGTCATTGCTTTTTCTTCGCGTTCAGGAAGTTCAGCAATACCTGTGATCTTTATACCCTCATTCATGACGTTGTTGAGGCTGTTCATGATATCCTCTGTGCTTGTCATGGAATTTACAGTCATATCAAGGTATTCACCGTCGCTGGTAGCACCTACACTAAGGGGCTGCGCAAAAGATAACACCTGGTGTGGGCTAAAGCCTTCAGAATACTTGATGTCTATATTGGCTCTGCGAATAGCCTTCTGGAAATATCTCATGACATCCAGATGACCTATGAACTTTATGGGGCCGTTTTTTGAAAATTTCAAACGTAATTTAATCATTAGTTTCTCTTCTCCATGCAGACTCCAACCTGATAAGTTCCGGCGCCGCATCCAAGGCAGCCCTGTCTGCAGTTTGTTGATGGTTTGCCTGCAAGGGCGTTCTTCCATTCCCTTAAAAGAAAGGCTTTTGTTACTCCGCAGTCAATGATATCCCAGGGGAATATCTCATCATCGGACCTTTCTCTTGTGGTGTAGAACAGCGGATCAATACCGCATTCCTCAAAGGTCTCCATCCATTTATCGAAGTGGAAATACTCGCTCCAGGCATCGTACATGCAGCCCTTTTTATAGGCCTTTAGAATAACCTGTGAGAGCCTTCTGTCTCCTCTTGCGAAGATTCCCTCCATCATGCTGGCGTCAGTCTCGTGCCAGTTGTATTTGATATGTTTCTGATTGAGCTGAGACATAATGCCTTTTCTGGTCTTGTTGGCCTTGTCCAGGAACTCCTCTTTTGTATTCATTGGTGCCCACTGGAAAGGTGTAAAGGGCTTTGGCACGAAGAATGAGGTACTTGCAACAATATCAATTGTTCTGCCGCCTCTTTTCTCCTTTGGCACGGTCTCAAAGTACTCAACTGCAACCTTGTTAGCAATGTCGCCGATTCCATAGATATCTTCATCAGTCTCTGTCGGAAGTCCCAGCATGAAATACAGCTTAACCTTATTCCATCCGCCTAAAAACGCCTCGTGTGAGCCACGAAGGATATCTTCCTCAGTCAGGCCTTTGTTGATAACATCGCGCATTCTCTGGGTTCCGGCTTCAGGTGCAAAGGTCAGAGAGCTCTTTTTAACATCCTGAACCTTGCTCATAACATCCAGTGAGAACGCATCGATTCGTAGTGATGGCAAAGAGATATTTACCTTCTTGTCACTGCAATTCTTGATCAGGAAATCTATAAGCTCAGGCAGCTGTGAATAATCGCTGGAGCTAAGTGAACTGAGTGAAATCTCCTCATATCCGGTGTTATTGAGCGCCTCGATGGCAAGCTCTTTTAAATGCTCAACATCTTTCTCTCTAAGTGGCTTATAGAGCTGTCCAGCCTGGCAGAATCTGCATCCTCTGATGCATCCCCTCATGATCTCCAGTACAACTCTGTCCTGAGTGATCTTGATATATGGGACAACAGGCTTTGTAGGATAAAACTCTTTTGAAAGCTCTGTGCACATTTCTTTTTTGATAACTGTTGGTATGTCATTATATTTGGGCTTGAATGCTGCAACAGTGCAGTCTTCGTTGTAGGATACCTCATAGAACGAAGGCACATAAATACCCGGGATCTTGGCAGCAGCGTGTAGAAAATCCTCTCTGGATACGCCATCTGCGCGGGATTTCTTATAAAGATCAAAGAGCTCGCGATATCTGGTTTCACCTTCGCCAATATAGAAAATATCAAAGAATTCAGCTATGGGCTCTGCATTATAAGTGCATGGACCGCCACCGATCACAATCGGATGCTCCCAGGTTCTGTCCTCTGTCTTGAAAGGAATCCCTGAAAGATCAAGAACCTGCAAAATGTTCGTATAGCACATCTCGTATTGCAGCGTAAATCCAAGGAAATCAAAATCTTTAACAGGATCCTGTGATTCCAACGCAAAAAGAGGAATGTTCTGTCTCCTCATCAGTGCATCCATGTCCATCCACGGAGAATAGACACGCTCGCACCATACATCTTCATAGGAGTTGAACATTCCGTAAAGTATCTGTATGCCCAGATGAGACATTCCTATCTCGTAGACATCAGGAAAACAGAAGGCAAATCGAATATCGACCTGCCCCTTATCCTTTACCACGCTGTTGACCTCGTTGCCTATGTATCTCTCAGGCTTTTCTATGGTCAAAAGAGCCTCATCTGATAATGCCAAATTATAATTCATATTTCATTCCTTTATCGTCTTGACAGTTCGTCGGTTATATCCTCCCAGCTGACATTTTTGACAGCCATAAGGACCATCATATGATACAGGAAATCGCTCATTTCGTAAACCACTTCATTTTCGTTTGGATTCTTGGCGGCTATAACCATCTCTGTGGCCTCTTCGCCGACCTTTTTAAGGATCTTGTCAATGCCCTTCTCGTAGAGGTAATTGGTGTAAGAGCCTTCTCTGGGGTGCTCTTTTCTGTCTTTTATGACATCAAATACTGAGTCCAGAACTTTTTGAGGATTCTTTTCTGAGTAATCCTTTTTCGCAATCTCATTGAAGAAGCATGAATAGCTTCCTGTATGGCATGCGGCGCCGATCTGTTTAACCTTGGCAAGTATTGTATCCAGATCACAGTCAGCAGTAAGACTCTTAACATACTGGAAATGAGAACTGGTCTCGCCTTTTACCCACAGTTCTTTTCTGCTGCGGCTGTAATAAGTCATTTTGCCGGTCCTGAGGGTCGCGTTATAGGCTTCCTCATCCATGTAAGCCAGCATGAGCACCTGATCAGTTCTGTAATCCTGCACGATTACGGGCACCATACCATCAGAATTCTTCTTGAGCTGTTCCCAGTTAAATGCAGGTTCTAAGGCATTTATACGGTATCCTTTTTCTGTTAAAAGAGCTTTAATTGCATTTACTTTATCGGCGCAGCCGTTTACATCTGATCCTGCAATTGAGTCAATGAAATCAAACTTGAAAAAAAGTTCCTCAGGTCTTTCCTGGAATAATGGCTCATCACTGTTTAAAACAACTGTCTGTGAAATGCCAAAAGCGTTGTCTGTTATCTGGTCTGAGCTGTCTGCAATCTGCATGGTTTCACAGGCATATTCAAGAACAAGGTTTTTATTAGCTTTAAGGGTATCAGCATTTTTGTAGCAGATGACTATCTTATTCTTGCCGAATTTATCTGATACTTCCTTCAGGATGTCTACATTGTCCTCTCTTGAGAAATCCAGAGCAGCTTTCTTGCAGCCAGCATAGAGAAGTTTTTTGACATCTTCCATTTTCTTGATGTTTCCGGCACCGGTAACAGGTACATCAGCAGCTTTACAGATCCTCTTGATGGTGTCTATAGCTTCTTCGTGGGCCTTGTCATCACCTGCGGGGGACATATCAAAGACGATTATCTCATCCACATTGTCGTCGGAGAGCTGACCTGCATATTCTGCAGCATCAAAAGCAACAGCCTTATCACTTGCAAAATTCTTCATTGCCCTGCCGTTTTTCAGATAAATTGTGCCAATAATCTTACGAATCTTATCACTCATATCAAAGTACTCCCTTTGTGCTAAGCACATCACTTATTCTTGGGTCATAGGATGAAGCCTCGTCAAGAGCCTTGGCGAATGCCTTGAACAGTGCTTCAATCTTGTGGTGGTCATTGGAGCCGTGTATAACCTTAAGGTGCAGATTCATGGCTGCAGAATAGGAAACAGAATAAAAGAATTCTTTGACCAGCTGTGTATCGAAGCTGCCAACCATGGGACTTTCAAATTCTGCATCCATTACAAAATAAGGTCTTCCGCAGAGGTCAACTGCGCATAAAACAAGGGTTTCGTCCATAGGAAGTATCATGCTGCCGTAGCGCTTGATTCCCTTTTTATCTCCTAAAGCTTTTGAAATGGCCTGTCCAAGCACTATTCCGGTGTCCTCCACGGTGTGATGACCGTCCACCTCAATGTCTCCGTTCACAGTGACATCCATGTCATAAAAGCCGTGTTTTGCAAATCCCTGAAGCATGTGATTGAAAAACCCGATACCTGTTGATACGTTTGAACGCCCGCTACCATCGAGATTCAAGGAAACTTTGATGTCAGTTTCTTGCGTTTTTCGTGTCAGCTCCACAGCCCTTTTTTCCATAACTTGTGTCTCCTTATTGGTTATTCACAAAATCTTGTGAAATTTAATTATAAAATATATGTAAACTTGCATTTTATATACAGTTTAGAAAGTATTCTTGCAATTTTGACACACTTTGCAATGAAAACAACTGTAATTTTAATTCATTAACCAAATTGGTCATCGAAACCAAATCAGTCATTCCAAATCGCTTAATATTTTTACTCAAATCTTACTGCTATTGAATTGGCATGTGCAGTGAGTCCTTCCCTCTCGGCGAAGAGTTCAATGTCATTGTGAACCTTTTCAAGAGCCTGTCTTGAGTACGAAATAATACTTGTTTTCTTTACGAAATCATCAACAGAAAGCGGCGAGAAGAATCTTGCAGTTCTGTTGGTTGGCAGGATGTGGTTTGGTCCTGCAAAATAGTCTCCCAGAGGCTCTGAGGAGTAATCTCCAAGGAAAATAGCGCCTGCATTCTTAATTTTTGTCATTGTTTCATACGGATTAGCGGTTATGATCTCAAGATGCTCAGATGCTACTGCATTGGCAGCTTCTATCGCGTCGTCCATATTGTCTGCAACAAATATATATCCATAGTTATCAAGAGACTTCTTTATTATATCCGCTCTTGAGAGAGTCTGCAAAAATCTTTCGATCTCTTCGGAAACTTTTTCTGCTATTTCCTGTGAAGTAGTTACAAGTATTGCACTTGCCATCTCATCGTGCTCTGCCTGAGAAAGTAGATCAGCTGCTACGTAGCGTGGATTAGCTGTTTCGTCTGTGAGTACAAGAATCTCACTTGGGCCTGCAATTGAATCAATTGATACATGTCCGAAGCATGCTTTTTTTGCAAGAGCAACAAAGATATTTCCGGGACCTGTTATCTTATCTACTTTAGGGACACTTTCAGTTCCAAATGCCATTGCAGCGATCGCCTGTGCTCCACCGACTTTATAGGCTTCGGTAACACCTGCTATATCTGCAGCGACCAGAGTTCCGGGATTTACCTTGCCATCTTTTCCGGGTGGTGTGCACATAACAATTCTTTCAACACCTGCAACCTTTGCAGGAACAACATTCATAAGAACGCTGGATGGATAAGCAGCCTTTCCTCCGGGAACATAAACACCTGATATCTCAACAGGAAGAATTCTTTGACCTAAAATGCTTCCATCTTCCTTTGTGTCGATCCAGGTATTTCTCTTCTGTTTCTCGTGGAATACCCTTATATTCTCGGCACTCTTCTTCATAACTTCGATAAATTCAGGATCAAGAGCTTTATAAGCCTCTTCAATCTCCTCTCTTGTAATCTTAATGCTATTTGCATCAAGCTGGCATTTATCAAACTTAAGAGTATAGTCAAACAGTGCCTTATCGCCGTTATTTCGGATATCGTTTATTATCTCGTTTACTGTCTGTTCATACTGTGTATAGCTTCCGGGATTTCTGTTTAAAAGATTTCCCAAAAGTTCCTTTTTTGTTTCATCTGTAAGCTTAAGTGTACGCATATTATTCAAGATTCTCCTTTATATCACTGATCAGTTTTCTGATCCTCTCTGTCTCCATCTGCATGCTGACCTGGTTAACGATCATTCTGGCTGAAAGTGGACAGATCTCCTCTAAAACCTCAAGACCATTTTCCCTAAGAGTTGAACCGGTCTCTACAATATCTACGATAACATCAGAAAGATTTACAATGGGTCCCAGCTCCACAGAGCCGTTGAGCTTAATGATATCCACTGTCTGATGCTTCTTATTATAGAAATAATCCTTGGCAATATTGGGATATTTTGATGCAACTCTGATCATCTCACGGTGCTCTAAGAGCTCTTTTGCCTCGTGAGGGCCACATACACACATTCTGCATTTGCCAAAGCCAAGGTCAAGAACCTCATAAACTCTTCTGTTCTCTTCTAAGATGGTATCTGCGCCGACAATTCCAATATCAGCTGCGCCATATTCCACATAGGTTGGTACATCAGGGCCTTTTGCAAGGAAGAATTTAAATCCAAGCTCCTCGTTTGTAAAAATGAGCTTTCTGGTCTTCTTATCAAGGATTTCCTCGCACTCTATACCGCACTTTTTAAGTATTTCCATTGTTGAATTAACAAGTCTGCCCTTTCCAAGAGCAAAGGTAAGATATCTCATTTTGATTCCTCTTAAGCCTTTCTGTATATAAGTGAAACTTTTTTGCCGCTGTTCCGAAGGCTCTTTGCCTCTTTAAGGGCTTCTGCAAAGGTGTTTTCAGTGCATTCAATAGTTACTACGTCATCTTCGTGCTCGATCTCTATGTTCTGTCTGTAAAGAGCAGAAACAAGGTCATCAAGGATGATCACAAATCCTATAGCCGGAGCATCTTTGCCATACTTGCCAAGAAGGGAATCGTATCTGCCGCCCTTTGCAATTGCATCGCCGACTCCGTAGGTGTATGCACTGAAAATAACGCCTGTGTAATAATTGAATTTGCTCAGCATGCTGAGGTCAAAAGAAACGTACTGTGTAACGCCGTATTCCTTAAGAACCTGATACAGTCTCTTTAAATGAGTGATAGCTTTCAGTGATCTCTCGTTTGAAACCTGACCTTCAGCAAGATTAAGAGCTTCATCTGAGCCAATAAACTCTGAAACCTTGACGATAAGATTTTTGTACTTATCAGGTATTCCACGCTCTGTCATGACGTTTTCAGCAGCGAAATAATTCTTCTGGACTATCTGCTCTCTGATTATTTCTTCTGTCTCATCATCGATTCCGGCTTCCTCGCAGATACCCTTATAATATTCTGCATCACCTACGCTGACCTGAAAATCTTTAAGTCCCGAGCTTAAGAGTGTCTCTATCATAAGAGCTATCATCTCGGCATCTGCATAGACTGTATCATCATTGTAAAGCTCTACGCCGATGTCGTAGGTCTCTTTTAATTTGCCCTGAAGATTGGATGTGTTAAGGAATGTGTTGCCCTGATAAACTACTCTTACGGGCTTTCCGTCCTCGAGCATAACCTTTGATGCGCATCTGGCAACGGAAGGGGTGAAATCGGGTCTAAGGACCAGTGTGTTGCCTTCCTTATCAAAGAACTTATAAAGCTCTCGGGCGTCGTTGGTATTGATCTCCTGGGCGAATACGTCAAAGAATTCGAATGTAGGTGTATCAATGTCCAGGTAGCCATATGTTTTCATTCTGTTGTGAATCTTGTCGCGGATTATTAGTCTGTCGCTACACTCAGATCCGTAGATATCTCTTACTCCGTCGGGAGTGTGTAAAAGAACTTTATTCATATTTACCTCGCTTTATCAATGCACAGTGCTAATATGGTAATTCGTTATCATACAAAAGAGTGTACATTATATCAAAGAGTATGTCAAACAATTAATCTCGTTCTTCAAGATCAATTGCGAGAGCATCTAGATAAGGAATAAGGATTCCGCTGTCTCCGTGGGATCCGATGACATAATTTAGGTCAAGCTCATCGTGGCGAAAGCTCTTTCTGCCGCCGTTCTGTGCTCTGTCCCAGAACTCACGAAGTTTTCTGTAGGGCAGATAGTAAAATTCATTTAATGCTGTGAAATAAATAAGAAAGAAAGCTACTCCATCCTGCTTTTCAAAGCTTTCCATAAAGTTAACCTGATGCTGATGGATGTTTTCAAGAGAAAAGGTTTCGACTGCGCATTCCTTGGCGTCGAAGCACACAGGAATGCCCTGAACTGCACCGATGTAGTCCACGGTCGATTTCTGATCAAAGTAGGCAAGGGTTATATGCCTTGTCTCCTTCTCAATATTGATTGGTGTAATGGGGGTCGGGATCTTCTGAATAAGGGCAAGACCAAGCTCCAAATATCTCTCATTGGTCCTGTTAATCAGTTCCTCTAATGTAGATCCACGTAATCCCCTTGACTTCCAAGTTGGCATAAGTACCTCTATACAAACAAATTAAAAGCTTCTGGTAATTCAGCTATAAAAGATTTACCTGCGATTATTTCAAAAGGTGGTTCGAGTTCATTAGGGAATTCAAGCCTGTAACTGTGAAGAAGTTGATATTTTATGCCCTTATAAGGCTTTCCACCATATTTGATGTCTCCTATTATAGGATGGTTGATGCTAGATAAATGAGCCCTAATCTGATGAGGTTTACCGGTAATTAGCTCAACTTCTAAAAGTGTTACATTACCCTGAGGCTTGTATTCAAGAACTTTTATTTTAGTCTCGATATAGGAAAAATCAGGCTTATGAGGATTTTTTTCAAGAATTGTGACTTTGTTACTACACTCATCCTTATGAAGATAGCCCTTGAGGTAAATATCCTCATCAAGTTTGCCTCTGACTATTGTACGATAGTACTTACCTACACTCCTGTCCTTGATTAGCTCATTCATCTTTCTGGCGCCAACAAGGGATTTTGCGCAGATAACAAGGCCGCTGGTATTGCGATCGAGTCTGTTGCAGATTGATGGTCTGTAGGTTTCAAGACTCTCCCTTGTGACTTCGGCCTTATCCAACAAATATTCAATGAGCCATTCATTAAGGCTGACGTCATTTTTCTCCGATTTCTGAGATAATACTCCTGCAGGTTTATTTACAAGAACAATATTGTCATCCTCATAGACTACAGGAAGTTCACCTAGTGCCTTTGTGGCCTTGCTAAAAGAGCTCTCAGCAGCCTTCTCAGTTGCAGCCCCACCCTTAAACTTATCCAGCGTATCATCAGCAAAAAAGATCCTGATGACATCGCCTTCTTTAAGCTTATCTGTGCCATCGGATTTCTTGCCGTTGAGGGTTATATTCTTTTTCCTGAGCATCTTATAGATAAAGCCCATGGAAGCTTCCTTGAGATAACTGTTAAGGAACCTGTCCAGTCGCTTATCCTGCTCATTTGCTCCAATATGTATCTCTTTCATCCTGAATTCCTTACAGAGAAATAGATAAAAGAATCGATGCCGGTGTCTCCTGTGTTCCAGGAACCCAGGCATCTTCTATTGCTGCGGGGTCGATATTTCTGTCATTTCTAAGATTTTCAAGCTGATCAAGCCTTTCACAGAACTTATCAAGCTTGTCAAATACCTTGATGCTGTAGCCGGAATATCCCCCCTGGGCCATCATCTTCTTGATATGTTTTTCAACGTCGCCGGGATCACCTTTTTGATCGGCCATATAACAGCAAATATTCTTATCAAGTACTGTTGAGGCTGCTACATTGAAGTTCTTGTCATAAGTGGTGATAACGTGGTCATAATGGATCAAAAGAGATCCTCTGTGCTGCTCAATCGTTGCATGATCATTATCACTGCAGCCAACAGCCTTTAAAAACATGATCATATTAACCGCGCTAAGGCCTGTAGGAAGACAAACAAGTGCAGCTATTATAGAAAGATAGTTTTTCTGGGAGCCAAAGATCAGAAGGCCTGCAACAAATAATCCAACCGCTACAGCAAGAAATATAGCCGTTCTGATAATAGCAACTTTCCTCCTGTAACCAATATAGCCAAATTCACCCTTATACTTCTTCGTCATCCTTAAATCCCCAAAAATCCTCTATATAATCGTCAGCAAGCTCTCTCTTGAGATCATCGCTGTGTCTGGAATAATCATCACTTACTGCCACAACAGTCATTCCGGCGTTCTTGGCAGCCTTAATGCCATCCACAAGGTCCTCAAAAACCAGGCACTTTTCCGGATCAACACCCAGCTCATCTGCAACCGTCAGATAAATGTCCGGTGCAGGCTTACCCTTGTGTACCTGAGTACCTGATTTCACGCTCTTGAACATATCTATAATTCCGTGAGACTTAAGCACCTGTTCGATAAGCTCTGTCGAATTACTGGATGCGATACCAAGCTTGATACCGTTTGAAATGCATCTGTCCAAAACACACGAAACGCCGTCCTTAAGCGGAACTTCATGAGTATACTTATCCCACGCCATTCTGTTCCAGGCATCGCCGATCTCTTCAATAGAATCCTCGATACCGAATCTCTCCTTGAAATAACGCGCCGTCTCAACAAAGCTCCTGCCGCCGATATCCTTTTGCAGTGTAGGCGGAGGCTCAATTCCAAAGCCACTCAAATACTCTATATCTATAGCCTTCCACATCCACATGGAATCTACCAGTGATCCGTCCAGATCAAAGATCACTGCATCATAATCACGTAAATCAATACTACTCATATAAAACTAATTCCTATCCTTTAACAGCCTTACTTCCTCTTCAGTAAGCTCCCTGTAACTGCCACATTCAAGGTCATCCCCCAGCGACAGGCTTCCCATGGAGAGCCTTCTAAGGAATACGACTTCATTTCCTACTGCTTCAAGCATTCTCTTAACCTGATGGAATCTGCCCTCATGAATGGTCAGAAGAATTACTGGATTGCCCTCCTCGTCAGCTTCTGCCTCTTCTACTTTAGCAGGCAGGGTAAAAGAGATACTGCCATCATCATTCTTATCGCCGATATCCACGCCCTTTTCCAGCTTATATTTATCCTTCTCAGAAAGAGCTTTGGCTATATGCACCTCATAGACCTTGTCTACGTGCTTTTTAGGAGAAAGCAGTCTATTTATCAGGTCGCCATCATCTGTGAGTAATAAAAGCCCTTCTGTGTCTATATCAAGCCTTCCGCATGGGCTAAGTCCTTTAACATTCTCTCCCTCAAGGAGATCTAAAACCGTCTTATTTTTGCCATCTCTGGTAGCAGAAACAACACCTACAGGCTTATTAAGCAGAAAATAATGAAACTTGGAATATGAAAGAACCTGCCCGTCAAACGTTATCTCATCATTATTCTCATCAATATGCACATCAGACTTAAGCGCAGGAACGCCATTAACAGCGCATCTGCCATTCTTTACATACTCTTTTATCTGCTTACGTGTACCAATATTTTGTTCTGAAAGAAATTTATCCAGTCTCAATATCTTTTTCCTATCAATAATTAAAGCTTCCTGTCACAGCAACCGGCTCACTCTCTGTGCACTTCTCATAGCTGTTGTATGATCTGCATACGATAACCGGATCAACAGTTCCGCTGGGCACCTTAACGTTAAATGACTGTTTATTCTTGGTCCTGTCCCACATCTGAAGCGGACAGAAATTATTGCCGCCGTCATAACTGTAACTGAAGTAAATAACAGGACTCTGAGAATCCTTGGTATCCATCTCAACAAGAATATTTCCGCTGGCGCTGTCCTGTGCAAGAACCTGAATATTACACATATCAGGGCCTGTTTCATCCTGATGAAGCTTTTTACTGGGCTTTTTAACAGTTGCATACTGGAAATTAGAGAAATCAGCGCCTGTCTGTGATGACTTAAGATGGAAATATTTCGCAATTGCTGTGGCATCTGCAACGGCGAGCTGGTTTACAAAGCTTCCTGTCTTAACCATTGATACATCATTGGTGTGGTCAAGATAAGCATGCTCAAGAATTACAGCAGGCATATTTCTTGCAACGCTGTGTCTGATGATTCCGTAGTAATCCTGTCCCTTAGAACCAAGCTTGGTCTTAACGCCCTTCTGATATAAGCCCAGCTCATTCCACTGTGAAGATACGATATTCCCGAACTCTGATCCGGCCTTGTAATAATTGCCAAATGCAGAAGTCCAAACCTCAGAACCATAGAAAAAGTGGCTTACAGATGCATTAAAGTGAATACTGAAAAGGAAATCTGCACCTACACTCTTGGCATACGCTGCTCTGTCCTCAAGAGAAGAAAACGTATCTGTGGTCCTGGTCATATAGACGGTTATTCCATCGTATTTATCAAGCTCAGCCTTAAGAGCAGTTGCCAGCTGAAGCGTAATATCTTTTTCCGTAATGCCGTTGTAGATAGCTCCTGTATTCTTCTCACCGTCACCGCCATGTCCGGGATCAATAACCACAACTACATCCTTTTTAACTGCATATGCAGTGAATTCATTACCATGGAAAAGAGCTGTGAACATAACAGCGCCTAACATCAAAAGTGAAACAATTCTTTTCATACAAAATCCCCCTAAATTCCAATACTCTCATCAATAAAGATAAAAGCTGTCGCAGAAGCGGCAGCTTGTAAATTACTGTTTTAGTTAATTGAGCATATCAAGATTGATACTGCTATCCGATCCGTCGCCACCAGGATTTTCAGTTGCAGCACTTGCAGCGGCATCATTTCCTCCGCTTACAGGTGGACGAAGGTCAGCTCTGTTGGATCTGATCACCTCGCTGTACTGGGTAAGCGCTGATAAAATGGCGTCATTCTGAGCGGATACGTCCCTGACAATATTGATGCTATTCTGTTTTACAGACTCAATTATCTCGTCATTGTGCTTGCTTGTAGCATCAATAGACTGTGAAATGATTGAATCTACGTTCGCGAGAAGCGAATCGGTATACTGAACTGCTGCAGCCTTCATCTCGTTGGCTTCCATCATGGCCTTGTCCAGGATGTCTTTTGCCTGAGATGCAGCCTGTGAAATAACCTCGTTGGCCTGTGCGTAAGCCTGCTTCATGATCTCGTGCTCGTTGATAAGATCGTTGGTGTGAGCAGTTGCTTCATCTATAAGCTCCTGAGCCTTCTTGCGGGCGTCATTGAGGATTGCTTCCTTGTTGCTGATGATCTTCTGGTATCTCTTGATCTCTTCAGGTGTCTTACTCCTGAGTTCGCGAAGGAGCTCGTCGATCTCCTCCTTGTTAACGATTATCTTGGTCTGAGATAGGGGCTGTGGTTTGCAATTGTCTATATAAGTCTCTATCTCGTCTATAAGCTGTTCTATTCTGCTGGTCATTGATGTCGTCCCCCTAAAGTTATTTGAATCCGTATTTTTTATATAGCTGATCTGCTACAAAATCAGAAACGCAAGGTGAAATATCCCCATTATAGCTTGCGATCTCTTTTACAACCGAGCTGCTAAGATACGAATATGTCAGACTCGTTGTCAAAAATACGGTATCCACCTGATCCTGCGATAAAAGCTTATTGGTCTGGGCAATCTGGAGTTCGTATTCAAAATCGGTAATAGCTCGAAGTCCTCTAATAACGATATGAATATTG
>JAEEGJ010013259.1_pt1 | contig 20068 bp, 16 predicted proteins | sample 8958761 | NCBI WGS metagenome assembly JAEEGJ01 (sample SAMN16246546, study PRJNA631951) | gut metagenome | biome: gut microbiome; feature: rumen; material: RS-attached | host: Bos | place: Iran: Karaj | collected 2018-10 | reverse complement strand
AAAGACGCCTTCATCGTCGATCATATACGGCGCGGGGATCATATAGATTTCATCGCCGTTCACATTTGCAAGAGCAATAGCTCCGCTCTCCTTCAGGATAGGCGTCAGGTCGGTCAGCTCCAGGAAGAAGCGATAGCTGTAAGCGTCCTGCTGCGAGTTAATCAGAATGCTTTCCTTGATGTTTTGACCGTATGCGTCATATTGAAGATCCACATCGGGAAGGAAATCGGGATACAGGATCGTTGACGCAAAGTTCGGGAGCTCCACCTGCTCGGCAATACTGGTCTCCTCATTATTAGCTGGCTCGTCACCGGTATTATCAATCACCTGTGCGGGAATTGCCTCAATGACAGGCTCTTCCGCATTAGCGGCAAGTGCGGTATCTTCCTTTGAGGCTCTGGCAGCTTCAGCAAGAGACAGGGACGAAGCGAGGTTCTCTTTGCTGGCAGCTTTCATGCTCTCAGCTGTGCTTGCTTGCATAAGAGACATAGAAACACTATAGTTCTCCCAGGAGGACGAAAACAGCGGCTCATCCGGTGTCAGCTCGGCAGCGAATGTCTTAACTTCAGCGCCGTTTTTCGCCTCGTAAACGCCCTTTGTGCTGTTTATGGACAGAGTGTTGTCGATGTCATTCCACTCTGTTCCGTTTACAGTTTGCGTTTCATAATGAACGGGCATACCGTAATTCACTGCAATATACGTTCCATCTGAAAGACGAAAGTGCTTCTCGTTTGCAGTTCGGAGTTCCTCAATCTCACCAGTGACGTATGCCACAGGATCGGGCTCTGGTGTCTGGGAAGTTGTACTTTCCTCTGCCAAAACGCTTACAGGCAGCATTTGTACACAGAGAGCGAAAACCAATAGAATTGCTACAATACGTGATGTTTTTTTCATTTTTCTTACCTTCTATTATTGTTTTAATTTGTAAAATAACCCGGAAATATATTACTATTCAGAGCTCTTAAGGAAACATATCGGGTTTTCTCCTTTCATTGTACAGTCAAAATATTTTACATCTTTTTTTGATTTTCTCGCCATGCCGTAGAAAGAAAAAATACTTTTCTAATAACGGCATGGTACTTTTTATGACTCTCATCTACCATAATGCTACTTTCTAGCATCGGAGGTGAGACCTATGAAAAAACGAGTCCTTAGTATGATTCTCTGCGCAGTCCTATCGGTTTCTGTCCTGATTGGAGGGTTTACTGCAAAAACGACCCGCACCAATCATGTCCTTATGCCGTTATGTGATCTGCCGACGTCTCCTGTCGATCAATGATCATTTTCAAAATGCTCTTGTCTGAAATGTATATAGTGCTGCTTGAATAGATCGTTGCCCAAACCTTCAGCGATGCAAATAGCCAGGCGGATAGCTTCCTCTGCTAATTGATGATCTTGTAGTTGATTGCGCTTCAGCATAGCCCATGCCTTGTTGTAGTATAATCTATCCAAATGGCTGCATCGCCTGGTCTCCCGCGAGATGCGTATTCCTGTATCGCATATTTCAATACATTCATCATATCGTCCAGCCATTCCAAGAAATTTAGAGAGGTTATAGAGCACCATGAGTTGTGTGCGCAGGATTTCCTCCTGGTTTGTCATTCGATAATCATAGTGTTTTTTCAACGAGAAAAGGGTATCTATTGCTTCAGCCAATTCTCCCTTCTCGCCCTTACAGTTTGCATAATTGTTTATAGCGATAATCTCTTCATATGAGAGGAATGATGGAAAATTCTCAGCGCTGAAATTCGGGCATGTCATACGAATCGCCTTCAAAAAGCGCCCCATTCGTGATGAAATATCCAGCTGGTCTGATAGAATCGTTTTATAAATAAGGATAAACTGAGCAGATATACAGTCGCTATGATCAGAGAGGGATGAAAACTTTTCTAATAAGGCTTCCCCTTCTCCACGTCTATTTTGGATTATTGCCTGACGTATTTTGAATTTCAGTTCATGTAGTTCTAACGTTTTTTCTGTGACATAGCTTATAAGCATCATATCAGAATAGCCTAAACGCTGAAGAAGCATTTCACTGTGGCTTTTATTAGGAAGCCTTTCACCGTTTTCAATTCTTGAAAGCGTTGGAACTGAACAGATACCATCCGCTAAGTCTTCTTGTGTCAATCCCAACTCTTCTCTTTTTTGTTTAATTAAAGGCCCCAATAAAAAAATAGACATTAAATACACTTCCTTTCTGCAATAACCTCTAAACAAAGACAAAAAATCCGTGTGATTTGCAACACTTTATCAGCGAATTCCAGAAGAAGCCCACTAGACAAGTTGACATTCGCAAAACTGTTCACATTAATCTGAAATAGGTTATAAAGTCTGTTTCTTTAATTTTTTATGGCAAGGTTTACTCATCCTGATTCTTGGATAGGAACCTTGTTTCTTTTTTTGCACGAACTATGACTATTCCCGTAAATTACTGCTATGGACTATTATAATATTATCTTTTCGTAGTTACAATAGTTAAAACTACGGAGGGAGGATATTTTATGGCACTGGATTATAAAGCCATAGGGAAACGCGTCCAAAATGCGCGAGCTCGAGCAAAGATGACTCAAGAACAATTGGCTGAAATAGTTTCTCTGTCGATCTCCCATATCAGTAATATTGAAACAGGTTCCACGAGAGTAAGCTTGGCTGCTATAGTCAACCTTGCAAATGCTTTGTCTGTCACAGCAGATGATTTGTTGTGCGATAACCTTATTCATGCTCGCCCTCAATTTGAACGGGATATCAAGCAAATAATTGATGGATGCTCCCCCTATGAATTGCGGGTAATACGAGGTAGCCTCAAAGAACTCTATAGTAATCTTCGTGAGAATGAGAAATACTTTTGTGCATCAGGAGGCAAATCTGAAGATTAAGTCCGCTATTGATTTAATACTCCACTGCGTCCATCTGTAATAGCGTGCAAAATCAATTTGCGCCGATGACAGTTATGCATTCATGTCATCGGCGACCATTTTCTGTATAATTGATGATAGAACTATTTCCGAAATATACCAGTGTAAAGCATTAGCAATTAAATACTATTGGAAGGGTTTGCCCTATGAGAAGAAAGAGAGAAATCAACCGGCTGACTGAGGAAGATCGGGCGTTTATGGAGGCGCTCTATGAAAACCACAAGAAGACAATGTACTATGCTGCGCTACGGGAATGCCGTGATCCTCACCTCGCCAATGATTTGATGCAGGATTGCCTGGTGAATCTGATCAAAAATATTTCTACGATCCGGAAGCTGGACTGTTGCAAAATCGATGCCTATATTGTTGTAGCTATTAGACGGCTATATATCAATTACGCAAAGAAAGAAAGCAGAACGACGCTTCTACCAATCGATCAGCCGTTAATTGCAGCGATAGCAGACGAAAAGAGCGCTGAGGTTGAGCTTGAGAAGGAAACAACGAAGCAAACGGTGAAAGACCTTCTGGATCAACTCTCACCTCGTGACCAACTTATTCTGCAAGCTAAGTACATTCTCGGCCTGAACGAAGAAGAGATTGCGGTGGCAGTCGGCTGTAAGCCGAACAGTGTTCGCACATTGATTTGTCGCGCCAGAGAACACGCAAGGACGATTGGTCTAAAGTCTGAGAAAGGAGATGAAAAAGGAAATGGATAAACGGAGGCAGGAACTTGAGGAACTGCAGGATGATATTCATTTGGCCTTGTTAATGGATGAATACGCCGAATCCATGGGAGCTGAAGTCCGGGCGGAGGCCGAAAAAGCCTTCGAAACGGGTGAAATCACAATCCCTCAGGAAGTGGATGATGCCTGTGCTTCGATCCTTGCTCAGACTACGAAGGCTGAACACAGCAGAAAATCCACAAAAAATGTGATAAGATATCTACTGGTCGCCGTAGGGACTGTTATTGCGCTTCTCGGGACCTTGGTGGTTGTTCAGGCGGCAGGAGTTGATGTGTTTGGACGGTTGGCCTCTTGGACTGACTCTGTTTTCCACTATAAGGCTAAGGAAAAACCTGTACAAGCGGGAGAGGCGCCTTTTTCAGAAATCAAAGCCGCACTTAGTGATCTTGGCCTACCAACTGAGTTTGCTCCGCAACGACTGCCTGAGGGGTACGCGGTTATTAACATTAAGCAATTTAAAACCAATGAAATGATACTTTTGACGATTGTTGCAGAGAAAAATGGGAAAGAGAGCCAAATCGTTATAGAAGAATACATGGATGTTGGCCTCATTGAAAATGCCCAGTGGGAGAAGTCTGCCCTGCCTGCAAAGGTTTTTTCTTCAAATGGTCGAGATTTCTTCCTGATAGAGAACGATCAGGGCTGGTCGGGCACTTGGTCTGACGGAAGATACGTTATTACTCTATTTGATTTTGAATCATATGAGGATATAACAAATATCATACTAACTATAGGAGAACACTAACTGTGAAAAAGCGAATCGTAGCGGTGCTTCTTTCTTTTGTAATCGTAGTATCATTTGTTCCTTTTTCTGCATTTTCCTATGAGGACGAACTCAACGATACAAAAGCGAGCAGCTACTTAAACATGTATACCGCGTCATTGAGTTCTAAGGGGATAACCGGTAAACTGACGCTGGCCTATCAAGTGTTTGCAACCCATAATATGGATAAGGTTGGTGTATTTGGAATTATTGTCCGTAACAATGACGGTACGATCCATAATATTATTTGGGGTACAACTTCGAACGGCCTGCTAAACTCAAATACATGGTTTCACGCTGGAAGCTATACGCTCAATTTAACCTCTGGAAATACGTATTATTGCACAGTAATATTTGTTGCGGAAGACGCTAATGGCGGCGATACAAGAAGTATAATAACGCAACATGTAACCTGCCCTTAAATTAGGCCTCAACAGAAAATCTTACTGAGAAAGTATATAACGGAAAACCACAAAAGCGTGTCCGCACAAGCATTCATTTGTGTGGGCACGTTTTCTGCTTGTCTCCATCGCCTTAAGTTAGAGAATCTCACAGAATAGTTTGCGATATTAGATTCTCGATCACGCTATGAATGCACGTTCTTGGTATTGTAGGCGAAAATAGTTCGCGCGGCAAAATGACTGCGGCGATATATCATTCGAGTCTTGCTAGTGACACGCTGTGTTGCAAAACCGTAGATAGTACTGTCTAAAAGATGGGAGATTCTTGGATAAGATTCCTTTTCTCTGCGTTATCTTTTCCTGGAACGGGCAAATAGCTCCAAATAAACAATAAAAGCCGGGGTATGTGATACTCACTTGCTCCCGGTGGCGCGTGCCTCGCAGGAGGTATGCGCATGGAAAAACAATACACCGAGAAAGACGATAAGCTTCGCGCCCGATTCACATCCTGGCTCACCACCTTACTGCGGCGGGCCAGGATTGATTATGTCCGGCAGCAGGAAAGGCAGGTGAAGACTGTTTCCATGGAGGATGTGCCCGATGATCAGCTTGCCGTTGAGGACAGCTATTCTGTCCGGCAGTCCCAATTTGACTTTGAAGAAGAGCGCCTTGCTGAGGCGTTCTTTTCTTTATCTCTGCAGCGACAGCAGGTCCTCACAATGCTGTTTGTCGACGAGATGAAGCCTGAAGAGGTTGCAAAGGTCCTTCACTGCTCTGTGGGCTATATCCACAAAGCACGGCAAAGGGCTCTTCAGTCGCTTCGGAAAATGCTGAATGGAATGGAGGATACGCCATGATATTGTCTAATGAAGAATTCCGGGTCATGCTGGAAGGAGCTGTTGCAGGCAGACATAAGGATCTCGAAACACTGCTGGAGCTCTATATGCCCCTGATCAATCACTATTCGATGCTGAACGGAAAACTGGATGAGGATCTTCGGCAATATCTGATGATACATATCGCGCTGAATATTTCCAAGTTCATTCTCTGACAGCTCCCTCGGTACAAATTTTTTCGAAAAATTCCAATGGGGTGTCCATTTTCGCAAAAAAATAATCGTAGATAAATTCAGAGACACATCCCCATGCGTTTCTCTGCCGTGGCAGCACGGCATGCATCTTGACAATTTCAAGCGCCTGATCGTTCCCTGGAAGCTGAGCGGCTATCTCTCCTGTCGCCAGCAGGAGCAAGAGCACTCATGCGCAGATGGCAACCGCGCAACGCGACGACGCTTCCGAGGGGTACAATGATACTTCCGCCCAACGCGGCCCGGTCGGAGTAGACGGGGAGATGAGATTTCTATGTGTCCATTCGCCAGGCATCAGGCGTATTTCAAATAATACTCTCTTAAGGAGGCTACCATGACAAAAACAAGCAAGGAACCAAACGACTTCCCCCTGGTGCTCAAGGTGGAGGAATTGATGTCGATTCTTTCCATCGGAAGAAACACGGCCTATGAGTTAGTGCGATCCGGACAGATTTCCAGCATCCGGATTGGGCGTATCTATCGTATTCCGAGAGCCTCTCTGGAAGAATATCTGCAAAAAATGTCGGAATAAGTTGTAAAACAACCACGCTGCCGGTATAATATAAGATAGAAGCAGTACCTGCTGTGTGGTTGGAAAGGAGGGCTTTATGCCATGCAGCAAGAAAAAACGGACTGCTGCCGGAAACGGCACGATTCGTAAGAAAACAGTCATGAGGAAGGGAAAGCAGTATACTTACTGGGAAGCCAGGTATACAACCGGGTACGATCCCGGGACAGGCAAGCAAATACAGAAGTCTGTTACTGGTGCTACGCAAAAGGAAGTCGCGGCAAAACTCCGGCAGATCACGATGGATCTGGACCTGGGTACTTACCACGAAAAATCCAAACTCACACTGGCAGAATGGCTTGACCAGTGGACTTCTGATTATCTGTGTCGTTTGAAGCCGCTTTCCCAAAAGACTTACATGGACCAGGTCAACAACCATATCAAGCCGGCGCTGGGTGCTGTAAAACTTGAGGAACTGACGACACACATGATTCAAAAGTTTTATAACAATCTTCAAAACGGCAAGCTGGCGAAGTTGTCGGCAAAGTCCATTAAAAACATCCATGGAGTATTGCACAAGGCACTGCAGCAGGCAGTTGCAACAAACCAGCTAGCTCAAAATCCAGCGGATGCCTGCTGCCTCCCGAGAGTTGTAAAGCCGGAAATCTCTGTGCTTGAGCCGGAACAAATCGCTCTTGTACTGAAAGAAGCTGAAAAGGACGACTATCACAATCTGTTTTTAGTTGCAATGTTTACAGGAATGCGCCAAGGAGAACTCCTGGGACTTGCTTGGGAGGCTGTGGATTTCAAAACTGGATGCATTACGGTTAAACAGCAGCTCCAGAGAAAAGATGGAGAGTATTATCTGCTGACTCCTAAAAGTGGAAAACCGCGGAAAATCTTTCCTGCTCCGGTCGTGATGGATGCACTGCGCAGAGAGCAGCAGCAACAAGCATTGCGGCAAGCTCAGGCAGGGGAGCTATGGAATAATCCATTCCATTTGGTCTTTACGGATGAGTCCGGAAAGAATCTTGTGAGGCGTACTGTTGTGAAGCATTTCAAGTCTGTTGCAGCGCGAGCGGGGGTCTCGGAATCTCGTTTTCATGATCTTCGGCACAGTTTTGCTGTGACCTCGCTTCAGGCAGGAGACGACGTGAAGACCGTTCAGGAGAATCTTGGACACGCAACAGCGGCGTTTACATTGGATGTTTACGGACATGTGACCGCTAAAATGAAGCAGGAAAGCGCGGCAAGAATGCAGAAGTTTTATGAAAACCTTTCGGCGTAGAAAAAAGCTCTAAAGGGAAAACTAAAGGGAAAACTTTTTTCGGGATATGGTTTTCAAAACGCGAAACAGCCAAAAACGTGAGAAAAACAAAGAAAATCGCAGGTATTTGAAGTAAATACCTACGATTTCTCTGGCAGGGGCACAAGGACTTGAACCCTGAGCCTACGGTTTTGGAGACCGCCGCTCTACCAATTGAGCTATACCCCTATATGGTGGGCCTTCGGGGACTCGAACCCAGGACCAACCGGTTATGAGCCGGGAGCTCTAACCAACTGAGCTAAAGGCCCGAATGAGGAATCGGTCTTGCCGACCACGCGTGTATTATACAGCATCGACCTGCAAAAATCAAGCCTTTTTTTCATGGTGGGCCTGATTTGTTTCGCAGGGGAATTTCCAACAGGTCATCCGCCGTGGATTTGTCTTTGGAAATTCCCCTGTTTGGTATACGGGGCAGGGGAGACGCCCGGTCTGTTTGTCCGCTTGCGCGCGGTGATTTGGGCGAACGGTCTATCCGGTCAGGCGTAAAGACGGATCAGCGAGTCCAGCGAATCCGCGTCCAGCCGGAAGCAGGCGACACCCGGCAGGCGGGCGGTCTGCTCGTACCAGCTCCAGAGCCGGTTGATATTCGGCATGGGAAGTCCGGCCAGGGCGCCGACGTCGCGGATGATTTTCAGGCCAAAGGGGAAATCGGCGGTGAAGTACCGTGAGCCGAAATCCGGGATCCAGCCGGCTGCGGTCTGCTTCATCGGGCTCGTAATATCGCGGAAGGCGCGGATGCTCTGGATTTTGGCGGTCAACTGCGCGGCTGTCTCGGATTCATAGTGTACGCGCAGTGAGCGGACCTCCCGCAGGTCGAGGGGCAGAAGCTCGCACAGCGCCTGCAGCTCGGCGTCGCAGGCCAGCATGATTTCGCTTGCCTCGTCCGTCCACTCCACGTAGAAGCGGATGTTGTGGTCCCAGACCATGCCCGGGGCGTAGTCGCGGAACATGGAATACAGCCGGGAAGTATGGAGGATCGGATTGGAAGGCGTCAGCGTGACGGAGAGGTAGTTGGGCAGCGGCTCGCAGGGAATGGCAAGCAGGCGCTCGATCTCCTCCGCGCAGCGCGGAGCTTCGCCTGCGGGGATCGCGCCGAGGGCAAGAGACGGCTTTCTGCCCAGCGCGTAAACGCTTTCGCCCTTCTGCTTCAGCCGGGCGATGCAGTGGACCCGCTGCAGGCCGCAGAGGATCACGCCCTTTTCCAGCAGCGGACGAAAGGCGAATTCCGCGCCGCCGCTGCCGGGGATGACCAGAAGCATCTGCCCGGCACGAACGTGGGGAAGGAGCTGCGCTGCAAGCGATTCAAACAGAAAGGCCGGATGCGTGATCCAGATCTGGGCCGCGCCGGAAACGGCCTCGGCAAGCTCGTCCGTCGGCTTCACGCCGTCGGTTTTCAGCAGCAGCTTCTCGTCGGCGTCGTAAACGCTGATGGTTTTCGACCAGGCTTCCGGGCGGGAGGTGTACATGGCGACCTTGCATCCGCCGGCCGCCAGCTCCGCGGCGCAAAGCGTGCCGATGTTGCCGCCGCCGATGACGCAAATCTTCATGTTGCAAGCTCCTTTCGCAGGGCTGCCAGCAGGCAGTCGTTATCCTCGGTGCTGCGCACAGCAAAGCGAAGATACTCCCCGCCCGTTTTTCCGGTCAGCTCCTTGACCAGCAGATTATACTTCGAGAGCAGGACGGCCAGGAGGTCCTTCGCCTTCTGCCCCGGCTTTGTCAGCTCGACCATCATATAGTTTGCCTGGGAGGGGATCACCCGAAGACCGGGAAGCTCCGCCAGCTTTGCGGCGAAGCGGGCGCGTTCGGCACGGAAGCGGGCCATGCCGCTGCGGTAATCGGACTGATATTTTTCCTCGATTTGCAGGTAGAACTCCGCAAAGGAGTTGATGTTCCAGATGGAGACGTCCTTTTTCAGTGCTGCGATCGTGCTGCTGTCTCCGGACGCCAGGACGCCGAGACGCAGGCCGGGTACGCCGTAGGACTTGGAGATGCTCTTGATGACGAACAGATGCGGGTTCCGGTCGAGCAGATCCTGATCGAGCAGACTGTTATCCAACTCGTCTGCAAAATCCGCAAAGCTCTCATCCACCAGAAGGGTGGTTTTCCGCTCCCTGGCCCAGTCAACCAGGCGCAGAAGGCCGGCCTTCGGGATATAGTTTCCGCTTGGGTTGTCCGGATTGATCAGAATCAGATTTTGCACCGGATGCGCGGAGAAGAACGCCATCACGTCCTCCGCGGTATAGGAGAAATCCGGGTTTTCCGGGCGGAACTCGACCTGATCCGCATAACGGTGACCGTATTCCTCAAAGCTCGGGCGGATGATCCCGACCTTGCCGGAAAGACGCTCCATGAAGGCCTTGATCAGCTCCGCGGCCCCGTTGCCGACCAGAATGCTCCGCTCCGACAGGCCGAAGTTCTTGGCCGCCAGCAGGGAATTGATGTGCATCCCGGAGGGATACTGCGTCAGCAGCGTCTCAAAGCTGGCCTTGATCTCGTCGCTCATCCGCTTGGGCGGGAAGTAGGGGTTGACCAGATAGCAGAAGTCCAGCATGCCCGGATAGCGCCAATAGCCGCCGTAGCGGGACTGGAGCTTTGCCGCGCGATCCGATACACTGTCGGTGAAGATGGATTCCGCAATGTCAAGATCCTGCACGTCGTCGATCTCGTACCACCGCTGACCCGTCAGCCGCTTGGCCCGGATCGAGGTGTGGTTGAGCATCGTGATGACGCGCAGCACCTGCTCGTAGTATTCGTTTTCTCCCAGTGCCTTGACGTAAGCCTCCAGGAAGGGAACGTACTGGTTTTGGGAAAACTCCCGGCTGAACCGGTAGATATTGACGGTCTTGTAGTAGCTTGCGATCTCGTCGTAGCGAAAGCTCTGCTTGGGAACGAAGGCAGCGATCCCGTCGTTCTCGTCGAGCAGGGCGCAGGTCCCGTCCATCCAGCTCTCATACTTGTCTACCAGGGCCAGATTCGGCCTGGGGTCGTCCAGCAGAAGATCCAGCACGGAATCCTCAAAGATCAGATCCGATTCGAGCAGAATCGTGTCCTCGGCGCAGAGGTTTTCTTTCGCCAGCGCCAGAGAATAGATGTTGTTGGTCCGGTCGAAGACCGGATTGTCAATGAATTCGACGGGGGTGGAGATGGGCAGACTGCGGACGTGAGCCTTGAGCTTTTCGCGCTCATAGCCGACCACTAAAACGATTCGTGACAGTCCGTGCCGGTCAAGCTGGGCGAGCATCCGGTCGATCATCGGAACGCCGTTGACCTTGACCATGCATTTGGTGTTGTTAGCCGTCAGATGCTTCAGCCGCTTGCCCATGCCGGCTGCGAGAATGACTGCTTGCATATCTTTCTCCTATCGTGTGAAAAGATGATTCCACGTACGTACCTCCCAATTATACCACGCCAGCGCACCGGATTCAACCGGAAAAACCAAATCGGCGAAGGAAACCTGACCCTTGCGGCGCAAATCTTTTCTTGACAAGTAAGGCCTTCTAATATATTATATTAAATTGGTTTATACCGCAATCTCCGTTCCCGGAAGACATAAAGGAAGATAAGCATGAGTTTTGGATCTGCGCTCTACCGGCTGCTGATTGGGCCGCTGGAGCTGATGTTTGAAGTGATTTTCGCGATTGCGGACCGTCTGGTCGGCAACCACGGGATTGCGATCATCTTTTTGAGCCTGGCGATCAATTTTCTGGTGCTGCCGCTCTACCGCCGCGCCGACGCGCTCCAGCGCGAGCAGCGGGACAAGGCGGCAAGGATGCAGGCAGGCGTTGCCCATATCAAAAAGACCTTCCAGGGCAACGAGCGCTTTATGATGCTCCAGACCTTCTACCGCCAGCACGACTATAAGCAGACGGACGTGTTCAAGGGCTCGATCTCGCTGCTCCTGCAGGTTCCCTTCTTCACCGCCGCATACCGCTTCCTGTCCGGTCTCCAGCTTCTGCGGGGCACGGCCTTCGGACCGATCCGCGATATGGGCGCGCCGGACGGGCTGCTGACGATCTTCGGCGTGACGCTGAATCTGCTGCCGATCCTGATGACGGCCATCAACTATATCTCGGCCTCGATCTACATGAAGGGCTTCCCGCTCAGGAGCAAGCTGCAAACCTACGGACTGGCGCTGGTGTTTCTGGTTTTGCTGTACAATTCCCCGGCGGGTCTGGTCTTCTACTGGACGCTGAACAATCTGTTCTCGCTGCTGAAAAACGTGTTCTATAAGATGAAGCGGCCCGGTCTGGTGCTGGGAGCTATCTTCTCGGCGATCAGCGTTTTCGGCGCGGTGTACTTCCTGTTCTTCTATTCCGTGGAGACGCTTCGGATGAAGCTGTTCCTGGGTCTGATCCTGGCGGCCCTCCAGCTGCCGCTGATCCTGGCGCTGTTCGCCGGGAAGCGGGCGGCGCTCCCGCCGGTCCGGGTCGGGAAGCAGGAGCGGCTGGGCTTTTTGCTGGGCTGCGTACTGCTCACGATCCTCACGGGTCTGCTGATCCCGTCCGGGGTGATCGGGGATTCGACCTCCGAATTTGTGGACGTGATCGCGCCGCACTCGCCGCTGAACTATCTGCTCTCCTCCGTGCTGATCGCCGCAGGGACCTTCCTGATCTGGTTTGAGATCTTCTACCACCTGGCAGACGGCAGAGGCAAGCGCATCCTCGGTCTGGCGATCAGCATTCTGGCCGTCGGTGCTGCGGTGGATTATCTTTTCTTCGGCACCGGCTACGGCAACCTGTCCGACCAGCTTCGGTTCGACGTTCATCCGCAGAGCTCGTATCCGCAGATGTTCCTGAATGCCGGGGTGCTGCTGGCGCTGGGCGGGCTGATCTGGCTGGTCTGGAAGAAGAAACAATCCATGCTCCGCCTCTTCGTCGGCGCGCTCTGCTTTGCCGCTTTCTGTATGTCTCTGGTCAACACGTTTGCGATTCAGAAGGAATACGTTGAGATCCGTACCCAGGTGGAAAAATCGGACGAACAGCTTCGGATCCGTCTGAGCAAAAACGGGAAAAACGTGGTGGTATTCATGCTCGACCGTGCCGTGACCTGCATGGTGCCCTATATGATGAACGAATGCCCCGACCTGGTCAGGGCCTTCGACGGCTTCACCTACTATCCCAACGCCATGAGCCACGGCGTATGCACCAACTTCGGCTCGCCCGGCCTCTTTGGCGGCTACGAATACGTGCCGGAGGAGATGAACCGCCGCACCGACCAACTGCTTCAGGAGAAGCACGACGAGGCGCTTCGGCTGATGCCCGACCTCTTTTATCACGCGGGCTATCAGGTCACGGTCTGCGATATGCCTTACGCGGGCTATAAAACTCCATCCGATTACAGCATCTATGACGACTATCCCGGCATCCATACCTATTTTGCGAAGAACGGCAGCTTCAACCGCACGGTCCCGCCGGAGGAAATGGATTTCCTGCGCAACCGGAACTTCTTCTGCTACAGTCTGTTCAAGACCGCGCCGCTTGTTCTGCAAAAGACGATCTACGATCGCGGCAACTACAACCGCGCCGACGCTGCCACGATGGAGGACGTGCAAACCTCCGTCCAGACGATACACACCGCCACCACCGCGTCCGGCTACAACCGGGGGTTCCAGAATAATTACAACGTCCTCAACAGCCTGGCGGACGTCACGCAGATCGAGTCCTCCGGAGACACCTTTTTCATCATGGACAATGAGCTCCCGCACAATCCGACGCTCCTGCAGGAGCCGGCCTACGAGCCCGCTGCACACGTGGACGACACGGAATACGAGGCCGCCCATAACCCGCGGATTGCGGCGGACGGAAGCCGGCTCAATCTGAGCAGCGAGATGCAGATGACGCACTATCACGTCAACATGGCGACCTTCCTCCTGCTCGGCAAGTGGTTCGATTACCTCCGGGCCAACGACCTGTACGACAACACCCGCATCATTCTGGTCTCCGACCACGGCTGGTATCTGGCCTTCTATCCGGAGCTGTTCCAATACGTCGACGGTGTAAAATCGGATGTGTTGATGCTCCAGTGCCTGATGATGGTCAAGGACTTTGACAGCAAGGGCTTTACCGTGGACGAGCGCTTCATGACCAACGCCGACACGCCGACCATCGCGATGAACGGTCTGATCGAGAACCCGGTGAATCCCTTTACCGGGAATCCGATCACGGACGCGATGAAGTACGCGCCCGAGCAGCATGCGACCTACTCCTATGAATTTAACGTTGAGAAAAACAACGGCTACGCCTTCAATCCCTGCAAATGGTTCTCCGTCCATGACGACGTTCGTGACCCCGACAACTGGGAGTATATCGGTTACCGTTAATCTGAGGTCAATCCCTTCACGGGCAAGGCGCTGACGAACGAATCCAAATATGACGGTCCGCAGCACGTCATCTACTCCAGAAAATGGGACGTGCGGGAGAACAACGGCTATACATTCCAATCAGACCAATGGTTTGCCGTAGACGGCAACGTCCAGGACGGCAGCAGTTGGTCCTATCTCGGAGAATACTAAGGAGGCGGCGAAATGCTGAACTATCTCTATATTGATCCCGGCACAGGAAGCATGCTCTTTACCGTCCTTTTGGGCGTGTTCGGCGCAGGCATCTACGCCGTGCGTGCCCTTTGGATGAAGCTCCGCTTCCGCGCGTCCGGCGGCAAGGCCAAGGGGGAGCAGACGGCTCCGCTTACGATCTTTTCGGACGATAAGCGCTACTGGAATATCTTCGCGCCGATCTGCAAAGAGCTGGACGCCAGAGGTCAGGACGTTTCCTATCTGACCGCCTCGGAGGACGATCCCGCGCTGAAATCGAACCTTCCCCACGTGCACGCGGAGTTCATCGGCAAGGGCGACAAGGCCTTTGCCGCCCTGAACGTCCTGCACACCGACGTGCTGCTCTCCACCACACCCGGTCTGGACGTCTACCAGTGGAAGCGCTCCCGCGACGTGCGCTGGTACGTTCATATCCTCCATGCCGCCGGAAACCTGGCCGGTTACCGGATGTTCGGCGTTGATTACTACGACGCCCTGCTCCTGTCCGGCAAGTTCCAGGAGGACCAGCTTCGGGAGCTGGAAGCCCAGCGCAATCTCCCGGCCAAGGAGGTCGTCTACGTCGGCATCCCCTATCTGGACGTGATGCGCAAGCGTCTGGCGGAGGCTCCCGCCCTGCCGGCGCATGAATTCACGGTTCTGCTTGCGCCGTCCTGGGGCAAGAGCGCCCTCTTGAGCCTCTACGGCGAGCGCATTTTGCAGGCCCTGATCAACACCGGCTACCGCATCGTGGTCCGTCCCCATCCGCAGTCCTTCCAGTCCGAGACGGAGATGCTGGAGCGGCTGATGAAGCAGTTCCCCGATACCGACCGATTCTCCTGGAACCGGGATACCGACAATTTTGACGTACTGCGCGGCTCAGACGTGATGATCTCCGACTTCTCAGGCGTCATCTTCGACTACGCGTTGGTATTTGACAAGCCCGTGATCTATCACAACGCCAAGTTTGACAAGGCCCCCTACGATTCCTACTGGCTCAAGGACGAGCTTTGGACCCTGGAGACCCTGCCGCGCATCGGCAAGTGCCTGGATGAGGAAATGCTCGACCACGTCAAGGACGCCATCGACGCCCTGCGCGACGATCCCGCCTATCGGCAGGCCCGCGACCGGGCCCGCGCGGAGGTTTGGATGTATCCCGGCGAGGGTGCGGTCCGCGCCGCCGACTATTTGACGCAGAAGCTCGAGGAGCTGCGTGCGGAGCAGTCGGATGAACAAAAATAAATGCCGGAAAAGAGGCGACCGAAATGGTGCTCTCCCGTTACGAATTTGATCTGCTGGCCTATATCGCCGAAAACGGCCCCGGCCGCTACCCGTGGCGCAGCCTGACCGACGCCCTCTCTCTGTCCGGCTCCGCTGTGAACCGGGTCCGCGCCGCGCTGACGGAGCGCGGTCTGCTGGAGGCAGTCGGCGATGAAATGCGGGTCACGCCCGCCGGTCTGGAGGCCCTGGAGCCATACCGGGTGGAGCGGGCCGTGATTTTCGCTGCGGGCTTCGGCTCGCGGATGGCTCCGGTCACGCTTGATACGCCGAAGCCTCTGGTTCAGGTGAACGGCGTGCGGATCATCGACCGCCTGCTGGACGCGCTGATCGCCCGCGATATAACCGACGTGACCATCGTCCGCGGCTATCGCAAGGCGGATTTTGACGCCCTGCTCGAAAAATATCCCTTCCTGCAGTTCCGGGATAACGACGCCTACGAGACCGAAAACAACATCTCCTCGGCCCTGGCGGCAGGGGAGAAGATCGACAACTGCTATATCTGCGCCGGGGATCTGCTGGTGACGAATCCCGCCGTCATTCACAAGTACCACTACCGGACGAATTATCTGGCCTCCTACGCCGAGGAGACCGACGATTGGTGCTTCACCTTTGAAAACGGCTTCACCGGCCGCTATCAGAAGGGCGGAGTCTACTGCTTCAATCAGTACGAGATCGCCTACTGGGACCGGGAAGACAGCGCAAAGCTCCGCGCGGACTTCCGCCGCGCCTATGAAACCGAGCCGGAAGGGAAGGACCTGTTCTGGGAATTCATTCCGCTGGTTCTCTACCGGGACCGCTACCGCGTGGAGATCCGCCCCTGCGCCAAGTCGGACATCATGGAGATCGATAACTTCTACGAGCTTGTGGAGCTCGACCCGTCCTATCAAAACTACCGCCCCAGGCAACCGGAGGTAAGGAAATGAAATGCTATCACGGCGACGTCCTTTCCGTCAACGCTGCGAACGATACCTTTCATTGGCTGGTCGAGGACGAGGGCAAGATCGTCTTCGTCGGAAACGACCTGCCCGAGCGCTTTCAGAACGCCCAGCGGGTGGAGCTGGGTGAAAAGGCTCTCTGCCCCAGCTTCGTCGATACCCATCAGCATCTGGCCTCCTTTTCGACCTTCCACGCCGGACTGAACGTGATGGATGCGGCCTCCAACCGCGAGATCTCGGACCTCATCCGGGACTTCGTGCGCCGCTCCTCCGCCAAGACCCTGATCGCCTTCGGCGCCTCTCCCTATTCGGTGGCGGAGGGCCGTCTGATCTCCCGCGCCGAGCTGGACGCCGTCTGCCCGGACCGGGAGATGATGGTCGTCAAGTACGACGGCCACGCCTGCATCGTCAATACCCCGCTCCTGCGGAAGCTGGAAGCGAAGCTCTCGCCCCTGCGCGGCTATCACCCCGATACCGGCGAGATGAACCAGGAGGCTTTTTTCAAGGTCTCCGACTACATCACGGGCTCCCTTTCGATGATCGACCTTGTCAAGAACCTGCAAAACGCCGTGGATTTTGAGGCCTCGCGGGGGATCGGCATGGTCCACACGGTCAGCGGCGTCGGCTTCGTCGCAAACCTGGATATCACGATGGAACAGCTCTTTGCCCGCTCCCTCAAAAACGGCTTCCAGATCCGCGTCTTCCCGCAGTCTCTGGACGTTCGCGCCGCCGTGCGCCGAAAGCTGCCAAGGATCGGCGGCTGCTTTGCCTGCGCGCTGGACGGATGCTTCGGCTCCCATGACGCGGCGATGAACGAGCCCTATGCGGACGACGGGACGGACGGCGTGCTCTACTACGCGGACGAGAAGGTTTTCGAGTTCTGCAAAAAGGCCAACCGCGCCGGCCTGCAGATTGAGATGCACGCCATCGGCGACCGGGCCTTCGATCAGGCAGCGCGCGCCATCCGCGCGGCGCTGGACGATTTCCCGCGCGCCGACCACCGCCACGGTATCATCCATGCCTGCCTGCCCACCGAGACCGGCCTGCGAATCTGCCGCGATTACGGGATCCAGCTTCCGGTCCAGAGCGCCTTCATCAACTGGAAGCAGGAGCCGGACGAATATCTGGAGCAGATCCTCGGCAAGGACCGCGCTTCGGCCCTCAATCCGCTGCGCACCTTCTGGGATCTGGGGCTCTGCGTCTCCGCGGGCTCCGACGCCCCCTGTACCGCCCCGAACCCGATCGACTGGATCGACAAGGCCGTCAACCACGCCAATCCCGCCCAGGCCCTGAGCGTACAGGAGGCCCTGCGCATGTGTACGATCAACGGCTGCCGCGCGACCTTTGATGAGACCGAGCGGGGCAGTCTGGAGGTCGGCAAGCTGGCGGACATGGTCGTCCTCTCCGAAAACCCCTGCAAGATGGACCCGCGCCGTCTGCGCGAGCTCCGTGTGGAGCAGCTCCTTCTGGGCGGACAGCCCTACCGGAGCTGCCGCGCCGGGGTAGCGGGGAGCATGCTGCGCGGCCTGTTTTCGCGGGCCAAGGCGTGAGGGCGTGCCGATGAAGACCGTGCTGACACCGGAAACCTTCGCCCTGCTCAACGCCTTCTATGACGAATCGAGGGGCAGAGCGCCGACCTTCTCGGACGTAGAGCTGAACCGCGTGAGCGAGCGGCCGGAGGTCCTGAAGGCCCTGATCGACGCGGGCTTTGTGGAGTCTCAGTTCCGGCGCATCACCTCCGCCGGTGTGGCTGCGCTTGCCCCATATCGCGTGCAGCGGGCCGTGATTCTGGCTGCAGGGCCGTCCACGCGCTGCATTCCGCTCTCGCTCGAGCAGCCCAAGGGTCTGTTCCGCGTCAAGGGCGAATGTCTGATCGACCGGCTGATCGCCCAACTGCACGAGGCCGGGATCGAGGACGTCACCGTCGTGGTCGGCTATAAGCAGGAGATGTTCTCCTATCTGGCGGACCTGCCCGGCGTGCGGCTGATCTCCAATCCCGACTATCTGACCTGCAACAATATCCGCAGCCTTCGCTGCGCCGGGACGGCGCTGGCGGACTGCTACGTCTGCCCCTGCGACGACTACTTTGCCGAAAACCCCTTCCACAGCTTTGAATACCGCAGCTTCTACGCGGGCGTCCGCGTGGACGGCGAGAGTCCGGAGATGTTTGCGGATACCGACGCCGAAGGAAGGATCGTCCGAATGGAGAAAAACCGCTCCGGCGGTCAGGTCCTTCTGGGACACAGCTTCTGGACGCGGGATTTTGCCGAGGCGTTTTTGCAGATCAGCGGCGAAAACCCCGCGCTGGAGCGGGAGGACTCCTATTGGGAGTGGCTGGTCCAGGCCAATCTGGATCGCCTGCCCCCGATGTACTATAAGCGCTATGCAGCCCGCGCCATCGTGGAATTCGACTATTTTGACGACCTCCGCCGGTTTGACAGCGCCTACGTCAAGCATACGCACAGCCGCATCGTCGGTAATATCATCTCCGTCTTTCACTGCGACGAGGCCGAGATCCACTCCTTCCGCAAGATCAGCGAGGGCCTGACCAACACCTCCTTCATCTTCCGCTACGGAGACGAGGACTATATCTACCGCCATCCCGGCGCGGGAACGGAGCTGCTGGTCAGCCGCGTTCACGAGAAGCAGTCTCTGGAGCTTGCAAAGCAATGGGGCTTCGACCCCACCTTCGTCTATATGGACGAGAATGAGGGCTGGAAAATCTCGCGCTTCGTGCCTGCCTTCCGCGAGCCGGATTATCGCAGCGAGGCGGACTCCGAGCGGGTCTTGAAGGTTCTGCGCGAGCTCCACCGTCTGCCGATCCGGACGGATTACGGTCTCCGGCCCTGGCAGGAAGCGGAGCGGATCGAAGCCGCGCTGGAGGAAAAAGACCCCGGCTGCTTCGCCCCGTATCTCGATTTGAAGGCCGGCGTTGAGATTTTGTGCAAAAAGACCGCGGAAGACGGCGTTGCGCCGTGCTTCTGCCACGGCGACACCTACAGCCACAACTGGATGCTTTTGCCCGACGGCGGTACGATCCTGATCGACTGGGAATACGCCGGCTTTTCCGACCCCGGGATTGACGTCGGCTACTACGTTGTGGACGCCGCCTATGAACCGGACGAGGCCCGCCGCTTCATCGACGCCTATCTGGGCGAAACGGCGGACGAGACCCGGCGCTTTCACTTTATGGCTTACGTTGCCATCATCGCCTACTACTGGTTCGTCTGGGCTCTCTACCGGGAGGCCAGCGGAACCCCGATGCCGGAGGCCCGCGACCTCTGGCACGCCATGGCCGAGCGCTACGCAAAGTACCTCCTGGGCTGAGACGTGAAACGACCCCGGGCTGCTGCCCGGGGTCGTTTCATGCTTGGGTTTTGTCAGAGCTGGACTTGCTCAGAAGTTGATGACGCCGTCAAACTTCTCTGCGGCCAGGGAAGCGCCGCCGATCAGACCGCCGTCGATCTCGGGCTGGGCCATCAGATCGTGGGCGTTTTTGGCGTTCATGGAGCCGCCGTAGAGAATGCGGACGCGGTCGGCGGCCTCACCGAAGACCTCGCGGATGGCGGCGCGGATGGCGCC
>JAEEGJ010013254.1_pt1 | contig 20074 bp, 19 predicted proteins | sample 8958761 | NCBI WGS metagenome assembly JAEEGJ01 (sample SAMN16246546, study PRJNA631951) | gut metagenome | biome: gut microbiome; feature: rumen; material: RS-attached | host: Bos | place: Iran: Karaj | collected 2018-10 | reverse complement strand
TGAATTAATAGAATAGCTGCAATGAAATATGGAATCAGAGATATTAGATATTTCACGAATGGAGATCTCAGATTTGTAAAAAGTTTCTAATTATTTGCAAAATAGATTTATTTTGTGTATAATTAACCCAGTTTTATTCCATAACTTATAAAAAATGACTCTTATTTTAGTTCTTATAGCAATCGTTGTATTTGGTTTCATTTACTATATTAGCTTAAACAACAAGATTGTGAGTTTAGAAGAAACTGTAGAAAATGCATGGTCAGACATTGATGTTCAACTTAGGATGAGATTTGATTTAGTGGATAATCTAGTAGAAACTGTAAAGTGATATGCTAAACACGAAAAAGACACTTTCAAGGAAGTAGTGGAGGCTAGAAATAAGTTTGCTAGTGCAACAGATGTAAAATCAAAGGCTGAAGCTGACAATATGCTTAGTGCTTCATTGAAATCTTTATTTGCATTGTCTGAAGCATACCCAGAATTAAAAGCTAATGAAAATTTCCTTAGTTTACAATCAGAATTATCTGATATTGAAAATAAGATTGCATCTGCTAGAAGGTATTTCAATGCTGCGACAAGAGAATATAATACATTAATTAAACAATTCCCTGCAAATGTACTATTTAGTAAGCAACCAAAAGATTATTTCGAAGGACTTGAAGAAGCTAAAAAAGCACCTAAAGTTAAATTTGATTAATTATCATTATAAATTTGAAGCGAGCATTTAGCTCGCTTTTTTTATTGTTTTTTCAGACTATATAAATAGTATTTAAATCGTTATTTATATAAAGCTAATAATCATGGCATACCAGTGAATGCAAAGTTTTAAGGCCGAGAATCAAAGAAAGACAGTTTTATTATTGGTTCTTTTCCCTGCACTTATATTTTTGATTTTTTGGGTTGTATTAACCCTATTTTTTACAGACACAAAATCGTGGGATGATGGATTGAATATGACATTAGGAATTTTTCCTTTGGTGCTTATTGGTATTGGTATCCGGTGAATTGTGTCATTCCTTTTACAGAAAGATATTATGTTTGGATTATCTGGGGCCAAACCAATTACAAGGAAACAAAATCCTGAAATCTATAATATAGTTGAGAATCTATGCATCTCAAAGTGACTGCCAATGCCAAAGATCGCTATAATGGACGAGCCATGAATGAATGCCTTTGCGACATGATGGAAAAAGGATGCCTCACGAGTAGCTTTTACTTCATGATTATTACAGAATTTAAATAAAAATGAAATTGAGGCTGTAGCTGGACATGAATTAACTCACTTAATAAATAAGGATTCACTTTTGATGTATGTAGCTTATGTGTTTGTTGGAGTTGTAACTTTAGTAGGAGAATATCTTGTTAGATCCATGTATTATTGATCAAATTTATCGGATAATTCTGAAAATAAAACTGAAAATAAAGATAGATGAAAGCTTATTTTATGATTTGCATTTTTAGCTCTTTGATATTTATTTTACCCTTTAGTTAGGTTGGCAATTTCGCGTAAAAGGGAGTATATGGCTGATTTGTGATCTGTGGAATTAACTAGAGATAATCAATCAATGATTTCAGCCTTAAGAAAAATCTCAAATGATTCATATGTAGCTAAGGCAAATACTTGAATTTCATCATTTTTTATAGCAGATCCTAAAGTTTTAAATTGAAGAATCATTAGGACTAGATATTGAACTAAAAGTTATGCAGCAAATGGTATAAAAACAAAAACATCGATATGGGATTCTCATCCTAGTATCGAAGATAGAATAGCAAGATTACAAAGTTATTAGTGTGGTTATTTTTCAGCGAGAAATTGTGTTCTTTTCTTCTTTGCTTCTTTTTCCTTTTCTTTATTCGTTTTTAAATAATAGTATTTTTTTATAGAGAGATAGAGATACACAATAATAGTTAAATATATTTCTCATAGTGTAATGTATACTAAAAATTCATAATGGAATTGGGAAACTCATAGTATAAAGAATAACAATGAAGAAATTAACCAGAAAGAATAATTTGATTTACTGTTATATCACATGATTTTCTCATCTTCTTTAGAACATCCTGGAATAAATGCTATAAAATTTCAGATACCAGATATTCAGTAAGCTGTGATTAAAACTCGTAGAACAATATTAAATCGGAATTGATCTAGGGGTAAAGGTAGATTCATGAAGTTTTTTTAATTTATATAAATTAAATTTTTTCTGCAAAAATCATCATTCTTTTATCAGTTCTTCCAATAGGGTAACATCACATTAGGGTTATGTATTCTTTTCCCTCTTCTCAGAATTCGACATAAGTATCATTTACTTCTTTGGGCCTGACTATAACGGTTTTTACAACTTTGTATTTATATAATACTCACTCCCATACTACTTGAATTTCATCGTTTTCTTTTAATTGAGGTATGTTGCGAAACACTGTTCAATATGGATTTTTCTTCCAATATTCTTGAGATGTATGTCCAAAAAAGAAAGCATTTCATCATTCTCATGGATTTGGTGTGGTTGGATATTTGACTACTCAGTTTTCTAAATCTGAGTCAAAACTTGTTTCTGTAAAATCTTTATATGTTACCACGCTACTTTCCACCAAAGGTACATCTAAATTGATTGTTGGAATAATCAATCTATTTGTAGGTGGAAGTAAATTAAAAGAAAAATCATAGCTATCTAAATTTTGTTGTAAGTAGTGATTCATATCGATTGCAACTTCTTGCTGTGTGGAGATTGTACCTTCGTATTGCTCGATAAGATTTTCAACTTCTTCGGTAGATCAATGTTGTCCATTGAAAGAAGAATTTATATTATTTTCAGAGAATCAGAAAACCTCATTCGGAGAAAAGTGATCATTAATATTATCAATTATCAATTGAGCATTGGTAATTATGTATGTTCATAGAAAAAGGACGATAAAAATCAGTCCTAAAACTTTTAATTCTTTGAAAATCTTAGAAAATTTGTAAAATTTACTTTTGGGTTGTGTTAGTACGTATTCTAATTCGTCTAAAGTTTGATACATGTATTAAATAATTCAATATAAATCAGTACTTAATTATATTCACGAAAAATAAAAAAAGCAAAAAATCGGATACATTTTGTTCGATTTCTTTATTCAAGTTAAAAATCTTGTTAAATTTTTATTGACATAATTTGTTTTGGAAGATATTTTGATAACTTTTGGTTATAGAAAAACCGATATTTTAGTATCGGTTTGTTGTTTATGGATTTGTACAGATGTATTAATTTAGTGCAGATCAATTTGTGATTTGAACCTGAATGGCTCAAAGTTCTTCCATGTCTGCTTGATCTCACATTTGAGTAGTTAAGTATCCAGGATATTTATCAAAGAATATATGTCATGGACATTCATTAGGTTGTCGATTCTCTCCTAATCAGTACATTGGATATAATTTTAAATGTAGGTGATTAACTCACATTCATTCCATAATCATTCATACACGTTCAACTTTTAGACTTTTTTTAAGCATGTCTGTTACTTCTTTTGTAGCACTCATCAATCTTCAATAAAATCCCTCATCATTAATCAAAAATAAATCTGAATCGAAATGTTTTTTTGGAATGAGTAGGGTTTGTCATTTTACATTTGGCATGATATCCAAAAAAGCCAAGAATTCATCATTTTCCCAGATTTTGAAACATGGAGATTCTCCATTGGCAATTTTACAGAAAATACAATCAGACATTGTTGAATAATTAGTAACTAAAATATTAACAGAATATTAATTCAGAATTGTGATTTTTTGCCCATTCTTGGATGATTTTTTTGTCATTATTTGCTAGACTTCAAAAACTGATGGCATCGAGTATGAATAGTGTATTATTTTCATCTTCCATATTTCATTTTATTATAGAATTTAATATATCAAGCGATGTTTTGGTGTTTGTGCTTAATCTTTTGGTACTAGTTATATCTCATGTGGCTAAAAAATTATCCAATGAAACTTTATCGTTTAGTAAGTCATCGTAAGCATCAAATAAAAATCAGACCTTATGTGCAATTTTTAAATTTTTATTTCATCTTTCTTCTAATTTTTTTGCACTGGTTGATAATTTTTTCTTTTCATCCAAAATCAAGTCATCGTTTTCTGGTCGGAGTAATTCGAGTAATAAATCGAAGTATTTTTGCATAATTATTGTATCATAGGATAAAATTCAGATTTTTCTTTTTCGTTTAATTCTAATTTATCTATAATTTGTTCTGAATATGAATTTATAATCATATTTATGGCTTTTTTTTGGGATAATCAACGACTTTGCATATAGAATAGTCTTTTTGGAGAAATGCGTTGAATTTTTGCTCAATGAGAAGCTATTACATCAGGAGAATCTACTCTAAGTCAGGGGATTAGTGATATATATTTTGCATTTCAGATTAATAAAGTTTCTTCATATAATTTTGCTTCAACATTTTTTATATTTTTTTCAATATGAAGATTTCCATTCAGAGTGATTAATGCATTATCTGAGGCTAATGTAATGACATTGATTCAGACTTTTGTATTGTTAACTTTAAAACTTGTGTTTATATCTAGTTGTACATTTTGACTTTCGATAGCAGGGATTAGGAAATAGCATTCGATATTGGAATTCTCATTTTGAATATCAAATTTGAATGAAATCTGACTATTTTTAATTACAGCTCAAAATTTTATATTTGAATTTTTATCGGGGATAATGTGAAAAACATCTTCTTCATTTTCAAATTTACGTAAAATATTTTTTTCAGATTCTTTCCAAAAAATTTCTTGCATTATTGATTTTCAGGATTAGTAAATCAGTATTCTCATTCCACATCTTCATATCAATTATTATTCCCAAAAAATCATTCTAAATCATTCATCACATCTTCTTCAAAAGTATCTGATTCAATATTTGTATCTTCTATATTTTGTTCGATATTTTCTTTTATATAAGTTTGTTGACTATCATCTGTAATTTCGATGGCTGGTTTATAGTTTCAAAACATAAGCCAAACTACAGCAACAATGACTAGAATTAAAATAATGTACAATGTGATTTTTATTCGCTTTGGCATTATTAAATATAATGAAAATAAAATACCAAAATAATTATATATTTTCATAGAATCAATTCAAATAGTGAAATTTAACAAAATGATTTTTATTTGACTTTTTTGATTTTTTATATATCATATATTATATTTATTTGGTAAGGATAATAATATGGAGACTCTAGAACAACGTTTTGAAAGAATAGAGGCATATTTAAAACAGAGATTACATGAATATAACCAAGTTATGCCTGTAAAAGGGTGAGAGTGAGTAACCTTGCTAGAAATCTATTGAGAATGGATGGATTATTTAGTAAAAGAGAATGTGAAGGGGAATAGTAATTTTTTGTTAAAGTGGGAAAGTTTTTTAATGCAGCGTAATACAGATGCTATTGTGGATTTGTTAATTGGTTTTTTTGAGGCTAAAAGACGCTATTGAAGAGATCAAGAAAGATGAGAACATAAGCGAAATTGGTTTGCATTATGCAAAAATTATTGTGCAAAATGGTGATGGAATTCTGATGAAGACTTACTTTATAGTTTTTTTAGTTCTTATTCTGCAGCAGAGAGAAGGATTTATAAAAAAGCAGAAGCGGGTGAGGTATTGGCAGATACATCTAAGTCTTTATTACAGATTATGGCCTTAAATAGAGATGAAATAGCTAAAAAAGAAGAAGAGAAAAAAAGGAAGGCGGAGGAGAAAATGAAGAAAGAGGAAGAGAAGAAAAAAAGAAAGGAGAAAAGAGAAAAAAAGGCTGAAGAAAATAAATTAAAAAAGCTTCAAAAGAAAAAATCTAAGAAAGAAGAACTTATAGAAAAAAAATCAGAAGAAATTTTAGAAGATAATGAAAAAGAAGTTGACCCAGATTATCCAAAAGCACCGGAATGATGGAGTGGACCTACAGATTCGAGGTTTAATTGACCTATATTTCAAGCAGATGAAGAAAATTGAGCGGCTAAAGAAAATGTAGACAACTCAAAGAAAGATACTATAATTAGGGATGAAAATTGAAATTTGAGGCGTACTAGTGATGGTCAGTATTTGTTAGATTTTGGTGAATAAAATATTTCTATTTTATTTTGTTTAAAAATTCCTATCCTATGGTAGGAATTTTTATTTTGAATTGAATTTATGCTTTCAATAAAAAATCTTTCAATATCTGTATGAGAAAAAGAAATATTAAATCAGATTTCTTATGATTTTGAACTTTGAAAAAACTATTGCATATTATGAAAAAATTGAAGCTGAAAGTCATCATTAGCAATGGCATTAATGTGAAATCCAAGATATGAAATAACTGAGTGAGAAATAGTATTGGATGGTGAGAAAATTTCGGAATTATCGCCAGATAAAAGAGCTAAACTTTGAATTTTTTTAGCTTTTCAGAACATTCCAGAAATTCCATGAGTTAAGTTATTTGAATTTTTAAAATGAGTTTATGATAATGCAGTAAAAACCACAACATTTATGGAATTCAAAAAATTGATAGAATCAATACTTGAAGAATTACAGCTTTCAAAAGATTTTCTTTGGCGTGATTTGAATGTTGGATTCAGCGGATGAGAGCGTAGAAAATTAGAAATATTACAAATGAAGCTTTTGAATCCAAAGTACATAATTCTCGACGAAATAGATTCATGATTAGATGTTGATGCGTTCAAAGTAGTTGCAGAATTGTTGAAATCAATGTCAACCAAAGAGAATTCATTTATAATTATTACGCATATTTTTACGATACTAGATTATTTAAATATAGATGAAACGATGGTTTTAGAACATGGAAAGGTTGTAGAAACTTGATGATGAGAAATAGCTAAAAGAATTAAGGAAAGTTGATTTAAAAAATAAATTTTATTTTATAATTATAGTATGATGAGTATTAGAGATTGGTTTAAACCGAATATTGAACCTATGAATCATATTTACGTTAGTAAATCCAGTATATTATATAATTATAAATATCTACAGTCATTGAAACCTCATGCAGATTTATTTCCCGTGATTAAATCTAATGCGTATGGACATGGAATAGACCAGATTCTACAGATTTATAAATGATTACCAATAAAGTATGTTGTTGTAGATTCATTCCCAGAGTATAATATCGTACGTCGTCATAGTAAATTTAATGTACTGCTTTTGTGAGAGACATTACCTGTGAATTATGAAAAATTTAATTTTAAGAGGACGGCATTTTGTGTTTATAATCTTGAAACTTTGCAAGCTTTGGTAAAGCTTAATAAAAAGTTGAAAATTCATCTATTTCTGAATACTGGGATGAATCGTGAATGAATAGATGCAGATTTGTTACCAAATGCTTTGGAGTTCTTGAAAAAATATCCAAAAATTATTATTGAGTGAGTTATGTCTCATTTGTTTTCGACTAACAAATTGGATGTAGAAAAGCAAGTCGATGCATTTAAAATGATGTATCAACTGATTATAGATTATGGACATGTACCAACATATCGTCATATTTGAGCGAGTGCATGATTATTAAAACTTCAAGATGATTTTTTCAATGCATATCGTCCAGGATTAGCTCTTTATGGATATAATCCATTATCGGAGGATGATTCAGATTTTGATTTATGAGAAAAATTACAGCCAGCACTATCTTTATCTTCAATTATTATTGCTATAAATTCAGTACCATATAATGAATGAGTTTCTTATGATTCACAATGGAAACAATTAGAAAAGGAAGATAAAATCACGGTTACAGTTCCGTTTGGATATGCGGAATGACTACCTCGTGCAGTTCGTGAAAAATTTAATATTAATCATGAAGATGGTGATTTGAGACAAATATGAAATATATGTATGAATCTTTCGTGTTATTTATGAAATGAAAAAGTGCTTATTTGAGATAAGGTTCGGTTATTAAGAAAGGATCAGAAATTGGAGAATTCAATTTTATGATGGGCAAAAGCTTCTGGAACTATTCCTTATGAGATATTAGTTCATTTGGATAGAGGAATTAGGAGAGAAGTTGTTGAGTAAAATAGCCACAGTCCTCTTTTAATAGGGTTGCCAAAGGATGAGGAGGGTGTCTGATAGAAAACTATTTAAAAAGATGTTGTCAAGCGAGTGTTATTAAAGCTCAAACGATAGCAGATATTAAAGATATAGCAACAGGATATTGATTTAATTTATACAAGCATCTTTGAATTTTATTCTTTTCTACCAATTTTTCAATTTCTTCCATCTTTGTCCATCAAGAACTAGTTAAATTATATCCGTAGCCATTCAAACCATTTCTTTCAATCATTCATTTTGCGATAAGGCTATCTTGTGGTGGAGTTTTTCTTTCGGGCAAAAATTTACATTTTCAAATAATATCATTCTTTAAATTAATATGTTCTCATGTGTAAAGTCTTAGCATAAGCTCAAATTCATTATTTGTGAAGGTTTTATTTTGGCATTTACACCATTTTACTACATTCTCTTGGTTCATAAAATATTAATTAGTTTTAAAACATATTACCTTATATAATTTTGAATTTATTCAAATTGTTTGGAAAGTTATCCATGATGACATATAATCTCGGTAGGTACCAACAGAAACATAGTATGGACTATTGGTCGCATAATCTATTGATCTAGTCCAAAATAAAGGTTGTGCTTTCATATTAGTTGGATGTTTAGCATCAACTTTGTATCAGTAAATATCTGATAAAAACATATCTCAAATAGCACGGTTAAGTAAATCATATTTTTCTTCCCCGCTTTGGCCTATTCAAGATTCTGATATCTTTGTATTGTATAAATCATCTCATTTTATATTCATCCAGATATTCATCAATTTAAAGAATTCATCTTTTGAAGGCACATGATATCATGGTGCACAAGGTCACTGAAGAGAGTCCGACCACATATATCAGTCTTTAGATGTTTTTATCTCACTGCTTAGAGTTATTGAATTCTTACCATCCGAAAATGTAACATCAGTTCATTTCCTTAAAATGTTTCAACTATCAGTTTTTGAGACTTCTTCTTTAATATTTCCTTTATTCTTATTGTCTATATATCTTTTCAACATCAGTAAGACATATCATTTTTTTTCTTTTAAGTTTGAATTAGTATTTGTTATTACACCATTATCCTTTAAAGCTTTTAAATGTTTTTCGTAATATTTTCAATTAGTGGTATTATATGTGTCTCCATATAAAATCCTCGACAATACAGTTCCAAATTCAGCTCTGGATACTGAATCATTTGGTCTAAATTTACTAATTCAAATTCACATTATTCATAAATAACACGCCTTATTTGCTATTACTGAATCACTATTGTTTAGGTCACTATATCATTTACAGTCTCTTGATGGATCTTGTTCTTTTAACATTAATTTCGTGGCGAAAATGTTTAACATTCTAGCCATTTCAATTCTGGATAATTCTTGATTTAATTTAGCGTTGTTAATATACTGTTCAGTAATTATTCATTCATTACATGCCCAAAAATAAGCCTCTTTTCGTTCTTGTTCATAATTTGAATTCGCAAAATCACAATTAGCAAAGACACTTGAAGATAGTCATACTAAGAGTATTCCTAACAAAGATAAGTATAATTTTTTCATAGGTATATGGTATAAATCATAAATATAGAAACGTTATTTTTTATTATAAAAAAATCAATAAAAAAATCCCCCTCTTGATAAAGAGTAGCTAGGGGAGATTTTTTATTTTATTTCTTACCTTTTTTCTTTAATTTTTTTTCGATTTCAGCAACTGCGAGTCTAGTCTTAATCATTGTGTCTGGGTTAAGAACATGGATTCGATTCCATACAAAAACATCTAATTATTCTACAACGGTAATTCTAATTAAAGGATCTGTTTCTTGTCATCTTTTTTTATCTCAAATAATTATAATTTTTTCTCAGATAGAAATCAAATTCTTTTCTTTAAGGATTTTTAGAGTTATATCTTGATTTTCACTTGTATGTTCTTTCCATTCTTCCATTTTAATTCATTGAATTCCTGCAAGAATATTCATTCAATCTACAATTTTTTTATCAGGGCAACAGGCAAATACATGTTGATTTGGTTTAAATGCTGATACAAATTTTGCTAGATGTCAGCTTGTTGTGAAGACTAAAATATGATTAATTCTTAATTCGTCTGCTAGTGATAAAGCGTGTTTAACGAGAGATTTCTTTCATAAGGATATTTCATCATTTTGTACTAATTCAAAATCCTTATGTGAATACACTAGATTTTTTTCTGCTTCTTCAATTGCTTTGCTCATAGTTTCTACTGCTTGTACTGGAAATTTTCAAACAGCAGTTTCTTCACTAAGCATAAGTACATCTGCTCATTGAATTCTAGAATTATAGACATCTGAAATTTCTGCTCTAGTTGGTATTGGAGAATTTACCATGGTCTTCAATAATTCTGTAGCCATAATAGCAGGCTTTCACCATTTTCTACATGCATCTAAAATATACGTTTGATAGTATGGTAATTTGAAAATTGGTACTTCAATTCATAAATCTCATCTAGCAATCATAATGGCGTCAGATGCTTGAGTAATTTCATCGATATTTTCTAGTCATTCTTGATTTTCTATTTTTGCAATAATTTGCACATGGTCTGCATTATTTTCGTGAAGGAATTCCCTAACTTCTTCAATATTTTTTTTAGTTCTAACGAAAGAGATTGCTACAAATTCTATTCAGCATTCTAAACTAAAGAGTAAATCTTTTTTATCTTGTTCTGTTAATCATGGAAATTTTAAACTCATTCAAGGAAAATTCATATGTCTTCTAGATCAGACTTCGAGATTATGCTTAGAAATTACTTTAATAAAATCTGAATTTACTTCCGTTACTTCTACTTCCATTAGTCATGATTCGATTTCAATTTTATCTCAAATTTTAATATCTTCTAGTAAGTAAGGATAGTCACAGAACATATCTGAATCTTCATTCATTAAAGATTCATCTACAAATATTCTAAATTCTTCTCATTTTTGGTATGAATATGGTTCTTCTCTAGCTCATGTCCTTACTCAAGGTCATTTTGTGTCTACTAAAATTCAGAGATTCGTCAATCATTTTTTATTTAATTCATGGATAAGCTTGATTACAGGAGCTGTGGTATCATATTGAGCATGCGGGAAATTAAATCTGACTATATTTGCTCAAGCATTATAAATGTTTATAAGATCTTGTTCTTTGTAGGTGTCTCTAATTGTTGCAATAATTTTTGCTTTTTTCATGGTATATCATTTTTTATTTAAAATATAAAGCTTCATTTTCAAATCATTCGAAATATCAAGTTTAGTTAATTATGCTAATTATGTTTAAACTGCATAAAATAATGAGTCAGATTTCTAATTGTTTTTTCATTTTTGTTTTTTTGTGAGGTGTGTGGTTTTTTTTGACTTATCTTTTATTTTATTAGCTACTTTTGATAAAGAGTTTAAAATTTTTCATCCTTCATTAGCTCATTTTACGAATGGGGCTAAAGAGGATATTTGAAATGGATTTTTCTCTTTCAAAGCTTTAATTCCTGCTTTTAAATTGATATCATCTTGAGCATATAAAGTTGCAATTACGTCACCTTTTTTAACAGAACTTCAGGTCTTTTTATAAATATACATTCATGCCTGATCAATGATAGGACAACCTAGTCTTCTACAAACAGAATTTACATCGTGTAAATCCATTCATGAAATCTTTCATTCTTTTTCAGCAAGTACATCATAAGTATGTTTACCCAATTTAAGAGATTCTGAGTTAACATCTGGATCCCCTCACTGAGCAGCTATAATTTCTTTCATTTTATTTCGAGCAGCTCCAGTTTGTAGCTGATGTCTTGCTAAATTCATTGCACTTTTACCTGTTACTAATCAGATATTTTCAATAAGTTTACCTCAAAGAAAAACTATTTTATCTTCTAGATCTTTTGGTCTATCTGGGTGTTGTTGTAATACTCTTAAAACTTCACGAACCTGTAGTACGGCTCAAACCCCATTTCAAATAACTTCATTTGCTTGTGTAATTTGAACTGACATTTTCATTCAGAGTTTTTTTCCAACGATTTCAAATCTTTTTTTCCAGTCTTTTGCCTCTTCCATGCTAGTTACTTTAGCTGTTGGTCACACAGGAATATCTATAAGAGAGTGAGTAACTCACATTGCATATTTCTTAGCCATAATTGAGCTCACAACTTTAGCTTTTGATTGCATAGAAAGAGGGTACTGAACTTTGATTAATTTATCATCAGCTGGTGCTAAATCCAGTCCTCATCACCAAACTAAACAACAATTTGTTTTTTGTACTAATTCTTCAATCCCTTCTTTATCAAAATTAATATTCATAAGAACATTTACACATTCTCATGTGGCAGCAGGAGAAGTGATAGATTTAGAAAAGTTTTTAGGAATTTTGATTCATAAACTTGCAATTAGAGGGATTAATACCATAGTTGTTTCATTCCCAGGTACTCATCCAATGCAGTGTTTGTCAGCAATAATTTCTCATTTTGGATATTTAAACATTGCTCCACATTCAGCCATCGCTTTGGCTGTGAGATATGTCTCTTCGTCAGATGTTGGGTAAAAATAGCTAGAAGCAACATAATAAGTCATCATTGTATCATCGACTTTATTTTCAGAGATGTCTTTAATTATTGAGTAAATTTCCTCATAAGTAATAGGTTCTCACCTCATTTTTTTTCTAATAGCATTTGTCGTTATAGATGCTCATTCAGTAAGGCAAATCCCAACCATTTCCAAATTTTTAATTTTATATTTTTTTGCTAATTCGTCTGAAACACCTATAGTTCAGATTGTTACTCTATTTGAAAATGATACATCAGCAACAATTTCTTCTCAATTAACTCTTATAATACTTACTTTATTGTGTACAGTAATACCATAGGCCATTGCCTGATTAGGATTGAGAAAAGCAATCATTCTTTCTCCATCTTGCATGTCACTGATAAAGATTCTTGCTGTAAAATATGAATCAGGATCTTCTCTAAATGCGTGATAGTTTTTTCTTCGTTTATCAACTTTTGAAGCAAATCGTCCCATTTTTTGTTTTTATTAATATAAATAAAAAAGATATCTGATTATATCCCAAAATATAAAAAAATGCAAATTTTGAGTTCGTTTTTTTAAGATATTCAAATATTTGAAAAATATAGATAAAACTGTATATTGAATTTGGTTTATATTGGATTTAAAATTATGCTTTCACTTTATATTCATATTCCATTTTGTGTAAAAAACTGTCCATATTGTAGTTTTTCTGTCGTTCAAAATCCAAGCGATGAAATGATGCAGACTTATTTAGAAAGATTACATAATGAAATAGATGAGTGGTGAAATGTATTTTGAAAGGTAGAGATTAGAACGATTTATTTTGGATGAGGGACCCCAAATTTGATATGAGCAGAAGAAATAAAAAAGCTGATTTATCATTGTGAAGACGTTTTTAATTGTGAAAATGTAGGTGAACTGAGTTTTGAATGTAATCCTTTCCCGCAAAATCAGGTTTATGAATTTGTTTCAGAACTTCAAAAATCATTTAAAAAATATCCAAGAGTACGTTTCTCGTTTGGAATTCAGAGTCTGGATAATTGAGTCTTAGAAAATGCATGACGTCCATATACATTTCCATGAATGGTAGACTTCTTACGTGGATTACGTGATTTAAAACTAGAAAATAGTGTATATAACTTTGATTTTATGGCGTTCGGAGTTTTTAATCAAACAAAAAAATGAGATTTGCAACTTTGGACTCCATCAGCTTTAGAATTTTTTCATGACTTTGTAAATTCATGATTTGCAGATAGTTTTTCATTATATATGTTGGAACTTTTTGAACATCAAAAATGGAAGAAATCTGAGTGAAATTCAATTGTTCAAAATCAAAATTGAACGTTTTGAAATGAAGATGAAATATATGAAGAGTTTGATTTTCTTAAAAGTATAATTCAGGACTGATGATATAAACGTTATGAAATATCAAATTTTGCTGCAGTAGGGAAGTCTAGTATCCACAATAGAGTTTATCGGGAGATGGAAGATTATCTATGATTGTGACTTTCTGCATCATCATTTATAAACGCTAAAAGTTCATATTTTTGAGCTGTCGTTGAAAAACTAAAAAAAGTGGATTCTTCACTTCATTCAGAATGACTAAATGGAATACGTCGAACTAATACTCCATATTTTCCAAAATATATTTGAAATGAAAAACTAATAGAATCAGCTATTCAATCTATGTCAGAGTTAGATTATTTAATTGAATCTTTCTTTCTTTCATTACGCACTGATAGATGAATTAATGATATATCAAAATTTGAGGCAGTTTTAGTTAAAGATTATTCAGAGAAAATAAAATTATATGAAACCAATGGATTTTTGAAATTACGTGAAAATTGATTCGTTCTTACTGATGAATGAATGGAGTGTTATAATGGAATAATCACTGAATTACTTATGAAAATTTAAACGGCGAGTTTCTCTAAATTAATAAAATCTCAAAGATCTCATAAATTGATAACATAAAAATTAGGGTATCAATATCATTTTTTGTCTTCTGTATAAAAACTGATACTATATCCTTCATTGTTAGTATCCAATGCAGTATTTCTAAGAGTGTCTGAAGTTGAAAATCTTCTTATTTTGTAAGCATTCTTATCATGGAGTTGTTGGGTTGTAATTAATCAGTGAAATCAATCACTTTCTTTGTTGATATAAAATATTTTATTTTTTTTGATGAAATAATTCAAAATTAAAGGAATTAATTCGTCAAATCTATAAGTGTTTTCTTTTGTTCTGTAGACTAGTCAATCTAAAGGAAGTTTTTTACCATCAATGACTAAATATTTGTAATCATCGTTCTTTGGTCGTGGTAAAACTCATCTTTTTATTTTATCTTCATAAATATCGATATCAAACGAAATATCTTTGAGAGTGCTTTCGGTGAAATATCTTAGCCTGTTTAATGATATAGATTTTCATAGTTCTGGATCATTCATATTTTTTACTCTGTTGAAGATCCTTTTTTCCAAATCTAAAAAATTGTGGTTTCATATTCCTAAATCATTGCTATGTGGATAAAAAGAAATTTCTTGATATAGTGAAACATCTTCATCAATCTTATCACCATTACTTCACTCATTGTATTCATCTTTATTGATTGTATATTTTACGATTAATTTGAAATCTTCATATTTACCATTTGCTCATCTTTTGACTTCTCATGATGCAATTTTATATGCTTGTTTCATTCATTGACTAGGATTCTTTTGGTTTAGTGAACGATAAATCTGAGATATTCTATCTATTTTTGAGCTTTTATTTCATGTTTTTATTCTCTTTGTTATTTCAATGTTTTCATCATCAAATCCAGACAAATAGTCTTCTAATTCATTAAGTATTTCACTTTCAGTCTTCTCATCTATAAAATCTCATTTTTTGTCCGCTTGAATGCTTTCAATATATATTCATTTAGTGTTAGATATCTTATCTAGATAATTTTTACATAAAGCAATGATTGAATTTTTAATTTCTTCAGGGGCTTTCTCTTCTCAATAAAAAGTAGCTCTTATTCAAGACTCATCTTTTATTTCTTTAGTTCTTCATCAAATTTTTAACATCTTTGATGCATCAGTCTTATATCTAGCAGTGAGGTCCCAATTTTGAGAATCTTCTAATCATTCTTTGCTTGAGGTTCGTTGTTCTGTAAGTTTTTTGTGAATTATTCATTTATCTGATAATGATCATTTTGTGTGTTCTTCTCTTAAATTGATTGTTGTATACAAATTATTTAAGAATGATTTTCTAGATTTGTACCACTCGTTTGCTCATTCTGGTCATCATTCTTCATACGCATTAAAACTATTAGGTTCCATGAGATACATTATAGCTTTTACATAATGATCTAATGTTCATATAATTGGTTCTCATCTGGAGTTTTCTTTTCTTAAAAAATTAAAATCTCAATCATGAAAGATTTTATGGAACGATTTAGAAGATCATGAATTTGGTATATTTTTTATTGTTTTCAAAAAAACTCGTCAAATATACTCTAATCATCATTGAGTAATTTGTCATTCTTTGTCTATGTAATCATGATTTTTATCGTATAGAATATTAGCGAGAGCTAAACATATGTCATTATATAGTATTCATTCTTTTGGAGACATCTTTCATTCTTTTACCAGTTTTTTAGATAATAAGGTATAATATTTGCGAAATCTTTTATGGGGAAGATGTTTTTTGTTTTCTAAATCTATTCTAGAAATTATAAAGTTTTTCCTGATAAAATCTCTAATTCAGTTTTTTAAATGTTCTTTATCAGATTTTTCAATTATTTTAGATTCATCTATTTTGGAATAAGCTTTATTACGGATGTTTATTATGTTAATTTCCTCAATATTTCACAAAATATCAACTGCTCATTTTTTTGGAGAATCTTTTCTTTTGCTTTCTGAGATTTTCCAATCTTCGTCGTATGATAATTGGGCAGTATCTGATTGTCATTTGTTCCCTGTCTTTAATTTATACAAAATTAGGGCAGCTTGTATCTGTGAAGTGATGGGATTGATTATTTTTCTATATTTTCGTTGCTTTTCCTCTGTAAATTTTCAAGTTTCATTTCTTAGTTCTTGCTTGTTCATCAGTATATTATGATATAATATAAATTTGTACTTATATTATAAACAAAATACACAAAAAGTCAACTTATTTTAAGCAATATTTTATGAAAAGAATCCTATAAATAAATGAGGAGCAAACTCGAAAATCATTCTTAAAGATGCAAATAGGAATAGGAATATTCATTCGGCCTTAGATAATTTCCATCATGTTCTCATAAATATCAGAGTAATTACAAGTGTAAATATTAAAATCAACATGGAAAATATGTTGTCATACATGAAACTTCCTAAAAAAGTTTCACAATTTCAAATTAAACATTTAGGAGTTAGGTGTAAAGGTGTAATTACAGATGAGATTCATACGATTCATAGGATATTAAAAATATCGGATCAAATTACATTTCCTACTCACATATCGTACTTTTTTTTAATAATTGCGGCTAGTGTGGCTGCCATTTCTGGTAGACTTGTACCTGCAGCGATAATTGTTGCTCAAATAGCCCATTCAGATATTCAAAGTGTAGTAGCAACATATACGGCGGATGCTACAATTATATCAGATGACATCACTAAGAGTCATATGCTCGCAATTATTTTAGTTATATTTAACAATATTCAGTTTTCGTGTTCCTTTCTCCTTTGTTTCTTTTTGTTGAACAAAGATAAAAAAAATAAAAATAGGAGTACGCACATAAATATAGTAGAATATGCCGACAATCAAAATTCTATATTAAATCAGTTTTCTGTGTTTATATTTGTTATAGATAAAATGAAAATACATACAAACAGATACATGAAATTTTTGATTTCAGGGAGTTCTATTCCATTAGCATTTCAGACTTCTTCCATTGGATCTTTTTTAATCCATAAATATCAATTATAGCAAACAAGTAAACCTAAACATATTGCTCATTCTCGTCATAAAAGTTGCTGATCCCAAAGAAATGCGAATAATAAACACGAAATTAAGAATAAAAATATACCATCTCTATACACGAGTTTTTTTTGAATAACTATTGGCACAAATATTGCGCTTAATCATAGAATGAATCATAAGTTAAATATGTTTGAACCTACGATGTTTCATACTGATAAAGATCCACTCCCATTTATAGCAGACATTGCCGAAAGAAACAATTCAGGTGCAGATGTTCCTATTGCTAGAATGGTTAATCCTATGAATAACGGGGATAATTTAAATATTTTTGCAACTCTTACACTGGAGTTGATTAGTTTGTCTGCAGAAAATCACAATAAGAATAATCATAATAATAATACAATGATAGCTAGAATCATAATTTTTTTGTATAATAGATAAACACATAATTTTAGTATTCTATGCTAAAAATACAAGCAGAAGAAAAGAGCCGATTGATTTCAACCGGCTCTTAGTTTTAATTAAATGAATTTTGTGGTTTGTTTATTCATCTCCACCTTGTTCTTCAAGAGTCATTCCAATGATTTCTTCTTCGTCATTTTGCTGTGCTGGAGTAGTGAGAGCTTCTCTATTGATATAAACATACATTGGAATAATCATAGGCACTCTTCAAATAATTTTTTCAATTTCTCATTCTAGCAAATCTTTGATAGTTCTGAGATTCTCTTTTATATCCATTTTCTTTTTCAGATTTTTATTATATTCTGCTCTGGCCAATTCAACTATTTGAGTATGAATTGATTTAACTTCACTTGAATAAACAAATCATCTAGATTCGATTTGTAAATTTCAAACTAATTCTTTAGTTTTTGTATCTATCTTGAATATCAAAGCGACGACTCCATCTTGTCACATGATTCCACGAGCCTTAGTTACATATTCTCAGCTTAGATGTCATTGTCATTTACCGTCAATTGTAACCGTATCGAGTTTTAATTTTTTCTCCGACAATAATACACATTCATCATAAAGTTCAACAATCTGACCATTCTTTGGAAGTAAGATTTTTTCTTCTGGAATTCTCATATCGAGAGCAATTTTTTTATGTGCGTGTCTCATTAATGCTTCTCAGTGAATAGGACAGAAATATTCAGGTTTTAAAAGTGCCATCATTTCTTTCATGTCTTCTTGGCAAGCATGTCCAGAAGTGTGAAGTGCAAGAGTTGGCTCATCAACCAAATCAATTCCCATATCTATCAAAGTATTCAATAATGATCAAACGGCTTTTTCATTTCCTGGAATAGTATGAGATGAAAGTAATATACAATCACCAGGTCTAATCATGAAATCTTTGTAAGTGTTTGTAGCCATTCTCACGAGAGCACTGAATTCTTCTCATTGAGAACCCGTACAAACTATCATTACTCTTTCATCTGGCATTTGATCAATTTCACCTGAAACTAGTCTAATCATATCTTTTGGTACATTGATATATCCAAGTTCTTGACAAAGCTGAACATTTCCAACCATAGATCTTCCTGCAAGGAAAATTACTCTATTATGTCTTACAGCACTTTCAATAATCTGAATAAGTCTTCAGATATTTGATGCAAATGTTGAAATAACGATTCTTTGGCTTGGATGACTTCTGATTACACGATCAAGGTTCTCTCCAATCAATTTTTCACTTGGAGTATGTCATGGAGTTCTAGCATTTGTAGATTCTCCTAAATATAATTTTACTCATTCCTGTCCGATTCTACTAATTTTTCCCAAATCGGCAGGCTTGTCAATTGCAGGTACAAAGTCGATTTTAAAGTCTCACGAATGCACAATATTCCCTTTTGGAGTATGAATTGCATATCACATTGATTCAGGGATCGAGTGGTTTACACGGAAAGGTTCAACTAAAAATTCTCAAAGTTTAATTATATCAATGTCTGGATCGATGATTTTATATTTCATCTTTTTCTGGTCTTGGTCATTCTGACTTCTCTTAATCAATCCTAATGCTAATGGAGTAGTATAAACGATAGGATAGTCCAATTCTGAAAGGATATGTTTAATTGCTCCAATATGGTCAAGGTGTCCATGAGTAATAAGGATTCCCTTAATATTCTTTTTCTTCGATATTAAGTAAGAAATATCAGGAATGATATAATCTACTCCGTGCATATCAAAACTTGCGAATTCAAGTCCAGCATCTACGATAATAATATCATCTTTGTATTCGATTACAGTCATATTGATTCAGATTTCTTCTAATCATCAAAGTCCAAAAACTCTGACTGGAACTTCATCTTTTTTTACCAATTTTCTGAGATCTGCTATTGATTGAGTTGGAGCTTGATTCCTGTGCTTTAAGAAATTTGCAGAAGATAATGTTTTGTCTGCTCATTGTGTGTAATTTGTTCTTGAAGTACTTCTTGTAGTATTCGTTGTTGTACTTGCAGTTCTCGTTGAATTTACAGTTCTAGTATGAGTAGTTCAATTCGTAGAAGCTGTAGTTGGATGAGTAGTTCTTCTAGTAGGAGCTGG